>JACCDY010540554.1_pt1 | contig 16041 bp, 19 predicted proteins | sample 7446391 | NCBI WGS metagenome assembly JACCDY01 (sample SAMN15323451, study PRJNA562643) | freshwater metagenome | isolation source: river surface water | place: USA:Blue River Watershed | collected 2017-08-18
AGACGGCTACAGCGTTCTGGGCGTAGTCTGGATTGATCCGCTTGATAAGCGGGTTAATCGGGTCAGACAGGGGTAGCCCCGCGCCACGGAGGTTGTACAGGTCTTGGAAGGACGTGGAATAGACGCCGTTGTCCGACAGGAAGAAGATGCGGTCGCCAATCGTAACCACGCTCTTCTGCGCCACCAACCCAGCCTCACGGGTGATTTCCTTCAGAGAGATATCCGCAATAGACCCGCTCAGCCCGAGCATTAGATGGATCGAATTGCGGTTGAAGATAACAGCGTTATCCTCAGTAAATGGGTGAACATACTGGAGATAGTCCGCAATCCCCGCAGTAACCTTTAGCTGGTTCTGGATGCGGTCATAGGTGTCAGAGTCAAATACATCCGACAGGAGGATTTCGTCTCGGATGTTCCGGTCGGTGACTGTTTCGCTCCCGCTGCTCCCGGTGGTCGTGTAGAAATAGGGAACGATAAGACGCCGCTGGTGATAGACGCCCCACGCCGGGGCGGGCATATGCGTGAAGCCCAACTGAGATGGTTGCTTTTTGGCATATACTACGGAAGTGGACGCCGTGTCTGGCAGTTCTGCATAGAACGTAAAGGTACCAGAGGTAGGCACCGTAGCAACAACATAACCTTCGCCGCCTTCAACCAAGCTAGTAGATCCGTTATCAACGACGTACACACGCTCGCCAACAAGCAAGCCATGGCTGCTCTGAGTCACCGTAACAATACCATCTGTAATAGCCGTGTTGCTGGATGCATCCAAATAGGTGGGAGTAGCGTAATCTCCATTAGCCACCTTTGTAAATGCAGGCGTGCCGCTAAAGCTCCCATCCCATTCCAAAGCGGTGGCTCCGTCGCGGAATATGAAAACCTTGTTGAAGGTTTGAATCATATTCACGGGTTCGGAAATGAAAATGCCAGAAGGGTAGGCAATCGTCGTCGTTGCCTTGGTCGCCATGTTGATGGCGATGGCGTTCGAGAACAGGGCGAGGACGATGTACTCGTCGTTGTTCGATGCCGGATTTGAGAACAGGCATGAGCCGAAAGCTCCGTTGATGCTGCTAGTGCCTAGGATTGCGCCGCCAGCCTTAGACGTACCACTAACTGAGTAGGTCTCGCTGCCAGTAGCCCCTGCAATCTCGTAGGTAAACGTAGTGAGGCCAGTAACCGTGATGGTCTTATTGCCATTGGGGTTAACGGTGCCGGGGCCAACATCCACAATCGCCACGGCGTAGGACGAAGAGAAGCCGTGATTGGTAGAGGTGATGATGGTTACCGTCGTGCCGCTACGGGTCGCCGAGCTAATAACCACTTGAGGCCACAGATAGAATGGCAGGGCCAGAGTCTCATCCTGCGTTCCCACTACGGGGCCAAACGTATCTACTCCCGGACGCACCTGCCACGTCCCATCCACATTCATCCGTCCATTGACGGACATAGCGAGCTCCCCGGCCTGCAACTGGTCAGGACGGAGGCGGTTGTTGAATCGGGAAAAGCCAATATCTGCCGCTTCGGCAATAGGCGTATCCCGGCCACTAAAGCTGCTGTAACGTGCCATAAGTTGATCCCTAACCAGCGCGGTTAAGGTTCAACTATGATACCTTACGCCGCTTGAAATCTACGCCCTTAATTGTACCCTTATTGCGGGAAGCGTAGAACACCTGTTCTCCACGCTTCTTCCCGTATTCCTTCTTCATTCTTGATAAAATCTTGGAACCCTTTTTAGTTAGAGGCATAGAATAATTGTGCTATAGTCGTTTTATGCCAAAGGGATTTCACTTACAGAAAGTTTTAATAGTCTGCAAAACCTGTGGCGTTGAATTTCGTTCGGTTGGCTCTGATACTGACAGAAAGTATTGTAGCATCAAATGCAAAAGGGCACAGCCACCAAAATGGCCAAGGGATGCAAATTGTGCATTTTGCGGAAACGTTTTTAAGCAGGACAGAAAACGAACCGTTTGCTGCTCTAAGTCATGCGCCGGACTTCTTAAAAAGAAAAAGAAATTTGATGCTGGTATTTACTGCAACTCTAAGTCAGCCAAAAGGGAGCTTTTAACAAAAACCAATGGCTGCAATAGATGTGGATGGAATAACCTTTTAGAGGTGCTTGAAATCCATCACGTAGACAGAAACAGAACAAACAACCATATCTCAAACCTAGAAATGCTGTGCCCTAATTGCCACACAATTGAGCACTATCTGGCTAAAGACGGTAACTTTAAAGCCAACCTAGGGGCAAGAAAACAGAAGCCAACTCTTCCATCATGGCTCGCTTGATCTTTTTGCCCTTCTTAGTGAGTGGCATGATTACTTGCAGGGCTTACGCTTGCCCATTTCGCACTTACGTTTTCCACAGTTCATTTTGTTGTACTCCTTGTATTCCATCATGTCTTCCGCAGCTTCGATGGCCTCGTCGGCCTCCTTCATGCGGCGGTAAAGCATACGTTCTTGGTTCTTGTAACGACGTTCCTCTCGATTTTTCATGTTAACACCCCCAAGCGCGTCTAGACCAGAAATTTGCAGACAGCTTATTGGTCTTGCCCTTGATGCCGCCAGAACGAGCGCAATAGCTCTTCTTACGGGAGGGCTGGTTCTTCTTAATGGTCATGTTGGCATCCCCAAAGCGGACGATGCGCTCCTGTCCATTCTGGCACGCGAGTACCACGAATTTCTTTCCGCCCTTCACCTCGCGGCGCGGGACGTTGCATTTCATGGCCTTCTTATTCATCACCTTTCAGGAGCTTAATCAGCTTTGTAACTGTGTATGCAATAGAAACTAGTACCAGAATAAAGGCAGCGATTTCATTCACTTGAGTAAGTGTAATCGTTCCCAAGGAGCCTCCTACGGTTACAGCTACCACTTTAACGATGTCGTTATCGGCAATCATTTGCGGATTAGGCTGGTCATCCGGCTACCGAACCACCAAGCAACGGAGGTTCCAGCCAACATCATAAAGCTCTGGATAGCTTCTACTTTTAGGTACTGGTCTTCGATTAGGAAGAAGCTGATGAAAGAGCCAAGGACTAGCCCAGTGGTCAGGAAGGGCCGGGTGACAGCGCGGACGTTAGCTGCCCACGGAGCCACCTTCTCGGTCATGTCGCTTGCAGATGCGGACTGTGATGCCGCAAATGCATTCCACGCCGCAAGTGCCTCAGCACTAGCAGCTTGCTTATCAAGCATATCTAGGGCAAACTTGTTGTCCTGCCGCTTTTCCCAGATGCGGATAACGCTCGTCGCCAACGAGCCAAAGAGACCAAACAGACCTCCCGTTCCGGCGTTGAAGAGGAGTTCGGTGATTACGCTCATGTTAGGTAACGTAATTCACCTGAGCCACGCCACGCCAACGGGTACCGCTGTCGTCCGTGATGAACACAAAGACATGGGTCTTACCTGTGCTAAGAGTTGGTGCCGTATCGTTGGGCCATTTAACGGCAGCAGGCCAGCTAATCGTGCCGGACGTATTCTCGATCTCCACAATCATGCCATACGCACCGCTAGGTACGTTGCTGAACGTAAAGGTGGAGTTGCCGCTAATCGTCTTCGTGAAGTAGTTGCCCTGCGAGCAATCAATATCTAGCAGGGTGATGGCCGTAACCGACCCCTTGTACTGCCCAGTCACTTCAAGACTCGTAAACTTGCCAGAATTGGCCGTAGAAGAACCAATAGGCAGGGGGCTGGCAAACACTTGAGCCGCCGTAGTCTTGCGCAGGGCCGTATCGGCTGAGCTATGAACTAGGATGGTATCGGCAGAGGCGAGGACGGTCTTGGCCGTCTGATCCGTAATGGCTCCCGGCAAAAGCACCGCATCATCAACGTGGTTGTTGAGATTGGTCGAAGTAACTAGGTTCGACGGCGAGGTCGTCCCGTAGGTGGTGCCTTTTTGAATTTGAGCCATGACTTAGTATATCAAGGCTTTGTGGGCCAAACTACATTATGCGGAAACCCTGCCTGAGAGGGAACATCGCGGAGAGCCTGACGGTAGGCCGTCCATTGAATCTTGGCGGCGTTGTCCAATGGGGTGTCATTAAGCTGGGTCCAATCACACTCGGCCAACTTGGTATTGCGCTCGCGGCGCATCTGATCCGCCTTCTGGCTATCAATCTCAGCCTGCTCTTCAGCCGTGTAAGAACGCCAAATCTTTGTTTCCACCACTTCGCTAGGAAGGATGGCAAACACCGAGCCAACAAACTTCTCTTGAACATCGCCCTCCTCAAGGCGGACAGGAAGCCAACCAAGCTCTCGAAGCCCATCATTATCCATCTGGTCGAGGCCAGAGATATTACGCCATGAACGGGGAAGTCCACGGGGGCCGTCGGCAATAACGCCGTTTTCAACGAAGCAGTAGTTCATGGGAATAGTTTAGGCTCTTAATTTCTTCAAAAGGGTGGGTCCAGTCGCCATACTTCTGTTGGCGGAACAACCGCATGGAGTTGTAATAGGGCGTCTTATTGCCGGGTTCGGCATACAGATAATACCCCATAATTGGAATGACAACCCACGTTGGGACGCCCATTGCCGCAGAAAGGTGGCTTACGGACGTACAGGACGAGATTACGAGGTCGCAGGTGCTTACGGCGGCTTGAGTATCAGACCATGTATCAAGAGGCACCGTTTGCACCCAATCGGGCTTATATTCCAAGTCTGCGTCCCGTTGCAGGCTAATGAACTCTACGTCGTCCCGCTTAACGGCATCAAAGAACAATTGGGCCGGGAATAGCTTGTGGTGCTGGGCCTCAAACTGCTTGTTGCCCGACCAACGAAGCCCTACCCGTAGCTTCTTACCGGGAACAGTAAAGTCGGTGTTGATGTATGCATCTCCTCGGATGGATCTGCGGTTTAGCCCAAGGTAGACAGGACCGGACATCCCAGCCATCCAATAGTCGTGGTAGACCCCATATTCTGCCCCATGCTGGACAACGGCTGCCACGTCGGGCTGCTTTTGCAGGAGGCTGACCAAGGGGCCGCTGCACGAGACAATCACGCGGCATCCTCGTCTGCTAAGATCAGCAGCATAGCGAACTTGATGAATCTGATCGCCCAAGCCGCCTTCTAGGTAGAGCAAGACGGTTCCCTTGCTTTTGCCGTCCCATTCGGGCTGCGGAGTCTTGGGCGCGCCATTTCCGAACACGCCTACCTTGCGGCCTCGATGCAGCAGCGCGTAGCCGTCCTCAATCTTGCCTGCGTTCAGCTCGTACCAGCCGCGATTAAATGCGGCCTTGTGGTCATTAGGACGTTCCGACTTTAGTTTGTCTGCAATGCGTCGACCCTCAGCAAAATTGCCCATCGTCGATGCTGTCAGCTGTAGATCAAGATCATCAATGACTGGCGTCGTCCGCGGTTTTTCCATCCAAAACTCGGGCTGGCAAAACTCACCGTAGTGATGACCTAAAACATCGTGAGGCGACTGATTGTGCTGTCGCCCTAGCTTCGGCTTGATGTCGTGCAGGCCAGCTACGCCGTGCAGCCCCTCGTCGTCCTCCTTCACGGTAGAGCCGTCGATGCGATCAAAGTCGTACTCAAACGGGTCAAGGCCGAGGAAGTCATGGATACGTTTGAGCTGAGTTCGCGGATCAGCTAAAAGGTCTTCGTATTCTACAAACAGAAAGCATTCTGGATTGGCCTGATGCCCAGCCTGCAATACTTGGTATGACGACTTAAGGTGTGCAGTTAGTCCCGACTTTTGAATAAACTCGTCTAAATCCGTTGGCTTGGCTACACGGACAAAGGACGCCATGCAGTCTGGCACGCTGCGAACCGTGGCGATGATGCGCGGCTTGTGGCCCAGCACTTGGGCCATTGCAGAAACAACTACTGGGAGCGGCCAGTTGCGTGCCTTATCAATCACAACGGGCTTCGACGTGATCTCGTCATAGTAGCCGTGAATCAAGCCGCGCATTGCGTTGGCTAGCTTCTTTCGGTCGTGGTCGTTTTTTTCTAGCAGCGGTTCGCGGTGCCACGTTGTTGCCAACGCATCAAGCGCAGCACCGAGGCCAGAGGTAGTTGAAACGTGCGTCTGCGGATTCTGATTTAGAATAGCAGCAAGCACCGTTGATCCAGAACGCGGGAGGCCAGACAAGAAGTGTAACTTCTTGGTCAAGTTGTTGTTCACTTGGTTTTTGTAAAAGGCTCTACCGTAAGGTAAAGACTTTTATCTTAACTTTCGGTATTAGCAATGGTATGCGAATTACCTGCGGATACGCTTTTCCAAGTTGTTAGTGCTCCAACTTGTACGGGCGATGATCGATCAGTTACATTACCCTGTCCTAATTGACCGTCTCCATTGTTGCCCCAAGACCACAATGTTCCGTTGGTTCTAGTGGCTATGGTGTGGGTTGCGCCACACGCAACGTTGCTCCATGTCGTTAACGCTCCAACTTGTACGGGAGATGAATAATAGGTTCTGTTTCCTAATCCTAGTTGACCAACGCTATTCCGTCCCCAAGCCCATAAAGTTCCGTCAGTTTTAATCGCTATGGTGTGGCTATCGCCACCCGAAACTTTGCTCCATGTGGTTAATGATCCTACTTGTACTGGAGATGAGTAATTGGTCGTATTATTAAGTCCAAGCTGACCATTGTTGTTACGACCCCACACCCACAAAGTTCCATTTGTTTTAATTGCTAAACAATGAGTTAGACCACAAGCAATATTGCTCCATGTAGTTAATGCGCCAACCTGCTTAGGTGATGAATAATTTGTTGTATTTCCAATCCCAAGTTGTCCCCAAAAACCCAGTCCCCAAGCCCATAAAGTTCCATCTGTTTTAATTGCTAGGGTGCATTTAAGTGATCCAGCAGCTTTGCTCCATGTAGTTAATGCTCCGACTTGTACGGGAGATGAACGATAGGTTGTGTTTCCTAATCCTAGTTGACCATATTCATTTCGTCCCCAAGCCCATAAAGTTCCATCTGTTTTAATTGCTAGGGTGTGTGAATCTCCACACGAAACAGTTGCCCATGTGGTCAACGCTCCGACCTGTACAGGAGATGAACGACTGGTTGTGTTTCCTAGGCCAAGTTGGCCTTGGGCGTTATAGCCCCAAGTCCAAAGACTACCATCAGTTTTAATTGCTGCATTATGTGCAGCAGCCTGACAAGTTGAAATAATAGACCAATCAGTTAACGCACCAACCTGTTTTGGTGATGAGTAGTCAGTTGTATTTCCAAGTCCCAAACGACCAACAGATCCAGCACCCCATGCGTACAGCTTATTTTCAGGACCGCTTGGTCCACCAGCACCCATCGCAAGTTTGATGACGTTCGGATCCATAATTAGTTAACGTAGTCTACAAGAGCAGCACCGCGCCAGCGTGTGCCACCATCGTCAGTTACAAAGATAAAGATGTGGGTTTTGCCCGTGGTCAGGGTCGGGGCCGTGTCCTTGGGCCACTTTACGGTGGTCGGCCAAGTGATAGCACCAGAAGTATGCGTTAGTTCAAGCGCAAATGCAAACGCCCTGCTCGCGGGTGGATTGCTAAACGTGAACGTGGAATCAGCCGCAATAGTTTTGGTGAAGTAGTTGGCCGTTGAACAGTCTACGTCCAAAGCGGCCATAGCCGTGATGTTGGATGCGTAGTTGCCGTTCAGGTCGAGGCGGGCAAGCGGGGTTCCCTCGTTGATGCCAATGCGGTCAACAGAGGCATCTGTGAAGAACAGGCTAGTGGCCGTATCGCCCTCAATGCGGAAGTCCTTATCGGCTCCAGAGTCGTTGAAAATGAAAGTGCCGCCGTCTAGGTTGACGTTGCCGTTGGCGTCCAGCGTGGTGAACTTACCAGAGGATCGGGTGGTGCCGCCGATAGCCGTTCCATCAATAGCCCCACCAGTAATGGCTACGTTGCTCGCGTCCTGAGACGAGATGGTGCCGAGCGTGGGAAGGCCGGTGAGGTCCGAGTACTTGCCCGAGGTAGCCACCGTTGCAAGGGTCGGCGTACCAGTAAGATCGCTATACTTGCCAGACGTAGCTACCGTAGCCAAGCCGCTAACCCGAGCCACAGGCACAGTACCTGTAGTGATGGTGCCGAGGGTAACGATGTTCGTACTGCCAGCCCAAGTGGACAGCGCGGTGTTCTCCACGTTGCCAAGGCCAAGGTTGCTTCGCGCACCGCTATCCGTGCTGGCTCCCGTACCACCATTGGCAATGGCAACCTGTCCGGTGAGGCCAACGGTAACGGAAGCGTCCGCATTGGTGATGGCGATGTTCGTACCAGCCGTCAGCGTAGCGTTCTTCCAAAGCGAAGTGGTTGCATCACGAATGATGAGCGATCCAGCCGCCGGAGTCCCTGTAATCTGGACATCGTGGATTTCGTCTAGTTCGTAGCCGTTCTGAACGCGAACATAAAGCTGTCCATTGCCGTTGTTGGCGCGTTCAACAATACCGACGTAAACCAGATGGTTAGGCGCGTAAGGCTTTACGTTGGTAAACGTACCAGCCGTGTCGCCTAGATAAATAGTGTCTCCCTCTGAGTAGCTGCCAAGGTTAAGACCATCAACAACACCAACCATCGTGATGGTTCCGGTGCCTCCAGCAGAAATGCTGCTGTCGCTAACAACACCAATCGTCTTGGCCGAGGTAGCATCAGAGGTATTGTATGCCAGCTTAACCGACATACGATTGCCAGTAGCACCAAATGCGTACACCACCTGACCCTTGGTGATGGCTACCGACTCGGCATTGGTCACCGTAGCAGTAAGGGTAGTCGCGGTTTGTTCTCCCGTGGAAGTAATCGTTATCGACCCAGAGCCATTTGAAATGCTGATTCCGGTTCCAGCGGTAAGCGTGGACAGCGTGTAGCCCGTACCATTGCCAATCAAAAGTTGGCCGTTAGTGGGCGTAGAAGTCAGCCCCGTGCCACCTTGATTGACGGCTACGGTTCCACTCACCTGTGTGTTAACAGGCGTGTCTAGTAGCAGCGTCTTAAAGATGTCCATTATTAGAGGTAGTTGAGTTCCTGCGCCTCAATCACAGCATCGGTGGAGGCTTCGCGGATTGCGCGGGCTTTAGTCACCATTGTTCGCGTCCAGTAGGCCGAGCTATTGGCCGGGAGCCGGAAGCCCTTGGTGGCCGTAGGATCGGTGGTTCCGTCGAAGGTAACGCGGATGTCTGCTCCCGTCACCTGTACCAGAACGTGTTCCGTGTCCGTAGCCAGCGTCCAGTCAAGAAACGCCACCGCCGACGAACTCACCGTGCGCTGCTTGTGGGTCGTGCCATTCTGGGGGATGGCCTGCGACGGGGTATTGACGATGCGTGCGTTAGGCATGGCTTAGATCGAGAAGGGGGTTGCGTGTACAGCGGCATCACTCGCGCCTGCGCGGATGAACTTAGCCAGTCGAGCGGTTTCCTTGTTCCAAAGGAAAGGCTGCACACCAGCCTTGAACAGGTGGCCGTTAGTGGACGACGGATTGCTGCCGTCAAACGTCACCATAACGTCGGCAGTCTGCACATCGACCAGAACATACTTGGTCTTGGAAGAGGTCCAATTCGGATCGAGCGAAACAACTGCGGTGCTAACCGTCAGACGCTGATCGGCTTCGCCAGTCGGCTGGGGGTAGAGATTGACTACAAGGGAGTTATTCATGTTTAGCGGAACTGGCGGGAGGTGTAGGTAGAGATGCGGCGGAACAGGTTGTTCATATTACGCTGCTGGCTGGCCTTGGTAAGTTCGGTGTCGAGGTACATCTGGGCGACAGCCTCTTCAGCCATTGCCTTGTCCACTTGACCGTCCATACGAAGGAAATCCGCATAGGTGGCGTGCGCGGCGTAATAGAACCACTCTTGAGGAATGTTAGCAGATGCCGTTGTATAAGGGCCATCCCAAACGGCCTTATAGGTAACAAAAAAGCCATCAAGCTCAGGATAGTTGCCAACGATGTTGGCTCCGTTGCTATCCACGAAGAAGTCATACTCCCAGCCGCCAACTCCCTGCACGGGATTCTTATCGTGCAGCCGCATAAACACTTCCACGTTTGGAAGAGTTACAGGAGTGAACAGTCCAGTTCCGGTGTAGGTTTCTGTCCCGGTGCCAGACTCCAAGTTATAGGTAACCGTCTGCCCATCAACAGATGCCACCGTAAAGAAACCGTTCGGATCTACGGTGCCGGATAGGCCGCTAACCATAACACGCTGCCCAACAACAACATTAAAATCCGTACCGCTGGTAACGAAAGTTACAACGGCTCCATCGCGGGTTACGGAAGATGAGTTGCGGATACCAGCACTAGCGTCATAGCTGTACGGCACAACGCCATCAGGGGCAGGACGAGCATCCAGCCGCATATAGCGCGGCCAGACATCACAAGCGTCATAGGCTTGCCGCAGCCGCCTGTTCGCCATCGCCAGAATCTTCGTGGATTCCGTAGGCGCAAATTCATCGACGCCCGCAAGGGACTCGATCAGATCAAACAGGTCGGTGTAGGTGCGGTTGGTCATTACGCTTTATTGGGCGAAAGCTCTGGCATCTTCTTGTTGAAATAGGACATGAACTCGCGGCTATGCACCGTCTGGTAGCCATACTTCTTCACAAGCCGGAAGTACTCACGCGCAGGCATAACACCCACGCACTTGCCCAATCCGGGAATGGCCTTGTGGCCCTTAATCATTGAAGCCTGCGCCTGCGCTAGATTAACACGCTCCGCTTCCGTAGCCTTCTCAAATTCGAGGCTGCGGATGATTTCTTTGCGAAGCTCGTTATCGATTTCTTCCCGGCTATATTCGGGTGAAGCTACTTTGATGTGCATAAAAAAGCCACCCCCAGTTAAGAGGGTGGCTTATTCTAACACAAGAAGTCTTTACGCGGTGGGGACTTCCATCTGACGCCAAGCCAGCACCCAGCTACCAGCCGTGAGGTTGGCAACCGTGCCGTTAAGCTCAACGATCAGATCCACAGCCGACGCCGTGTTGTTGGCGTAGCCGTTCACGACATTGGAGGTCGTGTGCGTACCCGAGTCGGTGCCAACGAAGGCATCGCCCGTGTTCCAGATGACCTTCGTCAGGGCGTCAACATCACCATTGTCGATGAACTCGTCGGGATCAGCCGCCGTAACACCGAAGTCAATCGTGAGGTCGGACGTACCAGCCGGATCGACCACCTGATAGAGGACGGCGGTATCAATGATGCCACCAGCCCCGAGCTTGCCAGCCTTGAACTGGTTCGCCGCACCGATGGTGCTAAGGAAGCCAGAACGCTGGAGATCGACGTAATCGAACGCAATCTTGTGCGTGAAGCCCGCCGCTGCTTCGTTAATCGTGAGTTTAGCCATGTGAATAACTCCTAGTTAGGGTTAGCTGAGCACGGTGATCTTACCATGCGCACCCGGATGCTTGACCAGCATCGTGAGGGCGCAATCGACATAGCCACGCTCGCCACCGCCGAGGTTCGGCAGACGAGTCGAACCGAGCGGAATGAGTTCCGCAACACCGTAGAACTCAGGATTGACGAGGTAACCCGTGTCCTTGTTCGTAGTGTCCGGGGCGCAGTCCGGGTTCATGTTGACGATGGACACGATGCCATGGTCGGACTCATAGAGTTCAACCGACAGCTTGATCGTGGCCTCGCCACCCTCGTAAGCCACGCGGCGAACGGAGTAGTCCGAGCTGCCCGAGGTGCGGGCGAAGTCGCTGATGACGCGGCGGAGGGCCGTGTCGGCAACCAGCGTCAGACCATTCGACGTACCCGTAACGCGGTAGATCGAGGTGATGAGGTTGTTGAACACCGTCTCGTTGAACGTACCCGAGGCGTGGATGGAGCCAGCCGGGGTGCGGTAGGTCGCCGGAACGTCCGACGGGCCAGCCGAGTCAATCCAGTCGCCGAGGCCGCGCAGGCCGTAGGGCGTGCCAGCACCATCTTCAACCGTGCGGTCGTTGTTGGAGCACAGGGTGGCCTCGATGTCGCGCTTGATCTCGCGGACAGCCTTCGCTTCAGCCTGAGCGATCTTGGCCGGACCAACGCTATCAACAGCGTTCTGGAGGTCCGAAACCATGAAGTCGCGGCGGAACTTCTGGATGTAGTTACCCAGACGAGCGCGGTTGGCAAACTTGTCGGTGAAGACGGTGACATCGCTACCCTCGGCAACGCCCGTGGTCACGGGAGCCGAGAGGCTGTCAACGGTCCACTCCACGAAGGTAGCGGACGCCTTGGACTTAGCAGCGGACGAGAGAACCGGAGTCTCCTCAGGAGCGAGGATCGTCAGGACATCGAGAAGGTCTTCGCGATTGGAAACCGCGGAACCCGGATTGGTCGTATCGTAAGTATTGGAAAAAGCCATTGTAGTAGTAGGTTATTTGCGTTTAGAGAGTTGTGCTGCACGAAGGGCGATGAAGTCGCTTACGCTTCCAGAGTCTGCCAATCGCTTAGACACTTCCTTCACGTTGCGTTCACCAGAAGATGGCGTCCGATCACCCGCAGCCGCAGCAGCGGAGGGGGAACCGGGGGGCGTCAACTTTGGCGACGGCTTGTTGTCCATCGGAATCAACTTTCGGCCATACATCGAGTTGGCAGCATGGGCCAAGATGTAAGGCAGTTGAGGAGCGACATCCGGCAATGCTTCTTCCATGCCCTTAAGGCGCGGATCGTTAAGCATCGCAAAGAACTGGCGTTTGATGTCATTGTCTTCTTGGGTGGAAAGCCACTCAAGCTCTTTGACCGCCTGTTGCTCAAAAGCAGCACGGAGACCCTTGCGCTGCATACCAGCTTCGATCTCCTTTTTCTGCGCGGGGAGAAACTTGTCGCGAGCCTTTCGAGCGTTGCGAAGTGTCTCCTTTACCTGAGCCTTAGTCAGTTCGCGCCCATCCACCGTAGCGGCAATATCTTCAAAGCCGAGGTGTTCAGCGCGATCCAGAATATCCTCTGCCCACTCAACAACATCAGCTACCTCTTGGACTTTCTTCCCAAGATCCTCCATAGAGGAGATGTTGGCGTAGGGGTTATTCTCGACCTTCGGCTCAAGGGGCTTGTTGTTCTGCTGTTGGGCCATATAGGCTTCCAACTGCGCTGCTTTCTCCTCGGCTAGCTTTCGCTTGGCTGTAAGTTCCGCAATGCGCTTGAGCAGGCCAGACTTGCCTTTCTGAGCGAGTTCTTGGATTTCCTCATCGGAGAGTTCCGAGAGTTCAACTTGTGAAGGAACGTCCTTGCCCGTCGGATTCGGTTGAGCTTGAGCTTGGTCGTTGCTTGCCTGCTCCTGCTGTTCCTCTTCCGCTGGCGCGGATTGGCTGGTGGACTGTTCGGCTGGGCGGCTGGCGGGATTCAAAGCCCCGTCAGGCTTAGCCTTAAGCTCACCAAGACGGCGAACCGCGTATTGGCTCGCTGTCATATTAGACTTATCGGACACCACCGCTTGTTTAGCGTCCCCGGCGACGGACGTAGCTTCATCGGACATTGTTGGTTTTCCGCGTTTTAACGCCTCGCGTTGGCGATAGCGGGAATATACCATGCTTTAGAAAAGACCCACTATGCGGCTAACAGAGAAAAATATTTGGTGCTTTTCAGATTCGGCTTGACGACACCATTTCAGCCCCCCTTATGTATCCCCCATGCCCGACAGGGCTGGGGGTGCAATATGAAGCCATGAAATTAAATAAATCAAAAAGCAATCAGTCCTTGCTGAGTTTAAGGCGAGGTGTGCTTAAAAGCCGAGCAACACAATCAGAGCTAAGAATTAAAGCCCTTTTAGAAGGGCTTGGCGTTGCATTTTGTTTCCAGAAGGGATTTTACAACTCTGCTACTCATTACATCGTAGATTTCTATTTTCCTAAGCATAAGAAACTTTGCTTAGAGATTGATGGTGGTTATCACCTAGATCAACAGCAAATTGCTTACGATAGTCGCAGAACTCAGTTCTTAGAAGATGTACGCGGTTTCCGCGTTAAGAGGCTCACCAACCAAGAGGCCGACCAGATTTCTCCAGAAGACCTCTTAGCCCTTATTAGCCCCTACGAGAAATGATACGATCATATCCACCCATCTGGAGGATGTCATCGCATTGGAGGATTCGACCGCTAATCTGCTGGATGCGATCGGAAGAGACGTCGTGAAGCTGCTGAATCAGCGATTCGCGGAGAGCGTAGATTCCATCGAGGAACTCAACGTAAGCATCGATGTGAATCAGGTTGTCTAGGTTATCTTGCTTTTGCATTAGGCACTAGGAGTCTGCTGCATACTCTGCGTATTGGTCTGGCCCATCGCGGCAGGAGCCGTACCGATGCGACCAATCTGGGCGTTCTGAGCTTGGGTCATCTGGAACTGGTACTGTTGAGCGTACTTCTGGAGGCGGGTCTGGAACGCCTGATCGCTCTGCAAACGCTGGCTAACGTCAGGCTGCTGAACGTAGGACTGGATCACCTGCATCGCGATTTGCGCACCGTTCGGACGCGCACCAACTTCGATGCCTGCGTAAATCTTGGAGAGGTCGTCCGTGACTTGCTTCGTGATTTGGTCGGCTGCTTGCCCAGCAGGGCGGAGAATGGAGTCAGCAACAACCGGATTGATGGCATTCGCGGCCAATTCGAGAAGCATGTCCACGTCCATGCGGCCATTCCGGTCCAACTGAAGTAGCGTAGAAAACTGACTAATTTGCGCTTCGACATTATCGGGATCGGTTTGCATCACATCATAATTGATAATGATGTCAAAGTTTTCATTGGCGTCGCCCTTGTTAAAACGCTGGGGATCAGACACACCCGTAACACGGAAGAACACCTGATCTGGACCAAAACGCTGGAAACACTTGTAGGCTAGGCGCAGCACGTCACGGACGTGCGTAAGGAACTTGTCTACAAAGTACTGCTGCTGAATCTGCGACAACGGGTTGTTGATGTCGAGGCCAATGATTTTGTCGGCCTGAGCAAGCTGCGTCTGCTCCATTTCCATCGAGCCCGGATTGTATTGCGGCACCGGACCAAACTGGAACTCGCCAGCTCGGCGATAGGGAACATACCGACCCGGACCCCAATCGGACGGGGCGTTGCCCACAGGGTGCATGATGGGGGGCATCGTAGCCAAACTGTTGCGGTCGATGCGGCTATCGCGCTCAGTTTTTACCTGCCATTGGATGCCCTTCAGCATTTCCGGCACCGACTGAATATCGTAGAGACGCTTGTTGTCCTCGGATAGCTTGGTAACGACAAACGGATAATCTTCGTACCCATTCATCAGTTCAAATTTCGCGTAGTCAGGAACTTCCTGCTTGCCAAACACCTCGCGATGGAACACCGTGCAGTAGATCCCCTCCGAGTTGTCCTCTTCGTCAATCAGTCGCTGATAGCCATAGATGACCTCATACAACTCCGACGCATCATACGTCACGGTGGTGTAAGTGAACTGGTTGCGCCGTTCAAGTCGGAGGGGGTCTCCAGCTTCTTTGCAGTTCTCGATAACGTACTCCACCCAGTCCTTATCCCAGCCGTTGCTGCTAATCTTGTTACGCAGTTCCTGCGCAGTCATTAGCACGCGCCAGAAGCAATAGGGAGCACGCTGTGGGTCGGTGGCATAGGCCGGGAACAGAACGTCGCCATCCGGCGCAACAGCCTGCACCCAAGGACGGTCAACGCTGCGGCGGACAACAGGGAACTCAGCCGTACCGGTCTTGCGCAGATCGTTGAGGATGCGCTTGGCCTTCTTCTCCGGGATGCCGTTAAACTGGGCCTGAAGCAGTGCAATCATCTGCGAGTCATTCTGCTTCTCCAGAATCATCTTCACGATGTCCGGGCTGATAGCCATCAACTGATCGAGCGTCAGCGTCTGCTTGAACGTGCGGTCTTCCCGCTGCCAGCCAACATAGGTCACCATCAGTCCGCGCTCAAGCAAGTAGTTGGCACCAAGTTCCATCTGCCGCTTAAACTGCGGAATGTAGGAAGCCACCATCCACTTGAGGAACGCACTCACCGTGCGTGCGCGACCAAGGTCGCCAGCCTCTACAGGATAGGCACGGATGTTGGCGCGGTTGAGAGCCGCCATGAAAATAGCAACGTAGCGATTGACGCGCTCATTGATGACGTGCGCCTCGTTGTCGGCGGCACCATCCCACGGAAACGCATCAGGC
>JACCDY010042069.1_pt1 | contig 16040 bp, 12 predicted proteins | sample 7446391 | NCBI WGS metagenome assembly JACCDY01 (sample SAMN15323451, study PRJNA562643) | freshwater metagenome | isolation source: river surface water | place: USA:Blue River Watershed | collected 2017-08-18
AACAAAACCGCTTGGCTTGTATTAAAACCTCTTCCTGGTACTTTTGGTGCCCTATCAAAAAAATGCCCCTCTGACATATCAATGAAGCAAATATATCGTGTAACTAGGCAATTGATTTACGATTTATCACAAATCGCGAACTTCAAATTACGGATTTTCGCAACTACCCTTATCTCGGGTGTCCAACAGCGCTTTCAATGAGGAAGCGTCTCATCCAATGGTTGTTGGTTGCGGTACCTGTCCAAGCTCCCACACCAAAATAATTTCCACCAGCGGAAAAAGAACCAATGTAAGAAGTACCAATGAAGGTCCCATCGATTTTAATATCTAAAAAACGAGTACCGTCGAGGTTGTTACCGAAGAACAAATCAACCGACTGCCAAACAGAATTATCAGTAGGATCTATGGGCGCAAAACTATTGAGTTGGGTGCCATTTTTGTAAACATAAATAGCATTGGTGTATTCATCAAGAAAAACAGAAATACCACTTGCGGAAGCACTGTGAGTGGCTGAACTTCCAATGGCAGTGCTGTTCGCCCCAAAAAATATCCAGGTTCCATCGCCACCATTTGTGACGCTTCCTGCGTACAAATTAGCAGCAATATGCAATGGTTTGCTCCAATCAATGGTTTGTTGCCAATAGATCTTGCCGTTTTGATTTGCTGAATTGGGTGTAAGTTGAATATATCCCGTAGTATTTGAAGCGTTGCCAACAAAAGTAGCTGCAGGAGATAATGATGTGGGATTCCCGAGTGTCCAGTTCCATTCCATTACACCAGGGCTCGTGGTTTGATCTTCAAATCGCACCCAAGCCGTTCCGTTCCAATAGTAATACCCAGGAGTAACGTTGTTAGGATAAGACCCTGCAGTAGCAGTATTGTATACCAACATGGAAGTAGTTGGCGATGTCAAAGGGGAAGCAGAAGTCAAAGAAGTCAGTGCCACTCTCGACAACAAAACACCCTTTGTACTTGAAGTAACATCTAGCTGAGCTGAACTAGAAGGTGTTGTGGTTCCTATTCCTACTTGCGCAGTTAAATTGCATAATGGCGCGGTGAACAAGGCAATTATAGATAAGAATTTAAGCGGATCCATTGTATTATAAGTTTACAAATTTACAAACAAAATGGTTTACATAAAATCAATAATCTACATCAATTTTTTATTCTATATTTACGCTAACCTCAAATTACGGAAAATCCGTAATTCAAAGTTGTGTATTTGCGTTTATCCTTTTTGTACAATAACCAAAACTGCATAGATTCGCCAACTTATTGAAAACCAAATTCAACCTCATGAACCAACATCTACCGCTATATTCCCGCTTTTGGACCTACCTAAACGAACGATTTCCACTTCACTCACACGGAATTTTAATAGCAGCATTTAGTTTTAGCGCCATTGGTTACTCCCGATTATGTCAACAATTGCCTCATTTTATTGACCTTAAGCCCTTTTTAGTTTGTATCTTCAACACCGTTTCTCTGTTTTTTCTTCTTCGTGTGTTCGATGAACACAAAGACGCTGAAGACGATGCAAAATTCAGATCGGAATTGCCCGTTCCACGCGGACTTATTTCGCTCAAAGAACTACGCAACATTGGCTTGACCGTATTTGTTTTTCAACTGATTATTAGCGCTGTTACCTTTCCTAAAATGCTTCCACTTTATGCAGTGGTTATCGCTTATTTATTGCTCATGGGAAAAGAATTTTTCATGGCTGACTGGCTTAAAAAACACCAATTCTGGTACGTCACCAGTCACATGATCATCATTCCACTTATAGATATTTATGCGTCTGGTTACGATTGGCATTTGAATCAACATCCAGCACCTTTCGGATTGATATACTTTTTTGGTGTTTCCTTCTTCAATGGAATTGTGCTAGAGCTCGGTCGGAAAATCCGTGCACCTCACGATGAAAAACCAGGAGTTCAGACGTATTCCAGCATGTTGGGAATGTATAAATCAGTCTATCTGTGGATAGCAGTCCTTTTTGCAACTCTAGTTCTCGCTTTGTTTGCCGCAGAATTTGCAACACTTCCAACGGGTGTGTTTACCGCGCTTTGTGTTTACTTTGTTTTGACCTTGTTGGCCGCCGTTTGGCACCTTAAAAAGCAAAGTTCTGCTTCTGCAAAAATTATAGAAATTGCCAGCGGAGCTTGGACCATACTCATGTATTTAACCCTCGGCGGTATTCTAACCATTACTCACATTTTATGAGTAAATTCATTGATATCAATAGTCCGTTAGAAATTCAATTCAATCAAATATACACTGGTGGCAAAGGATTTCACCTATTGCAACTTGCTCGACACGGATTTCAAGTTCCTGAATTCATCATTTATAACGCGTCCGAAACATCCATCAAAACACCCTTGAATCTAGATGAAATTCAACTCATCAAAGAATCACTGGGCTTTCCTCATAGGGTATCGGTAAGATCTTCGGCTCTTGGTGAGGATGGATTTTCACACAGTTTTGCTGGACAATTTCTCACTGAGCTCAATGTTTCTTGGGAAACCCTTAACGATAGCATTGAACGCGTTTGGAACTCCCTCAACCGCACCGAAATCAAAACGTATTGCAAAGAACACGGAATCAATGTCCCAAATAAAATTTCCATCATCATCCAAACCATGCTCCAACCTGACTTTTCAGGCGTTGCATTTGGTGTAAATCCGGTGAATGGACACCGCAACGAAATGATCATTACGGCAGCCCCGGGTCTTGGTGAAGCGTTGGTGAGCGGGGCCGTAAATGGCGATACTTTTGTTGTGAAGGATGACTCGGTTGAATGTATTTCAGGCGAAGCCGCATCCCCAGAAACACTTAGCACTGAACAGGTAGTTGCCGTGAGCGAACAACTCAAACGGCTCAAAAAACTATACGGGAAACCACAAGACATTGAATTTTCTTGGGTCAAAAATGATTTGTATCTACTTCAAACAAGACCGGTAACTTCCTTAGATAAATTGGCTGATACCGGGGCAGAGATGATTCTCTGGGACAATTCAAATATCATTGAATCTTACCCCGGCGTAACCACCCCTTTGACGTTTAGTTTCATCATCAAAATGTATGAATCCGTCTATCTGCAACTTTGTAGATTATTGGGAGTAAGTGAAAAAGACTTACGTGAAAATGCTGCAGTTTTTTCAAATATGTTAGGCCTAATTGAGGGAAGAGTATACTACAATTTATTGTCGTGGTACAAAGCGTTGGCGCTGCTTCCCGGATATCATTTGAACGCAGAGTTCATGGAAAAAATGATGGGGGTCAAAGAACGATTTGAATTGAAAAATCTGCCTCAAAGAAATAAGCTAATTGAGCGCCTAAGAGTTTTGGTCATGGTTAAATCTATGATATCCAATCTCAAGGCTTTGCCCAAAATGCGAATCAAATTTCAAAGTGATTTCCAAAAAGAATTAGACCGATTCAATGCCATCTCCTTGGATGAAAAAAACGCATTTGAACTGATGGAACTCATGATTGATTTCCAAAGCACACTTCTTAAAAAATGGAAAGCCCCCTTGGTGAACGATTTTTACGCTATGATTTACTTCGGCTTACTTCAAAAAACCGCCGAAAAATATGGCTTACCTCCCGGAATACACAACGACCTTTTATGCGGGGCCAGCGATATTATTTCTACTGAACCCATAAAACGGATGAAAGAAATCAGTAAGGCCGTTGTACAATTTCACACCCTTGAAAATGCATTTCTTATTGAAACTCCAGAACAAATTCTGAGGTTGATCAATGAACCTAATTATGAACCGGTGCAAAAACTCTTCGATGCCTATTTGAATCAATTTGGCGACCGAACCGTGGGCGAGTTAAAATTAGAAACCATCACATACAAACAAGATCCTACCGCCCTGATTCAATTGATCCAATCCTACATAAGACAAGGCGTTGGGCATTCTGAAAATGTGAATGAACGAGTGGATCTCAAAATGCGTAAAAATGCAGAAGAAAAAGTAGGTCACATTTTGAGTGGAAAGCCTTTCAAAAAATGGTTCTTCCGCTATTTACTGAAGCGCACTCGCATATTGGTGAGTGCAAGAGAAAACCTACGTTTTGAACGAACCCGAGGATTTGGAAAAGTACGCGAAATCTTCTTGGCTATGGGCAATCAATTCTTCAGTGAGGGCATTTTGGAGCATCCCAGAGATATTTTTTACCTAACCCAAGAGGAAATCTTCGACTTCATCAAAGGCACATCGGTAACCCCAGAAATTACAGAATTGGTATCCTTCCGCAAGGAAAAATTTGCAAAATATGAAACCACAACCACATCTGAACGCATCAGAACTTACGGAGCAGTTTACCACGGAAACTCGTTCTCACAAGAAAAATCAACATCCCTTGACGGAGAAGATCTGAAAGGCATTGGTTGTTGCCCAGGAATTGTAAAGGCAAAAGTACGTGTTGTTTTAGACCCAAAAGAGGTGAGCGATTTAAACGGTGACATATTGGTAACCGCCTCCACTGACCCCGGGTGGGTAACACTATTCCCCACGGCTTCAGCCATCATTGTAGAACGAGGTTCACTGCTCTCGCACAGTGCCATCGTGTCTCGTGAATTAGGCAAACCCTGCATTGTAGGTGTGACACATCTGTTATCAAAAATCAAAACCGGCGACTGGGTAGAGATGGATGGTTCAACAGGACAAATCAAAATAATCAAATAAATTGAATGGCGGAGCAATCTGAACTCAATATATCTCAAAAAGCCTCGTTCGATTTCATCCGATATGCCACAGTTTGGGAAGACCCCGTGGTACTTCTTCAGGCGCTCAACATCCAAAAAAATGACCAGGTTTTGAGCATCGCTTCTGCCGGAGATAATTGCTTCAGCTTATTGATGGCAGACCCAAAATTGATTGTTGCAGCCGACATCAATCCCGTTCAATTGCAACTCACGGAGCTTAAAATCAAAGCCATTCAGGTGCTTTCTTACCCAGAAGTTCTTGCTTTTTTGGGATATTCATCCGAGCCAAATCGTGCGGAATTATTCAATAAAATTGAGCCCCACCTCTCAGAAGAAGCCGCTCGTTATTTTAGAAATTCCCTTCCCACTTGGGAAAAAACTGGCATTATTCATCAAGGAAAATTCGAAAAATACTTCCAAATTTTCTCCAGAAAAGTACTGCCCCTGATTCACAGTTACAAAACCATTGAACAATTACTCACTCCCAAATCGGAACATGAGCAACGCCAATTTTTCCTCCGCCATTGGAACACCTGGCGTTGGCGATGGTTGTTCAAATTATTCTTCAGTCGTACCGTTATGGGTTGGTTGGGCCGCGATCCAGAATTCCTAAAACAGGTAGAAATTCCCGTTTCAGAATTCATCTTAAGGCAAGCAGAAATACACCTCAGCTCCAGTCGGGCCGCACAAAATCCGTTCTTAAGATACAACCTAACAGGCAGTTTTGGCGCTCTTTTACCGCATTACCTTCAACCTGAAAACTTCGAATTCATCAAAGACAGAATTCACCGAATTTCACTGTTTCATGGCTTCGCCGAGGATGCGATAGCTCACTACGGTCATTTTCACGCCATGAACCTGAGCAACATCTTCGAGTACATGAATTCCGAAGAATTCCAACGAACTGCCCAAAAATTAACGGCAGGCCTTTTCCCAGGCGGACGATTGGCCTATTGGAATCTCATGGTAAAACGAAGGTGCTCTGAGGTTGTTACTGACTGCACAGAACAGACCAATCTCATGTCCGAGCTTCGGCTCAAAGACAATGGCTACTTTTACAGCACCATTGTATCCGATGTTTTTCTTAAATCTTTTGACTTTGGAATTTATCGGCTCAATTCAGAAACTCTTGCAATAGGTTACCCAACGAAAGTGGGAAGCAATTTTAATTTAACCGAGCAACTCAAAGCCCTTACACTATGGGCCCAAAATGAGGGATTCAAACACCTAATAGGCCCAATGAATGGCAGCACTTGGGAAAATTATCGTTTAAAAACCTCTTCCCGACGCATTTTTTTGGGGGATCTCCCATATCAGCCACAAGTTGTAGAAAGCTTTGAAAGTGCAGGATTTAAACCCATAGAAAGATACGTGAGTACCCAGATGCATGAAATTCCAGGTAGTATTTCCAGATTGGATGAACGAAAAAACCAACTAGAGAAACAAGGAATCAAATTCCGACACTTGAACATGGATTCTTGGGAACAAGAACTTCAAAAAATCCACGAACTCAGCCTCGTGGCTTTCCAAAAAAACCCTTACTACACTCCCATTCTTTGGAAAGACTTCTTATTAAAGTACAACGAAATCAAACAAACCATTAACCCACAATGGGTACTTTTGGCAGAATTGGAACAGAATTTGCAGGGATTTGTCTTTGCCTACTCGGATCTTGAAAATAATTGCATCATCATGAAAACTGTTGCCCGTAAACCCGACTTTAGGCTTGGTGGATTGGGATTGGTGATGACCGATATTTTACAACAAAAAGCTAAAACCATAGGCATTTTTCAAGTTGTTCACTCATTCATGCATCAAGACGCGGCATCTCTTAGATGCTCAGAATCTTTGGAAGCTGAAATCATTTCTGAATACCATCTGTACGGAATAGAATTCTAAATTGTCAAACATCATTCATATCGCAAAAACCCTGAGGAATGGAAATATCATGGAGCATTTCCATGCTGCCGCGATCATGAATTCAAATCGCCTTGCCATTGCCGATGAACATTCGCAAGTAACCTTTGATGAATTAAGACATAAAATTGAAAACGCTCATTCGTTATTTATGGAGCGTGGCCTTAAATCCGGCGACCGTGTTTTGGTCTTTGTACCCATGAGTATTGATTTATACATCAGCGTTTTAGCTCTGTTTCAAATGGGCTGCACTGCTGTTTTCATTGATGAGTGGGCCAAATTAGACCGTTTAAAAAAATCATGTCAAATAGCTGATTGTAAAGGGTTTATAGGCATTCCCGTGGCGGCTTCTTTGGGATTCTTGATCCAGGAAATTAGAGAAATCCCCATCCGCATGACCACGCGAGAAATTCGACATGCAAAAAAGAGCCATTTCCACGATTTAGTTAAAATAGATAGCTCAAACGAAACCGCGCTCATCACTTTCACTACGGGCAGCACAGGCACACCCAAAGCAGTAAAACGCAGCCATGAAATTCTCCATCAACAGTTTTTATCCCTCCAAAACACCATACAAACCCGCGATGACACAGTAGACATGCCGGTGTTACCCATTGTTTTAATGATTAATTTAGGGTTAGGGGTCAGCAGCGTAATCGTAAAATGGAGCAGTAAAAAGCCTTACGCACTGAAGGCAAAAAAGATTATCAAAACCATACAACAATTTAGGATCAATCGCATCATTGCATCCCCTTATTTCATTGATCAACTTTGCATTAAGAGCCTTACTGAAAATATTTCTCCAAAATTAAGTTCGGTGCGCGAAGTCTTCAGCGGAGGTGCACCGGTTTTCCCTTCTGAGGCCAAATTATGGCTCACTGCATTTCCAAACTCTAAAGTTGAAATTGTATACGGAAGCACCGAGGCCGAACCTATTTCAAGCATCAATGCACGTAAACTCATTCAAACCATAGACTCCACTTTTGAGGATGGGCTTTGTGTAGGAAAAGTTGAACCTTGCACACAAGTTAAAATTCTGAATCTAAAAACTCAGGAAACTCTCAAACCCGGAGAAATCGGGGAGATAGCGGTTGCAGGAAACCATGTTGTAAAAGAGTATTTTGGTCCTGATTCTGCTGCTCAAATGGCCGAAACAAAGCTGCTCATTGATGGACAATTATTCCACAAAACAGGAGATTCTGGCTACATAGACCCCCAAGGAAACCTACATTTATTGGGCCGCTGCCAACAAATCATTGAGTGGCAGGGACAACCGTTGTACCCATTTCTGATGGAATATCAATTGCGCCACATTCCTGGCGTAATTATGGGTACCGTCTTAAAAATCAACGATAAACTCGTTTACTTCTTGGAGTTAAACCGTTGTAAATCCTTCCAGCATCTAGCATACCCAAAACTGGGTTGCTTCTCGCCCATCACTGAGGATTTGCGTTCCTTGGGACTGCCTGACGGCGACATTCGACTGGTCAAGATACCAAGAGATCCCAGACATTTCAGCAAGATTGATTATAAAGTTTTGCAAAAAATGCAAAAAATATAAGAGATGTGTATTTTTTATAATCATACACATATTTTATTTTTGATAGATGAATAAAATCAGGGTAAACATTACCATTAACAAAGAGATACACGAGAAGGCCAAATTTTTTTCTTTGAAGGAAGGAAAAAGCCTTAGCGAAAATATCGAAGATTTACTCACTCAATATTATTGGCAAAAAGCAGAGGGTATTGTATCTGAGCCTACTTCTAATTACAATTCCACATTGGAGCTGAACGCAATGTCTCCATTGCAAAATTCAATGTCCGATATTTTCAATCAATTACACCCAGAACAGCAGATTGAACTGTTCCATTATGGCGAATACTTATTATCTAAGAATCCTTCACCCACGAAAAAAATAAGTCTACACGGAATTTTCAGAGACCAAATCATGATATCTGAAGATTTCGATGAACCTCTCGATATTTTCAAAGATTACATGCCATGAATCACTTGATTGATACTCATACATTATTGTGGTATTTGAACGCAGACAAAAAACTGTCAAAAAATGCTTTACATACCATCGAAGACCCTAATAACCGAATTTTCATCAGTCAAGCAACCCTCATTGAAATGGCCATTAAAGTAAGCCTGGGGAAATTAAAATTGCCTTGCGAATGGGATGAATTATTTTTTCAGTTCAATAAAATAGGCTGGTCTATTTTGCCCTTTCGAAACGTCGATTTTGCTAGGTTGAGTAAACTACCCTTTCACTACGGTGACCCTTTCGATAGATTGATGGCATGTCAGTGTTTAAATCAGAAACTTGACATTATTAGCAAAGACCCAATCTTTGAAAAGCACAAAATAAAAAGGATTTGGAATTAGGCTGAAAACGCGAAATTCCATTGAATGAATCTAATTTTACAACAACCTTACAAATCCACCAGCCATAAAAAAAGCCCCTCATTGCTGAGAGGCTTTTCTGTGGGCCCACTTGGAATCGAACCAAGCACCTACTGATTATGAGTCAGTTGCTCTAACCGAATGAGCTATAGGCCCGCTCTTAAAGGACTGCAAATATAAGGATTTTTCATTTATTTAAACCAACTATCACACCAGATTTGCAGGACTTCATCTACTTTTATACTATACTTGTGACTGAATCTAACACACCCTAAAACCTATGAAAATTGGATTGTTGCTTTGCTTGAGCTTCATCAGCGCCTTTTTTCCAACCCGTATTTACCAGCATCCCCAGAAAGAAAAAGAATGGCATAAAAGTCGTGAAGGTGATGGAATCACCGTTTATACCCGATCACAAGAGGGCACTCCCTTCAAAGAAATAAAGGCCATTGTTACCATTGAGGGTTCTTTAAATGCAATCGTGGGAGCATTAACTGATTACGACAACTACAAGAACTGGGTTTACTCCACTTCAAAGTCCAAATTGGTAAAAAAAATCAACGAAAAAGAATTTCTTGCCTATCACTATATTGACGCCCCATGGCCCGTAAATGATAGAGATGTAGTCATGCACATTGCACTAAGTCAAGATCCTAAAACGCATAAAACTATCGTACATTCAACATCTCAACACAATTATCTAAAAACCGTAGAAAATGTGGTTAGGGTCAAAAACAATGTGGCTATTTGGGAACTACAACCCGTTGCAAAAAATAAAATTGAGTGTACCTATTATTTGAAGTCTGATCCCGGCGGAAGCGTTCCCGCTTGGATTCTCAATATGTTCATCACCGAAGGGCCTTATGAAAGCATAAAAAAACTGAAGAATATCGAGGTGCAGAAACACAGCAGCTTCAAACACCCCGATATCAAAGAAAAGTTTTAATCTGTTATAATTACCGATTGGCTTACAACTTCGCCTGTCAAATATTTGACTTTCAGGAAATAAATCCCAGGCTCTACTTCTAAATTTAATTTACAATCAAAATCTTGATTCAATAGTTCCTTGGAAACCACCTTCAACCATTGACCTGTTGAAGAAATCAACTGAATTTCTGCACCTGCCAAAGAGCGAACTGAAGATATACTTACATTATCTCGAGCAGGTTGTGGATATATAAGAAACGACGGTGAACCATTGACTGAACTCACGGAAACTCCACTGACTATCAAACAAAATGAAGTATCGGTGCATCCCAATTGGGTCACTTCCACCCCATAATAACCATTCAATTCTGGCTTAAAAGTCTTTTGTGTTGCACCATCTACTTTTTGGTAAGCATTTTTACAATCCAACCATTGATAAGAAGCCGAACTTGCCGTTGCAGTGTATGTTTTTGTGTCGTTATTCAAACTTATATCAGTGTTTACTTGGTTCACAGTAACATCCCATGTAATTACGCTATCGCATCCCAAATAATTCACCAATGTATCTGTGTATTTACCCGAATATTTAAATTCTCTGTTTTTCAATGGCGACAAAACCGAACGACATCCAGACAGCGATACCACTTTACTGCTAGACGGTATGATTTTTACATTCACCGTAACAATGGAGTCGCAAAAAGCCCTATTCATGAGCGTATCTAAAAAGGTTCCGCTTTGGGTATAATATTTTTTTCCTGAGGGACTTAGAATTCTTCTACAACCATTTAAATTAACTGTAGAAAACGTTCTCGAATAATCGTATTTCACTTCTATGATGCTATCGCATCCTGCTTTATTTACCAATGTATCATAATACGTTCCGGGTATTGAATAGGAATACTTTCCAGAAGGTGATTTGACGCTTTTGTAACACGATTTCAGTGTAATTTTTGAATAGGTAGACTTTAATATGGTTACGTTCAACGTTATAACTGAATCACAACCAATAATATTTTTAATGGTATCCTTGTATATTCCTGATGTTGTGTATGTGTGCCTGCCACTGGGTGATTTCCAAAAATAGCACTGAGTGGCTTTAATAAATCCTGTATCTGCACCCACTTTTAAAACCGTAGTGACCGCGCTATCACACCCTTGAAAGGTCTTTAGGTTATCAATATAAGTACCCGACTTTTTGTAAAATCCGCCTCCACCTGGAATCGCAATAGAATCGCAAATCCATAAATTTCGTGTGATTGCCTTATTCGGTAAAATGGTAAGATTAATCTTTAAGGCTGAATCACATCCTAGCCATGTAGGAATTGTATCCAAAAAAATCCCAGACTTTCTTAAGATTCGAGCTTTACTGGGAACTGTATATCTATCGCAACGTGTGACAGAAAAACTATCGTTGGTCGATGCTTTCTTCAATTTAATACCACTAACCCAATTAGATGTCGTACCACTAAGTGCGAATCCTTGTAAGGTTCCATTGCGTTTAAATCCGGAGTAATCCAAAAGTATTTTTTCTGAGGAATTGCTTGAGGATGCCTTGCCTTGATTGAACTTGTAATAACCTATGAGCCCTTTATGAAATTCACAAAATTCCTTTTGATAATTATTGGCGATTTCTGCAGATGAGCGTACAATATTCCAAACTCTAACTTCATCAATATTTCCCTGCCAATATCTGCTATACGTACCACTATGATTTCCAACAACAAGCGGAGTTGAATATGATTGACCAATGGTGGTGTTAAAAGCCGCAGAATCAACAATTTTACCGTTGACATAAAGTCTAGAATATTTACCATCATATGTACCTGCTATATGTGTCCAAGTATTCAATGACAAAGTACCTGCTTTTGTGGTCAACTCGTTCCACGTTCCATTTCCAACGGCAAAATTTAACTTTCCGCCTTCGCCGGCTCTAAGCATGTAGCCTAGGTTATAAGTGTTTTCTTCCTTGACTAAAATCCCACCTTCGTAAACCCATGTTTTCCATGCAGTTGCAAAAATCCAGGCTTCGAGTGTTATAGCTGGATCACCCATCGCAAAAGCACTATCAGTTCCAAGGTTTACCAAATCATTGGTTCCATCGAAAGACAATGAATTTGCTGTTTGTCCAAAAGAAAATTGGGCCTGTAAAAACAAGCCCAATCCTAAAATAATTCGTTTAAAATTCATTTCAATCAATCATCAACCTGCCTAAATATGCTCCTTTGTTAGATTGAATTTTCAAGGAATAAATTCCAGAACTCAAGATTAATTTCAAATCTTTATCCTGAAACTCTCCTAAAAACTCGGTATAAATCAGTTGTCCAGCAGAGTTAAACACTTGCATTTCTGCATTTTGAACCATCTCTGCCAAACGTATTTGGAACTTTCCAGTTGAAGGATTTGGGATGATTTGCATTGAATTCTGAGTTAAATCTTTAATTCCTGTGTAAGCAAACACTAGGCAGGTACTAGTATCAGTACAACCATTTTGTTTCACCTCCACAGCAAACTTACCATTGCCCGCTGGAGAAAATGCCGAAGACGTCTCCCCATTGATGGGTGCATTAGCTTGGTTGCAATCCAACCATTGGAAACCAGCGCCGGTGGCTTTGGCATTCAACGTATTCCAATCGCGAGTCACGCCAATTTCCACATTAACGATGGTCACATCAATGCTGTAAATAATACTATCACAGCCCAACTTAGATTTAACCGACTCTGAAACCTTGCCTGATGAGTATACTTTTTTACCTAAGGGGGTCACATATAATCCGCAACCTTTTTCGGTTAAATTTACTGAGGTTGGCTTTAAAATGGTCAAATCAATGTTTATAAAACTATCGCATGCCTTGTAATTTCCACCAATCAAGGTATCGCGGTATTTTCCAGAAACATTCCAAATATATGTACCGCTTGGGCTTTTATAGTTTCCACAAGATCTTACACTGACATTTCCGGTAGATTTAGTAGACTTCACTTCGTATTCTATGATACTGTCGCAGCCCAAATAATTGAAGATCGTATCGTAATACAGTCCCTCAGATCTATAAATCACATTTTTATCGGTTGGACAAACTACAAATCGGCAAAAATCGAGTCGCTTTTTTGCAAAACTGCGTTGTTTAATAATTACATCGTGTATCAATATTGAATCGCATCCACCCCAACCTTTAAGTGTGTCATAGTATTTGCCCGATTTAGTTACAGTTCTACCTGAAGGTCCTTTCAAAGAAACCGAATAACATGCAGAATATTTAAAATTGGTTTCTGCCTTAGATGTTACCGTCAAAAAGATGGTAATGATTGAATCACATCCCAAATAGTTGGAAGTTCTTTCTTGATATTTACCCGAGGTATAATAATATGAACCCTTGTTAGTTGGACTTTCAAATGAATCACAAACAACGGTCTTAATGTTGTATGAACTGCTCTTTTTAATGGTCACGTCAAAGTTTATAACCGAATCACAACCATTTACGGAAACAATGGTATCAGAATATGTACCGGTTTTAGAAGCAAACCTTTTTTTCGACGGAAAGGTGTATTTATCGCAAGCGGTAACCGTGGCTTTTCCATAAACGGTGGAGTCACAGAACGATCTACCAATGACAAAATTCGATGTAGAATCATCCAAATAGAAATTACCTAATTTCCCGTCATTTCCATTTGGGGTATCATCGTTGACCGATGTAACACTTGTGTTTTTTTTGTAGGGAACACCATCTTCGTAACTGAGCTGCAACAACAAACCTTTTTCGGTTGGAAGGAATTTTTTATACATCCCTTCTTGAATCTGTTTTTTGGACCTGGCATAATCCCAAATTCGTGTTTCATCCAAAATTCCGCCGTAACCGGTGGCTGGATCTCCAATCCAAACAGCTGTAGATGTTGAGTTATATCCTAAAGCACTAAATTTCGCTGATGACGAATCTTTGAGAACTCCATCTACATAAATGCGCATGAAATTTCCATCAAAAGTACCGGCAATGTGGTGCCATTGATTTTGATTTAAACCACTAGATAGTGAAAAGGATTGAGTATTGCTTCCATCGCTGATATCAAAATGAACACCCTTGCCATTTCCAGTTCCAAATCGATATGAATCGTCTTGATGCCAAACCACAGGAGCACAAACATTGCAAGGGGAACTGTTGAAATTATCTACGTAAATCCATGATTCAACGGTTATATACTTTGGGCCGCTCAACCCTGTATGGTTGCCTATTTCTACATAATCGTTAACTCCATCAAAATGGAGAGCCCTATTTTGGGCATTCAATTGGCTTGTAGCCCAATAAAACATTAAAAAAAGTAAAGATTTTTTCATAGAAATTGTTGTTGTGTTATCAAATGTTCATTTTTTTAACGAACATTCAAAACAATTTTTAATAAAAAACCTATTTTTTTACTAACAAAACCAACGACTTAGAAAAACTTTAGTCGAAAAAATTACTTTACTACAAATAACTCTTCTTTTGATTTGCGCACCTTTTTCGCATTTGCCAAAAAGTCTTTTTCGCTATCTCTATATCCCAAAGCCAACATTACCGTTGAAAATAAACCTTGTTTTTCAAGTTCAAGCAATTCATCCATGGCTTTGTTGTCAAATCCTTCCATGGGAGTAGTATCAACCTCTATATGGGCGGCAACGGTCATAGCTGTTCCCATAGCGATATAGGTCTGCTTGGCACACCAATTTCGAAAGTCGCTGGTTTCCAATTTAGATGTAAATCCCTGGATACCCATTTTAAATTTCTCCAATTCCGTCAATTCCTGACTGCGGGTGGTTGCAATTCGGTGCATATAATGATCAATTTGCTCTTGCTTCAATTCTGAATATGCGGCAAAAACCAATAAATGACTGGCCTCAACTGTCTGAGGTTGCTTGCACACCTTCGAGTGCATTTCAGCTCTTAACTCAGGATTCTCAATCAAAAAAACCTTAAACGTCTGCAGCCCCAACGATGTGGGTGTCAGTCGAATAGACTCAAGAATTTGCTCCACTTTCTCTTGTTCAACTATTTGGTTCTTATAGTTTTTAACGGCGTATCTCCAATTCAGCGATTCAATCAATGACATAGTTCAAAACTAACACACCGCCGACACAAAGGTTTGTGTAATTCTTATATTTGTTCCATGAAATACTTTTTATTGTTTCTGGGGATGTTTTTATCGCTTACGTCAAATGCTCAATCAACCGATGTCGACGTAGTAGACCTCGATGCTATGACTGGTCCTGATTTTGTTCAAGCAAGTTACCCCGGCGGAAACGAAAAATTCTATCAGTTTATAGCCAAAAATTTTCAATACCCTGTTCGCTGCATGGAAGAAAACATTCAAGGCGAAGTGCGCATACAATTCACGGTCAACAAAAACGGCGAACTAAGCAACTTTAAACCCGTTAAAAAGGTTGATGCCTGCCCAGAATTCACCCATGAAGCCATCCGCATCCTTCAAAAATCAAAACGCTGGAATCCCGGCACTAAAAACGGACTTCCCATAAACAGTTATTTCGCCATTCCGCTTAAATTTAATTTACAATAGCGGTACTAGGTAGCGGGTAGCGGGTAGCAGACCACGGGCTACGGGCTACGGGCTACGGGCTACGGGTTTCGGGCTACGGGCTACGGGTATCGGGTATCGGGTATCGGGTAGCGGGTGTCGGGATTCGGGCTGTAGACTACGGACTACAGACTACAGACTACGGACCACAGACTACAGACTACAGACTACAGACCACGGACTGCAGACCACGGACTTTGGACTACCAACTACCCATTACCTGCTACCAGAATACACAAGCGCATTCTTCCCCTCGCCCACAGTGTAGTATTTTCGGGAATCATTTGACCAGCAAACCGCTTCGCCTTGAGTTTCGATTTTGTAGGGAACAATTTTGGGTTGCTTGCTTAGGGCAGAGGTAATTGGCTCGCCTTCGTTGCGGTCCCAAATGAATATTTGTCCGTAGTTCTTGAGGAGAATTTGGCGTCCATCTGGACTAATATCCCCACCAACCAAACCGCTAAAAGGAAGTTGAGCCACCTTTTGCAAGGTGATTTTTGACTGTCC
>JACCDY010365771.1_pt1 | contig 16035 bp, 10 predicted proteins | sample 7446391 | NCBI WGS metagenome assembly JACCDY01 (sample SAMN15323451, study PRJNA562643) | freshwater metagenome | isolation source: river surface water | place: USA:Blue River Watershed | collected 2017-08-18
GGTAAAGGATTCTTAGAGAAAGCGGCTGATGGATTAGCGGCATTCGCAAATCCTAAAGTAGTTATAGGCGCTGGTGCATTTGGTGTTGCTATCGCAGCCGTAGGTGCAGGTATAGCAGGTGCTACATGGATCATGAGCAAAGCATTACCTTCATTAGCAGAAGGACTAACACCGTTTGAAAAGTTAGACGGAGACAAGTTAAAGAAAGCCGGCGTAGGTATGGCTGCTATCGGCGGCGGTATGGCAGCGATGGGTGCCGGTAGCGTCATTCAAGGTATCGGTGGCTTAGTAGGTGCAGGATTTGATAAACTAAGCGGCTTGATGGGTGCAGATGGCCCATTCAAGAAACTTGAAGATTTCAGTAAGTTAAACATTGACGCTGATAAAGTTAAAAACAATGCTGAAGCATTCCAAGCATTTGGCAAAGCGATGGCTGTGGGTAGCGCAGGATCACTAGCAGGAAGCGCAGGTGGATTGCTAGGTGGGTTGATGGATAAATTAGGAAGCAAGTTAGAACTAAAAGGTCCATTAACTAAATTACAAGAATTTGCTTCTATAAAAATTGATGAGACAGCGGCAAAACAGGTAAAAACTAATGCTGAAGCATTTGTCATGTTTAGCGAAGCAATGTCTAAATTCAAAGGCACTGGTCAAGGAATGTGGGGCACATTAACAGAAAAAGCCTCAAGTTTCTTTGAATTAGAACCACCTGTAGATCAAATGAAAAAATTTGCCGCTATAGATTTAGGCAAAGATGGTGTTGATAGAGTAAAAAATAACGCACAAGCATTCGTGTACTTCAGCGAAGCGATGGCGTCTTATAAAGGTGGTGGAACCTCTGAGACAGTTGCAGGAACAATAGCTACAGCCGCGGCAAATTATTTTGGTGCTGATCCCCCTGTTACTAAGATGCAACAATTTGCTAGAATTGATCTAGGCAAAGGTGGCGTTGATAGAGTAAAAACAAACGCAGAAGCATTTGTAGCATTTAGTAATGCTATGGCTCAATATAAGGGTGGTGGAGAAATTAAGAACGCTGTTGATAGCATGATCGGCGGTGTTGTTAAGTTCTTCGGTGGCGATGATGTTATAACCAAATTCGTAAAATTCACTAAGTTAGATGTTGATCCTGATAGAGCATTAAAGTTAGGTCAAGCATTTAATAATTATATGACTGCTATGGGCGGCGGTTCAGGCGGTGCTAAGGGCGGTGCTACTACACCTACTGCCAGAGGCGGTGGTGGCGGGGGAGCACCTGCTGCTGCCGGAGGCGGTGGCGGAGCACCTGCTGCTGCCGGAAGCGGTGGTGGCGGGGGAGGTGGAGCCAAACCCGGCATCATGTCAAGAGCGGCATCGTTTTTTGGTTTCGGTGAAACAGATCCAGACGTGCCGGCTGAAGGAAAAGATAAACCAAAAGAAGTTAGTTCTAAACCTAAAAATGTAGAAATAAGTCCTACTGCTGACATATCAGGAGTAGACAATGCATTATTAACTAAATTCTATAGTGCCGCTAGTGAGTATGGTCAACCTATCAGAATCAATAGTGCATTTAGAGGTGACGATAAACAAGCAGAACTTTGGGTTAGAGGCAGAATATTAGGTGAGCCAGGTATACATATGCCTGCTAAGCCTAAGAATGACACACGAATCAATTATAAAGGTACTGAATATAGTGTACCTGGCAGTGGTAAAGGTAGCAAGCATAGAGAAGGTGATGCATTAGACTTCACTGCTGATTATGGTATAATGGATCCAATATTAGCAAAATATGGATTGCACCGTCCGCACTTACCTAAAGATCCTCCCCATGTTGAATTAAAAGCAGAAAAAGGGGGAGTCTTATCAGGTCCTAGAACAGGATATCCAGTTACTGCGCATGGCAATGAGATGATCGTACCTATAGATCCTAATAGCCTATTAGTTGAATTAGGTAAAAAATCTAAGAGCGAAGTAGAGAACCAATTGAGTCAAAAAGGTGGAAGTTTGGGTGGCGGCACAAGTTCAGAATCATTCAAGGAACTTGCATCCATCAACCAATCAATGATGGAAATGATGTCAAATAAACTTGATGCTGTGATCAATAGACTTGAAACTAGCAACGATACACAGGGCAAGTTATTAAGGCATAGTCAGGCATAATACTAAATAATTCTATAAGCCTATGCCATACTTAAAAAAATTCTTAAACAAATCGGGTTTCACAAGCCCAATCAGCGGTGTTAATAGTAATTCCGGGGCATGGAACGCCAGCGTAGGAAACGACAGCGGGGTTAACAACGCCGACTGGAGTTATAGAAACTACATGAGTAGACTTCCAGAAGTCTATACAGGACATCCAAACCGTATTGAAAGATATAATCAATATGAAATGATGGATGTCGATGCTGAAATCAATGCTTGCTTAGATATTATTTCAGAATTCAGTACACAGAAAAACGAACAAACTAATCTACCATTCATACTTAAATTCAAAGAAGATCCTACACCACACGAAATAAAAATTCTCACACAACAGTTGAGCCAGTGGTGTTCTTTAAATGAATTCAATCAGAGAATTTTCAAGATATTTCGTAATGTAGTCAAATACGGTGATCAAGTATTTGTTCGTGATCCAGAAAACTTCAAGTTATACTGGGTCGATATGGTTAAAGTTATCAAGGTTATCGTCAACGAAAGTGAAGGTAAACTTCCAGAACAGTATGTCATCAAAGACTTAAACATCAATCTACAGAATTTATCAGTAGCACAGAAAACTAATACTGACTTTGCTGCCAACCCTGCGACAGGGTTAGGTGGTAGTGGTGGCGGAACAAACACACCTTATACTGTTCCTGCTATGCCATACAATACATCAGGTAGCCGTTTTACATTAGGTCAGAGCGAAGCCGCTATCGATGCGAAACATATAGTACATTTGAGCCTGACTGAAGGTCTAGACCGCTTTTGGCCGTTTGGTCAATCAATATTAGAAAACATTTTTAAAGTTTACAAGCAAAAAGAATTGCTTGAAGACGCAGTATTAATCTATCGTGTGCAACGCGCCCCTGAACGCAGATTGTTTAAGATCGATGTGGGTAACATGCCAAGTCACTTGGCTATGGCATTCGTAGAGCGTATTAAAAACGAAATACACCAACGCAGAATTCCTAGCGTATATGGTGGACAATCAATAGTAGATGCATCATATAATCCATTGTCTATGAACGAAGATTACTTCTTCCCAGTCACAGCAGATGGTCGTGGATCAAGTGTAGAAGTCATGCCCGGTGGTCAGAATCTAGGTGAGATCGATGACTTGCGTTATTTCAATAACAGATTGGCTCGTGGTTTGCGAGTACCAAGTTCATATCTACCAACAGGCCCAGATGACAGTGATAGACCATTAAGTGATGGTCGTGTTGGAACAGCATTGATTCAAGAATATCGTTTCAATCAATATTGCGAAAGATTGCAAAATTATATGGCGACTAAACTTGATGAAGAATTCAAGTTGTTCTTGCGCTGGAGAGGATTTAATATTGATAGTGGGTTATTCGATCTAGAATTTAATCCACCTCAGAACTTTGCCGCTTATCGCCAAAGCGAACTAGATACAGCAAGAGTAGGTACATTCCAGGCTATGGAAGCATTTCCTTATATCGCAAAAAGATTTGCTATGGAGCGTTTCTTAGGCTTAAGCGAAGAAGAGATCGATAAGAATGAAAGATTGTGGCGCGAAGAAAACGGTAAAGAACCTCTTGAAGAGCCTAAAGGCAGCGATCTGCGTAGCGTGGGCGTAAGTTCAAGCGATGTACAACAAGATCAGCAAGCCGGCGAAGAAATGAATGCTGAACCGGAAGCAGGAGCAGAAGCCCCTGAAGTAGCAGGACCTGTGACATCAGAACCTGCAGGCGGAGCAGCCGCACCGGCGGCACCAGTTACTCCTGGAACTCCAGCCTAAAGATAAATAATAGTATCATGAAACTACTTGAAATGTTTGACGCTCCCATTAATGGTTATCAGGATGTTAATCAAGATAACAGTAAACCAGAGTGGAAAACTTCAAGAAAGACTAAACTCACTCTGAAACAACTCAGAAAATTGCGTAAGATGCTAGATGTTCGTAACTTTGAAAAGAAAGAACATCTTAAGAAAGTCCGTGAACAATACGGCGCAGCCAATCAGCCTGCTGAAGCATCAGCCTAATTTTGCCATTTTAGTATCTTATAATACTAAATTTAGGCAAAAACGCAAAAAATAAGCACTTATTGTGTGCTTTTATTAACTACACACTAAATAATTCTACAAAGCCATTTATATCCAGGAGAAATCACAATGGAACACAAGAAATTTGAACAGCTTATTGACCTAATTATCAATGAGCAAGAAGATAAAGCCCGCGAATTATTCCACGAAATCGTCGTAGAAAAGTCACGCGAAATCTATGAATCAATCATGGACGAAGAGATGATGGGCGACGGTATGGAAGAAGGCGATGACATGGTTGGCGAAGTAGGCCAATTAATGGATGAAATCACAGCCGAAGAAACCGGTGATGTGGTAGAAGCCGAAGAAGATGATGCTGACATCGAATTCGATGACGGTGCAGAAGAAGACGGCGAAGAATTAACTCATGATATGGAAGCAGATCATGATGAAGAACCTAAGACTATCGACGATGTTAAAGATAAGTTTGAAGATTTGTTAGCAGACTTTGAGCGTATCCTAAGCGGCAAAGATGGTGAAGAAGAAATGATGGCCGGTGACGAAGAAGACGTAATGGAAGCAGTTCAGTTACAGAAAGTTTCTGTAACACATGGTGACAACGGTGAAAACACTAAGAGCCCAGCATTGCATGAGCCAAAGATCAAGGCAGACGGTGTAAAGCCAGTCAAGTTCTCAGGCGACAATGAAACTGTTCCAACTGGTCCAAAAGGTCCATCAAATGAGTACAGCAAGAAAGAAGGCACTTTGATCGGTGATGTAGGTAATACACCCGGTATGAAGAAGGCCCCGGCACTTAAGGCAGCACCTAAAGCAGTGACTAAAGACGGCTCAGCCGACAAGCACAGCCCGGTAGCCAAAGGCTAATAGAAGGAACCTAGAGACAAATGGCTTTGTATCTCAAGGAGCACTTGACGTTCGATAGAGCGAACATGGTCGTTGAATCCGTTAAGGAAGGCAATGACGAACTGAAGACCCTCTATATGAAGGGCATCTTCATTCAGGGTGGGGTAAAAAACGCAAACGAGCGTGTTTACCCCGTTTCTGAAATTGAGAACGCTGTCGATACATTAAACAAGCAAATCCAAGAAGGTTACTCAGTATTGGGTGAAGTAGATCACCCAGATGATTTAAAGATCAATTTAGACCGTGTGAGCCACATGATCACAAGTATGTGGATGGATGGCGCAAACGGTTTCGGCAAATTAAAGATTCTACCAACTCCAATGGGACAATTAGTTCGCACAATGTTGGAGAGTGGAGTTAAACTAGGCGTTTCCAGTCGTGGATCAGGTAATGTAAACGACATGGATGGCAAGGTCAGTGATTTTGAAATAATCACTGTTGATATAGTTGCACAACCAAGCGCACCTAACGCATATCCTAAAGCAATATACGAAAGCCTCATGAATATGAAGCATGGTCATAAAGTTTTAGATATCGCTAGGGAAGCAAGGGGCAACAAAAAGGTACAAAGTTACTTAGGTGAGGAAGTAAAACGCCTCGTCAAAGAGCTTAAAATAAAATAATAGGGGATATGAGCATGTTAGATGCTATCAAACCATTACTAGAAAGTGGTCTAATCAACGAAGATGTCGCCCAAGACATTAACAAAGTCTGGGAATCAAAGTTGACTGAAGCCCGCGATCAAGTTCGTGCTGAACTCCGCGAAGAGTTTGCACAACGATATGAGCATGATCGTACTGTGATGGTAGAAGCCCTTGATAAGATGGTAACAGAGAGCCTTTCAAGTGAGATTGCAGAATTTCACGAAGAAAGAAAATCTCTTAATGAAGACCGCGTAAAGGCTAAGGTCAAAATGCATGAAAATGCGGCAAAATTCAATGATTTTATGGTAACCAAGTTAGCAGAAGAAATCAAAGAATTGCGCAATGATCGTAAAGTCCAGATAGAGAATCAACAGAAACTTGAGAAATTCGTTGTACATGCTCTTGCAAAAGAGATCAAAGAATTTAGTCAAGATAAACAAGCAGTTGTTGAGGCTCGTGTCAAGTTGGTCGCAGAAGGTCGTGAGAAACTTGAAGCACTTAAGGCAAAATTCATTGCTGAAAGCGCCAAGAGAGTTAGCGCCGCTGTTGCATCTCATTTGAAGGGTGAACTATCACAACTCAAAGAAGATATCAAGACAGCCCGTGAAAATAACTTTGGTCGTAAATTATTCGAAGCATTTGCTGGCGAGTACTCAGTAACTTATCTAAACGATAAGGTTGAGGCCCGCAAGTTAATTTCGGTAATCAAAGCCAAAGAACAAGCACTGGCTGAGGCTAAACAAAAGGCTGAAGAAGCCCAGAAGTTAGTCGAATCAAAGGATCGTGAAGTCAGAATCATTAAAGAATCAACTCAGCGTGAAAAGGCAATGGATGAACTCCTAGCCCCACTAAACAAAGAGAAGGCTGAAGTGATGAAGGCTTTACTTGAAAGCGTACAGACACCAAAATTGAAGTCCGCTTTCGATAAGTATCTACCAGCAGTTCTTAATACTGGAAGTGAAAAAGCAGGCGCTAAAACTGCTCTCACAGAAAGTGTTATCAAAGAAGTAACTGGTGATAAAGAAACTGCCACTAAGAAAATTGATGAAGATCCAGCTGTTAAAAACAACTTGATCGACTTCAAGCGTCTGGCAGGGCTTAAGTAAGACATATTAGGAGATAATTAAAATGTCAAAAGTACTCTTAGAAAGCCGTTGGGACGAGACCAAAGAGGCCCTACTAGAAGGCTTGAAAGGCACTCGCCGCTCAACGATGGGTGTTGTATTAGAAAACACTCGTAAGCAGTTGCTCGCTGAAAGTTCAGCAGGCACTACAACTGCAGGTAATATCGCAACATTGAACCGCGTAATTCTACCGGTCATTCGTCGTGTTATGCCAACTGTTATTGCTAACGAACTAGTCGGCGTTCAGCCAATGACTGGTCCAGTTGGCCAGATCCACACATTGCGTGTGCGTTATGCTCAGTCATTGACTGACAACTCAGCAGCCGCAACTAGCGTAACTGCTGGTGAAGAAGCATTGAGCCCATTCAAAATTGCTCAGGCATATTCACGCGCACCATCAAGTGCAACAAGTACAAATTACTACACTGGTAATGATACTGCTGCCCTTGAAGGCAACGGTGGTAAGCAGATCAGCGTTCAGATTCTACGTCAGGCTGTTGAAGCCAAGTCACGTAAGTTGCAAGCACGCTGGACATTTGAAGCCGCTCAGGACGCACAGTCACAGCACGGTATCGACATCGAAGCAGAGATCATGGCAGCACTTGCCCAAGAAATCACTGCTGAAATCGACCAAGAAATCTTGTTGTCATTGCGCACTCTAGCTTCAACTGAGTTCACATACAACCAAGCAACAGTATCAGGTACTGCAACATACGTCGGTGACGAACACGCTGCCTTAGCAGTGTTGATCAACCGCGTTGCAAACTTGATTGCACAGCGCACTCGTCGCGGTGCAGGTAACTGGGCAGTTGTATCACCAGCATCATTGACTGTTCTACAGTCAGCAACAACTTCAGCATTCGCAAGAACAACTGAAGGCACATTCGAAGCACCAACTAACACTAAGTTTGTTGGTACATTGAACGGTGCAATGCGTGTATTCGTTGACTCATATGCTCCAGATACTCAGCCAGTATTGGTTGGTTATAAGGGTTCAAGTGAGACTGACGCAGCCGCATTCTACTGCCCATACATCCCATTGATGTCAAGCGGTGTTGTTCTAGATCCATCAACATTCGAACCAGTCGTGTCATTTATGACTCGTTATGGTTACATCGAATTAACTAACACAGCATCATCATTCGGTAATGCTGCGGACTACGTTGGTGAGATCGCTGTACAGAATTTGACTTTCCAATAATAGTTGGATTGATCAGTTCAAAAGATTGGGCGCTTCGGCGCCCTTTCTTTTTGTGATAAATATATTATGTCGGCAATCTTATATATTTTAATCACAACTCACATCACTATACTTTGTGTAACACTATTTCTACATAGAAGCCAAGCACACAAAAGCATAGAATTTCACCCTGTCATACAACACTTCATGCGATTCTGGTTGTGGCTCACAACAGGCATGGTTACAAAAGAGTGGGTGGCAATACATCGCAAGCACCATAGATATAGCGATCAATTTGATGATCCACATAGTCCTAAAGTTTATGGTATATGGAATGTGTTATTTAAAGGCGCATTCTTATATGCTAAAGCCAGCAAAGACAAAGACATGATAAATTCTTATGGTGTAGGTACACCTGAAGATTGGATAGAGAAACATGTCTATACTCCCTATCATTTTGTAGGAATTACTTTGCTATTATGTGTAAATTTACTTTGGTTTTCCTACTGGGGATTATTGATTTGGGCTATACAAATGCTATGGATACCATTTTGGGCGGCTGGTGTCATCAATGGTATAGGACATTATTTGGGATATAGAAACGATGAGACAAAAGATAATAGTCGCAACATTAGTCCTTGGGGCATTATTATTGGTGGAGAGGAGTTGCACAACAATCATCACCTCAGCCCTGCAAGTCCCAAACTCAGCCGTAGATGGTTTGAGATAGATATAGGTTGGGTTTATACAGTGATATTAAGTAAACTGCATTTAGCCAAGATCAAGCAATTTTAATATTAGCATCTACTTCATGAATTCTTCTATATGATTAGCTAAGATTAAATGCCCTTTTGCATTCAAATGATATCCGTCAGGGTAAAAATATTCTTGCTGTATGTTTTGTAGATTTAGTTGTACATTATATGTTTCATATAGAAAATCTATAGTATCTCTATCAAATTTTTTTAAGTAGTTTTTAAAAACAGTAGAAATATAAACGATTTTAGGTTGCACATAATCTTTATAAAACATTTCCCGTATACTAGGTATAAAACTAATTAGATTTTTTGTCGATTCTATCTCTTCTAATTTATGGTGCCCACCTATCATGTGTATAGGATAATTCAGGCTATCAAACATCAGATATGAATTGGACCACAATTCATCATACATTTTTAAAACATCTTTGTATGTTATAGTGTAATCGGGAACATCGAAATATTTAGAATATAAATTATCAGATAGTATATCTCTAAATGGATTGGTATAAAATGCAAAAACATAATCAAATTCTGATAAGTCAACTTTTTTTAATGATCTATAAATCTCGGTATTTGAATAACCGCACACGGATAAATTAGTCACTGTGTGACCTCTCATTTGTAGAAATAACTCTAGGCCTCTATGTGTGTTTCCGTTCTTATTCCAACACCCGCATCCCCAACTATCACCTGCTATTAAAACTTTCATCAACTAATCCTTATATCAGCATCTACAGTCATGTTCATCACTGACTTTTTACCCTTGCGCAGGCGTTTTTTGTATAGACTACCGCAATTTTTACAACAGGTTTTCAAGTTTGCTGGTTTTTTATTCTGTATGTTACCGTCTTTGAATACTACTTCTAATTGACACTTATCTATAGCCTTAAATCCGCAAAAATCACAACGATCTCCCTTATTCTGTAGATGCTTGTAGTTGTCATTATACATCATCTTACTGCAATCTACACAATACTTGTGCCACTTTTTAAACCCTAACTTACTGATACCATTGGGTTTGGCAGGTACTAAGCCGCAATGCGTACACACAGGTCTCGATTTTTGTTTCGTTAACATGACTATATTTAGAAAAAAGTTCTAATCGGATCTTTTTTATGCGGTTAGTATTTACATATTGCGATAAATATTAAAATAGGGGACTCACTTTTAATGTCTACGGCCACTCCATTTAATGCGCTAGGCGGTTTCTCAGTAGGAATACCTCCAGAAGTTGTTATTGACGAAACAGGTAATGTCGTCAATAATGTTAACGCACCTAATAGTAATGTAACTGCTAATCGCGTATTTGCGAATGCATTTTTATATGCTAACGGTTCACCGTTGAGCATAGGAGCCGCGGGTTCTAATACACAAGTTCAATATAACAATGCAGGTCTTTTAGGTGCAAGTTCTGCATTCACATTTAATAGCGCAACAAGTTTATTAACAGTAACAAATTTACAAGTAGGAAATAGGGCCAATCTAGGTAATGTATCTAATGTTGCTATCTTAGGTGGTACTAACGGCTATTTCCTACAGACAGACGGTTCAGGTAATCTAACATGGGCTCCTGCAGGTAATGGTGGAAACACAGGTAACGGTGTACCCGGCGGTGCCAACACACAAGTTCAGTTTAATGATAGTGGTTCATTCGGTGGTGATGCAGGATTTACATACAACAAGACTTCAAATACATTAACAGTTGAAAATGTTATTTTAGGTAATGTCACAGCCAATTATATTGTAAGCAATTGGGATGTTACAGCGAATGTCGTCATAGCCAATTATTTGCACGGTGACGGATCGAATATATCAAATGTAAGCGCAGTAGTAGCATCAGTAGCAAATAGCGTAGCAGGTGCTAATGTTACAGGTCAAGTTAACTTTGCTGCCGTCGCAAATAGTGTAGCAGGTGCAAACATAATTGGACAAGTAGCATTTGCCAATGTAGCGAATAATGTTGCTGGCGCGAATGTTAGCGGTCAAGTAGGTAATGCATTAGTTGCCGGAACAGTTTACAACTCAACACAAAGTAACATCACAAGTGTAGGTAATCTTACATCTCTTACTGTTATAGGAAATACTACCTTAGGTAATCAAACAGTATCAAATTACTTTATAGGTAATTTATTTGGTACAGCAAATCTTGCTAGAAATGTAACACTAGCATCACAACCAAACATCACCAGCGTTGGTACACTAACATCACTAACTGTAAGCGGCACAACAACATTAGGAAATGCAGTTACAGCAAATTATTTTGTAGGTAATTTATATGGTGTAGCCAACAGTGCTATACTTGCCAACACAGCAAATTTAGCCAACAATGCTAACAGAGCAAACTTAGCAAATGCAGCCAATGTTGCAGGAACTGTTACAGTTAATGCTCAACCAAATATTACTAGTGTAGGTACATTAACAAGTTTATCAGTAACAGGAAATGTAAATGCTGCCAATTTTATAGGCAATTTTGTGGGTAATGTTTCAAATGCAAATTACTCTACATTTGCAGGCACAGTATTAACAAATGCTCAACCAAACATCACAAGTGTCGGTACATTGACTAGTTTATCAGTAACAGGAACTATTACTGCTTCAGGTATTGCTGGACCTTTATTAACTGCGGCACAACCAAATATTACTAGTGTCGGTACATTAACAAGTTTATCAGTCGCAGGTAATGTCTCAGCAGGTAATGTTTCTGGTGGAAATTTAGTAAGTGCCAATTTTGTAACAGGTACGCTAACAACTAATGCTCAACCAAACATTAATTATGTAGGCAACTTAGGTTGGTTAAATGTTGATACTAGTGTTGCTAACAGTAACGGTAATATTAGATTTAACGGTAGCATGACCGGTTACGGTACTTCAAGTAACATTAATATCACTGGTAACTTAAATGCAGGAAACTATGTAGAAGCCGCAAGATTGATAGGTTCTTTGGCTACTGGATCTCAGCCTAATATAACTAGTGTAGGCAATTTAACATCACTGACAGTAGTGGGAGTCACTAATCTAGGCAATGTAGCAAATGTAAAAATACAAGGTGGAAATGCCAACTATGTGTTAAGCACTGATGGTTCAGGTAATTTAACTTGGGTAGAGCAAGCAACTGCAAACGTTACTACACCAGGTGGATTAAACACATATATTCAATTTAATGACAACGGAACATTCGGTGGTGATAATACATTAACATGGAACAAAAATACTGATACCATGTTCGTCGGTGGTAACTTAAATGTTTCAGGTTTAATCACAAGTCCAATATTCAATTCAAATGTGGCTAACGGTACTGCTCCTATACAAGTATTGAGTAGTACTCCAGTAGCAAACCTTGCTGCCGCTACAGCAGACACAGTTAGAAATGCGGCTCAACCTAATATCACTAGTGTCGGCAATTTAACAAGTTTAACTGTATTAGGTAACATCGACACAGCAAATTTAAGTGTCACAGGAACTTTCAGCGCAGGTAATATCTCTACACCAGGTACAATCGGTACAACTAACTTAAATGTTACGGGTAATGGATTATTAAGCGGCAATACAACCATCACCAACGCAGGAAACTTGATAGTAAACGGCAGAATAAATGCAGCCGGTTCTAGCAATGTATTTTTAGGTAGTGTTTCTAATGTCAAGATCACGGGTGGTGTAAATGGTTATGTGTTGTCTACTGATGGTGCAGGTAACTTAAGTTGGGCAGCAGGTGGCGGCGGAGGCGGTAACGGCGTTCCTGGTGGCAGTAATACACAAGTACAATATAATGACAGCGGCGCATTTGGTGGTAGCGCATTCTTCACATTTAATGAAGCGACTAACAATGTTCAGATAGCCGGTAATCTGATAGCAAACAGCGTGACTATGGGTGCTGGAATCTATGAATTCAGTCATTCAAATGTCTTTTTCGCAACTACAAGTAGTATTGCTACACAAACTTTATTATCTATAGATGCATCCGATGTTGCTGCCGTAGATTACACTATTATATCTACTGATGGTGCTATTAGAAATTTCATCAAGATTTCTACAGTAATCAGTGGATCTACTTTAAACTATGTAGAGTATAGCACTCTACCTGTTAATGGATATACTGGAGACTTTGTAGTAGAATATGATGCAGGAAATATAACATCACCTCCATCTATACAACTAAAAATAAGTCCCCAATCAGCGAATACGATGACTCATAAAATGTCAGTCACGACATACAAAGAGTAAGGAAACGATAAATAATAAGATAACGGAGATTAGCACAAATGGCTCTAAAACCACTTAATTCGGTCGGCGGTTTCTCAGTAGGAGAAGTCCCCGCAAATGTGATTCTTGCAAACGCAGACATCACAGCAAACAAGGCTACATTCGCAGGTAACTTGCGAATTTCAAACGCCACCCCGGGTTTAGGTATCTTAACTGATAACCTATACTACAGTAACGGTGTAGCATGGGACCTACAGCAAGCCGCAGGGTCAAATACACAGATTCAGTTTAACAATAATAATGATTTTGGTGCAAGTGCTAATTTTACATTTGATACAGCAACTAATCTTCTTACTGTTACAGGTAATGCAACGATCACTGGTACATTGAGCGCAGGCTCTATTCAGACTTCAGGCATTTCAAACGGTACATCAAACTTAACAATCCCTGCTGTTAACGGTAATGTTAATATCAGCAGTGCGGGTAATGCTAATGTTCTTGTTGTAACAGGTACAGGGGTCAATGTCGCAGGCACTTTAAACGCTACCGGTAGCGTGGCTACAGGAAGTTTAGGTGTTACAGGTACATTGAATGTTACAAGTAACGCTAATGTCCTAAACATAGGTGCAGGTCAAGGCGTATTCACATCAAATATCTCTGCTCTAAATGCAAATTTAGGCAACCTAGCAACAGCAAATTATGTCAATGTTGCAAATGATTTAAATGGTAATATTGCAAACTTTAGCGGTAACCTAAGTTCACAGAATGCTAATCTCGGTAACTTAGCACAGGCTAATTATGTCAATGTTGCGCAAGCAGTAAACGGTAATGTTGCAAATTTTAGCGGTAACCTAAGTTCACAGAATGCTAATCTCGGTAACTTAGCAACTGCTAATTTTGCTAACATTTCTTCAAATCTAGCAGTTACAGATACAGCAAATGTAGGTAACTTACGCACTGATAACCTATTACATGCTAATGGTACACCATGGGATTTCCAACAGCCAGCTGGTACTAACACACAAGTTCAGTATAACGATGGCGCGGGCGGATTTGGTGCAAGCGCAAACTTCACTTATGATGATGGTACACAGATACTTAAAGTAACTGGTGTAGCAAATATCACTCAACATATTCATGTATCAAATATTCAAGCAGCCGGTAACTTAGACCTAAGTGCTAACGGATTTACATCAGTATTTGATAATAGTGGTAATTTGACAGTACCAAATGCTGTTATCGCAGATGAATTCGTAGGTAATATCTCAGGTAATCTAGATATCGCTGCCGCTAACACAACTGTGTTGTTTAGCGATGACGGCAATGTAAACGGATCTACTGGATTTACATTTAACAAGACAAGCAACTTGATGTCACTAAATGGCAATATTCATTTAGGTGCAGCAGGTCAAAACCAACTAGTCAACTTGTCAGGTAATGCGATTGAGATTCGCGGTGGTTGGAACAATGCAACTAGCGCAAGCGCGGCATTGTTTGCAGGTGACTATGCAAATGGTACTAACTTTGGTAAGTTCGCAATAGTTGGTAACATCTCATCAAACAGCCAAGCAATCACAGAAGCAAACTTAGCATTCTGGAGAGCACCAGGACAAGTAGCAAATGCCGTAGGCATCAACATGTTGAGTACAAGTGCTACAAACTTCTCAACAGGTGCATTGACAGTAGGCGGTGGTTTAGGCGTAGATGGTAATATCTATGGCAATGGTTTATTATCTGTTACAGGTAATATCGCTAACGCTAATAACATCAGCGCAACAAACACAGTATTTGCTAACAATGCAAATATCACATCAAATATTACAGCAGGTAATGCAAATCTTGGCAACTTAGCAATAGCTAACTTTGTACAGGCAGGTGAATTACTAAACGGCAACAGTAATGTTCGCATCGCTGCCAACGGTAATGTCACAGTAAGTGCGACAGGCGCAAGCAATGTATTAATTGTTTCAAGCAGTGGCGCAAATGTAGTAGGCTATGTACAAGCAAATGGTAATGGTAGTTTCGGTGCATTGATATCACCAACTCTTACTTCAAACAGTGGTGCATTAACACTTGCTCCGGCTGCAGGTAATGAGAACATCATTCTTGTACCAACTGGTACAGGTAATGTTGATGTTTCAAGCAGACATATCGTACAACTAGCAGATCCAAACAATCCACAAGATGCGGCAACTAAATCATATGTTGACAGCGTTGCAACTGGTCTACAGATTCACCCAGCAGTTCGTGTAACAAGCGTAACAAACTTGAATGCGACTTATGCTAATGGTGGTACATCATTGACTACTATAGCAATCACTGGCGGTAAGACAATTCAGTTCAGTGGTAATCACGGATTGAGCGTAGATGATGAAATTTATTGGACTAATAGTTTCAATGGCATCATAGCACAAAACGGTTATTTCGTTGAAACTATACCCGGCTTAGATAGCATCACTGTAAGAGCAACTTATACTGGTGCTGAAGTAACAGGTCTAACTAACGGTTCAGGCTTATCGCAGGCAGCATTGGCAAATCCAGGTGTTGGAGCAACATTGACTAACGCAGGTGCTTTAGTTGCACTATCAATCGATAGCGTTTCACTAGCACTAACTAATAGAGTTCTTGTTCAGGGTCAAACAAATCAGTTTGAAAACGGCGTCTATACTGTAACAACAGTAGGTAACGGTTCAACTGCTTGGGTATTGACAAGAGCAACAGACGGCGATCAATATGCCCCGACTGATGTAAACAAATTAGGTTATGGTGACTACTTCTTCATATCAGCAGGTAGCGGATATGCAGGTTCATCATATGTATTAACAAGCCCAACAGGTGAGATCGTATTTGGTATTACAAATATCGGCTTCAGTCAGTTCGCGGCAGCAGGTTCATACACTGCAGGTAATGGTATCGCAATCAATGGTACGATCATCAGCGCAAATACTGATGGTGTAACAACAGATATTGTTGGTGGTAACATCGTTGTCAAAGCAAGCGCACAATTGACTACACCA
>JACCDY010024428.1_pt1 | contig 16028 bp, 15 predicted proteins | sample 7446391 | NCBI WGS metagenome assembly JACCDY01 (sample SAMN15323451, study PRJNA562643) | freshwater metagenome | isolation source: river surface water | place: USA:Blue River Watershed | collected 2017-08-18
ACGCCTCCAACCACTGACCACCATGTTCAAACGCATCCTCGTTGAAGACTGGGCGCAGATCATCCCCGTGATCTCGTTCTTCATCTTCGCCGCCGTCTTCCTGGTTGTCACCATTCGCGCAATCCGCCTGCGCAAACCGGAACGCGAGCGCCTGGCATCGCTGCCACTGGAAAACGAATCCACCAACCCCTCAACCATCCACCACCCATGAGCGAGCAAGAACCGAAACGCGGCCACTTCGCGGAAAAGGAAGGCGAAATCGTCCTTCGCGAGCACGAATTCGACGGCATCCAGGAATACGACCAGAAACTGCCCAACTGGTGGCTGTTCACCTTCTACGGCGCCATCGTCTGGTTCGTCATCCACTGGACGCTCTACTACCACACCGACGTCTTCAAATCCCCGCAGCAGACGATCCAGGAAGGCATCACCGCCGTGCAGGCGGCGAAACAGGCGGAACTCGAGAAAACGCTCGCTTCATTGGATGATTCGACGCTCGTCCACGAATGGGCCACCCAACCGGATGTGGTCGCCGCCGGTGAAACGACCTACATGACCCTGTGCTCGGCCTGCCACGCCGCCGACCTGAGCGCCAAAATGCAGGTCGGCACCAACTCGATCCCGCTGCCCGGTCTGCCGCTCAACGACCATCAATGGAAATTCGGCGACAAGCCGATGGATCTGTTCAAGCTGATCAATGCCGGCTCACCGCCGGAAAGCACCGGCAACAACGGCGCGAAAATGCAGGCATGGGGACAACAACTCAGCCCGAAACAAATCGCCGAAGTCGTCGCCTACCTGGTTGCCAAGGTGCCCGAAGACTTCAAGGACATCCCCAAGCCGTAACGGCTTGGGGGCAGCAGGCACGAGCGCCTGCTGCGATGGACGATTGATGATTGTCGATGGCCGATGTTGGATCTGACGGATGACCATTCTCTCCCCATTCAACAATCAACCTTCATCAATCGGCAATCGTCATTCATGAGCGAACGGAATGTGGAAGCGTCGCCCGACCTAGCCTCCACCCTATAGAAAACGAACATCGAAGTGAGGCGGGTAGGACGTATCGATTTCCCCGCCTCATCTTCACTTCGACGTTCGATGTTAAACGTTCGATGTTCGATGTTCAAACACATCTCCCAAGCCCTTTGACCAAGGAAATGATTCTCCATCACCCCTCAGTCATCACACCATGCTCGCGCATGTCGGCATCCACCGCCTGCAGCAGGCGATCGAGGATATCGGGGATCACGCTGATCACCCGCTCCCAACTCGGCATGTAGGGCTTGTCGACCGGCACCTCCATGAAGCTCCGGCCGGCGAGCACCAGATTCCGCGCGAAAACTTCAACCGCCTGCTCTTCAGCGTGTCGGTCGTAATCCAAGCCGTTCATCATCGCGTCGTGCTGGTAATTATCGATCAACTCGATCGCGGTGCGGTAGTAGGCCGCCTTCAGCGAGAGGAAGAACGCCTCGCCAAGGATGTGTCCGCGCGACGCCAGCTTGCGATACAGGGTTCTGGCGATATCCACGCTCATTTTCGACAGCCCGCGGTCCGCATCCTCCGCTGACAACTCCTGATGCTTGTGGTCATAGCGGTCGGCGATCTCGACCTGACAAATGCGCCGTAGCGAATCACTGCCCCAGATTTCGGAAATCACCCCCATTTCCAATCCCCAGTCGGAGGGGATTCGGATGTCGCGCAGCACATCGGCCGCCAGCGAGAACTCGCCTGCCAGCGGATAACGGAAACTATCGAGGTATTCGAGAAAGTCACAAGGACCGCAAAGTTTCTGCAGGGAACGGATCAATGGCGAAACCAGCAAGCGGCACACCCGGCCATGAAGCCGGCCATCCGCCACCCGCGCGTAGTAACCTTTGCAGAACTTGTAGCCGAAATGCGGGTTGGCCGTCGGATAAATCAACCGCGCCAGCAAGTCGCGGCTGTAGGTGGTGATGTCGCAGTCGTGCAAGGCCACCGCCTTCGCGCGGGCCGATGCCAGAACGTATCCGAAACAATACCAGACGTTGCGACCCTTTCCCGGTTCCTCCGGCGCCAGATCGTGCTCGGCGAGCATGGCATCAATCCGCCGCAGCCTCGGACCATCCTGCCACAACACCCGGTGACGCTGCGGCAAACGCCCGAAACAAGTCAGCGCGTGGATGTAGTCGTCCTCACCCGCCCGATCCAGCCCGATGACAATCTCGTCGAGATAAGGCACCTCCGTCAACTCATCCAGAATGCGATCCATCCCGGGGCCGTGCAGCTCCGAATACAAGGAAGGCAGCACCAGCGCCATCGGCCGCTCCTTGCGGAATGCAAGCAAGTCCTTCTCCAGATCCCCGACCGGCCGGTCGCAGAGGTTGTGGAAGGTGGTGACTTGTCCGTTCTGGAAAAAATCGGCCATGATAGGAAGCAATGTTCACCCCGAACTCAGAACTTGGGGCATTTGTTGAATGTTGACCACGAATTACACGGATTTTACGGATTCAATCTGTATCGAATCGGATTGTAGATCCTGCCACAACCTCTTCACAATCCGTATCAATCTGTGTAATCCGTGGTTCAATTTCTGTTTTCGGGTTCAATCGCCTGATGCGGATGCGCCCGTCCCGCAGGCTAGGCCATGGCTCGGCCCGCATGCAAGCGAAGGCGCACCCTTCGCTCAGTCAGGCGCTTTCCAATCGATGGACCTGATCCGGTGATCGCAATCCAGCGACAGCACCGCATCGGCGATCATTGGCAGATTCCGCCACTGATGCTCGGTCAACCGCTGATAGTGGGCAATGAAACGATCCAATGCCGGCCCATCCATCAAGCCGCTCGCGTCCCCACCCTGCTGCTGCAACTGGCCGCGTAGCTTCTCCTCCTGTTCGCCGCGCCAGCGGCGGATGCAATCCATGTCCGGCGCGCGCAGGAAAAACAGCCGGTCCAGATGGGCGAACAAGCGTCGATACCCGCCGGCAAGCTGCTCGTTGACATGGCGTCGCCAACGGCCGTCGGCATCCTCGAGGCGCTCAAGATCATTCAGCGGCTCGGCCAGCTCGGCATCCAGCTGCGGCCTTGCTCCAACACACCAACCCTCCAGGATCACCACCTCCGCGCGACCATGGAACATGGGCCACTGCTCGACGGGCAACCGGTCGTCCAAGGCTTTGGAAAACGCGGGCACACGGGTCACCGCAGCGGCGTCCGCCTCGGTCAACGCCGCAATCACCCGGATTCCGAGATCCGGATCATGGGTACCGGGCACGCCCCGGGTTTTCAACAAGGGATGCACCTCCTCCGCCAAGCGGAGCCGATCCTGCCGCGGAAGATACAAGTCATCGATCGAAAACACCGCCGTGGACAAACCCTTCTCCTGTTCGAGCAAGTGCTTCAGAAAAAGCGCCATGGTCGTCTTGCCGGTTCCTTGACCGCCGTTGATACCGACCACCAAGGGACGCCCATCACGCCAAGCGGCAATCCGGTCCGCAATCGGACGATAGAACACGTCGATCGTGGTCACGAAATCCGCCGGCAGTCCACAGCGCCGGACCCATTCGGAAAGAATCATGACACGCGGGGATGAGATTGGATCAAACCGTCCAATCAAGGACCACCTTGCCCGACTCACCGGCATTCATCACCTCGAAGGCCTTTTCAAATTCCTGATATCCCAACCGGTGCGTGATGACGGGCTCGATATTCAAACCTCCGACCAGCAAGGCGGACATCATGTACCAGGTCTCATACATCTCGCGGCCATAAACCCCCTTGATGGTGAGCATGTTGAAAATCACCTTGTTCCAGTCGATGCCCATCGGGCCACTCGGAATCCCGAGCATGGCGATCTTGCCACCGTGATTCATGTTGGCGATCATGTCCTGAAACGCACGCGGGTTGCCCGACATCTCCAATCCGACATCAAAACCTTCCTTCATCCCCAGCTCTTTCTGCACTTCGGGCAGGCTGCGGCTGCGCACATCGATCGCATGCTCGATGCCCAAGCGCCGCGCAAGATCCAAGCGATACGGATTCACATCAGTGATGACCACCCGCCGCGCTCCAGCATGGCGACACACCGCCGCCGCCATGATGCCGATCGGCCCGGCTCCGGTCACCAACACATCCTCACCAAGACAGGGGAACTGCAAGGCCGTGTGCACTGCATTGCCAAAGGGATCGAAAATGGCCGCAACGTCCGGATCCACATCCGGCCGGTGCAACCACAGGTTGCTCACCGGCAGGGCAATGTATTCAGCGAAACACCCCGGATGATTGACACCCACGCCACGCGTCTCACGACACAAGTGACGGCGTCCCGCCATGCAATTGCGGCAACGGCCACAGACCAGATGGCCTTCGCCGCTCACCAGATCACCCACCTTGAAATCCGTCACATCCCGGCCAAGCTCGACAATCCGGCCGACAAACTCGTGACCGATCACATTCGGCACCTTCACCGCTGACTGCGCCCAGGTGTCCCAATTGTAAATGTGCAGGTCAGTGCCGCAGACACCGGTCTTCTCGACCCGGATCAGCACGTCCCGCGATCCGATTTCGGGCTCGGGAACCTCGCAAAGCTCCAAACCCGCCTCCGCCTTGTTCTTGACCAGTGCTTTCATGTGTCGTCAGCAAATCAGAGCTTCGAAAAGGCATCGAGCACCTTCTCCAGATGGGCATCTTCCAAGGCGGCGGATACCTGCACCCGCAGTCGCGCCTCACCCTTCGGCACCACCGGGAAGCCGAAGGCAACCACCCACACCCCGAGTTCCAGCAAGCGCTCGCTCTTGCGGATCGCCTCCGCCTCATCACCGATCATGATCGGGATGATCGCGCTCGGCGACTGCTGCAACTCGAATCCCAAAGCCGCAAATCCATCACGCAAACGCCGGGTGTTGGCACGCAAGCGGTCCACCAACGAGGTGTCGCGCTCCAGCAGATCGATGGCCGCCGCCGCACCGCAAGCCACCGGCACCGGCAACGCGTTGGAAAACAAACTGGTCCGGCTGCGCTGGACCAACAACTCGGTGAATCGCCGAGTGGCCGCCACGTAGCCGCCCGCCGCACCACCCAAGGTCTTGCCCAAAGTGCCGGTCACCACATCGATCTCACCCCACACACCACAGTGCTCGGCAGTTCCTTTGCCGGTCGCCCCCAAGGGACCCACCCCGTGCGAATCATCCACCACCAACATCGCATCAAACTCGCGACACAAGGCCAGCAAGGATTTCAAGTCAGCAACCGATCCCTCCATGCTGAACACCCCGTCGGTGACCACCCAGATGATCTCGGCTTCACCCTTCGCCTTCTCGAGTTTCGCCCGCAGATCGACCAAATCCCGATGCTTGTACACCTCACGACGCAGCGGCCTCGCCAAGCGGCAGGCATCAATGATGCTGGCATGATTCAACTCATCGGAAAGCAGCACATCCTTCGGACCAACCGCAGTCGAAATCGCCGCCTCATTGGCATTCCAGCAACTCACGTAACTGAGCGCCGACTCCGTCCCGGAAAAACGCGCCAGCTTCTCCTCCAAACTGCGGTGCGCGTCAAAAGTGCCGCAGATGAACCGCACCGACGCAGTGCCCGCTCCGTAATGGTCGAGCCCCTTGCGGGTCGCCGCCACCACTTCGGGATGATTCGCCAGTCCAAGGTAGTTGTTGGAACACAATACCACCAACTCACCCGCATCCTCCAACGTCACGGTCGGCCCCATCGGACCAGTCACATAACGCAGCTTCTTCAAAGTGCCGGAGGTTTCCAACTCCTCCAGAATGCGGCCTGTCCTACTCTCAAAACCTGAATGACTCATGGGCAAATCGGTTAATTCCTTCCGGTGTACTCCGGACGCCGCCGACCATGGAGCAACCGAAACCCACACGCAACATCCCAGATGCGTTTTGCGGTCATCCGATCAACCGACCTACCCAACAACCCCGAGGTCGATAGGACTAACTCATGGTCGGGCTGGCGGGATTATCCTCGCTCCGCTCGGGTCAAGCGGGCTGCAGACCTCCTCCTCCGGAGGTCTGGAAACCATAAATGCTCACTAGGGTTCGCTCTGCTTTCAAACCCACTTCGTGGGTTCTCACACCGCCGAAACAAAAAACCACCCTCGGAGGGTGGTTGTTTTGGTCGGGCTGGCGGGATTCGAACCCACGAAAAGAAATCGGCCATTGAGGCTGCAAGGAATCTCTTTATTTTAAGTGTTTCCGTACACTAATGACATTATACGGCAGTAAAAATAGGGTTCACTTTTAGGGGACAGTCTGGTAGGTTGTATTCCTTATGGCATCGCTGAAAAAACGCAAGGGAACGGCTGTCTGGCAGGCGCAGTTCTACGTGAAGAATCCGAAAACCGGGGAACTGACTCAGGTGCGCCAGTCCACCGGGCAGACCAACCGCAAAAAGGCGATGGCGGTCGCGGTCGACCTGGAGCGCAACGCCCACGGTGTGATGGCGGCGGGTAGCGACCGGGCCCAGCGGGCGAAGGCCATCCTGGCCGAAGCCTGTGCCGAAATCGATCGCGAGACATTTACCCAGGTCTCCGCCCGCAAATATCTCGGACAGTTGGTCAAATTGGTGACCGGCGAAGAAATGGAGTCTTTCACGGTTCAAAGCTGGATCGACGAATGGATCCGTAGGAAAGCCCGGGATTCCAGCAAATCGACCATGGCACGCTACCGGGGGCACTCCGATTCTTTCATCGATTGGCTTGGAGAAGAACGCGCCAGGAAGCCATTGGAAAGCGTGACCACCCAGGATGCACGATTGTGGGTGGAATCCATTTTGGATTCCGGCGTCGTGGGCAAGACGGCGCAGTCCTATGCAAAAGATCTTGGCTCCATCTATCGATCAGCGATCAGAGAAGGATTGGTTGTGTTCAATCCGTTCACCGCTCTGGACACCATCGACACAAGCGACAGCCATGAACGGAAGCCGTTTACCACAACAGAGGTGATCGCACTGATGGAGGCAGCCCCGACATGGGAATGGCGAGGATTGATACTCGTGGCGGCTTTTACCGGCCTCAGACTTGGTGATGCCTCAAATCTTCGTTGGGATACCATTGATTTGAACGACAAGGTCATCAGCCTGATTCCTTCAAAAACACGCAAGAGAAAAAAGATGGTTAAAATCCCGATCCAGACCGAATTGCTCCACTTCCTCAAGAATGCGCCCAGCCACGGCAGTGGAAGTCCATTTGTGTTTTCAGAATTGTCCGGTTTGGCCGTGAATGCGAGGGATGGATTGTCACTCGAATTTGTCCGGATCATGGGAATGGCCGGCGTGGACCGTGGAAAACCGTCACGTGTGCTGAAAGAGGGCGAAAGCAAGGGCAAGGGAAGAATCACCTACGAACGAGGATTCCACAGCTTCCGCCATACGTTTACCACTTGGCTTCGAAAGGCGAAAGTTTCCGAGGAAGATCGGATGGCTCTTACAGGACATTCCACTCGCGAAAGTCACGAGATTTACAGCCGTCATATAGACGAGGAGGATCTCCGAAAGGCAATTTCGAAACTGCCATCACTCAAGAGTTAGGAAAAATTGGGAAACTAGGATGAGCCTTTGAATCATCACTGTTTGCGCTTCACCGATCAGCATCGGCAGCCAGCTTCGTGTTACGGGCGATTCTTTTCCCTTGTGGAGAGCGAAGAAATTCCTCGATGGAGATCAAGTCAAAAAGACGCTTTGTCCTGATAGATGAAGCGCGGCCATCCTCAGCATCTTCCAAAGATCGGCTAACAATTTTCCCTTCCTTGTAAAGACGATCCAACGGACTGCGTTTCAGGCCATAGATTTCATAAACACGCTTCGCATCCCCCCACCTTGCCGATCCCAGAATGGATGATTTACCATTCTTATCAGGTGGCCGTTCGGCGCGTGAAGCAGTGAAACGTCTGATAATTTCGAGCAGACAGACCTCAGCTTCCGCCGAGTGCTCTTTGCTCACGAGGTCTGTGATGCGGTGAACGATCTCAAAATCGCTCAAATCAGATATGGGGCGTCCATCTTTCTTTTGGCTGCGTTTTGCCGCGGACATGGCGGTGGGTGTTTCTGGCACCACCGCTCCCCGTCGGTCGCTATCCGCTCGGTCTGTATGGTTCGAGTATGAGGCTGATCCTCATGTCTCCTCTGACAATGCCCGGGCCAGTTCCCGGTGGAGCGGCTGGCCATCCCTTGTGTGGCCACTTCCTGGAGTTTCGTGCTAACCCCATGTCGAACGAATTTGCCGGCCCGTACTGGTGCCATGTCGTTTTGTCGCAGTCTTCTTATATTGATGATATTGATGGATGTGGTTACCTGTCCCCAATTCAAACTGTGACCTTGTAGCGCAGCCGAGACGCAATGCTCAGCCGCACAAGGCGGTCCAAAATTGGAATACCAATTAACCATAATATATTAATTTTCAGATTTTGCCAAGATGATCAAGAAAAATCGCAGCTGCCTGACGCATGGCCAGTCGTTGACGCCGTGTGACGTGCCATTCCTACTGACCAGGACGGTAACTTTGGCTAAAAGTACTAAAGGGGCTAAAATAGCATCGCGGTAAGCGGGTTCTGGAGTTGACCCCGGCCAAGTGGCTCGCCGTGCGCAAGGACAAGGCTACCTGATGAAAGGCATTGGCGGGTGATACCGCAAATCAAGGAATCGACCTATGAACGGCAGGTAGGGGATGACGCGGATTCTTCACGTTCTTATATTTGTGGCCAAAGCGCGGCGATTTCAAGGCAAGCAGCTTCAATGTCAGACATTCTGCGCGAGTACGAACGCGGTGCTGTGTAAACCTCTCTGGCGGGGACATCTACGACATAGCAGTGCCGGTAATCAACTTCGACCCCTCCAATATCAGCTTGTGCGCAGTATCGATGCACTAATGTGGCAATGTAATCTCCTGATTCTTGATTGAGAGGAAACGACTTCGGAGTGTAGAGTTTAATTGCACCGGAAAGTTCGCGGCCCCGCTGAGTGATTCTCAAATGTAATTCAGGCCGAACGCTCACCTCTACTTCACCAATCGTCATTGTGATAGGCGCATCTGGAAGTTCTTCAACTTCGTATCGCTCAATATCCAAAAGATCAGGAATATCCAATAGATTGGTCAGAAGGTCTGTATTCAAAACCTTATTCTGTTCATCCCACTCACTTCCAACTGGACGCGATTGAATAGAGTCGATAGCGGTCGCAATAATGTTATCGTCGAGTGTGGATGAAGCTAAAAACCTAGGTCCTGCGTCGTAGAAATCACGATACCTTGGCGCAATAAAATCTGGCGGGCGCTTAGCATCTTCTAGAATGCGTCGCCGTCTGCTCGCCTTGGCTACGAGATACTCTCCCAGCTTGTTGACGCTAATTCTTGGTAATGTTCGTTCTAGGTCTGTCATAATTTTTGGGATAACGTCTAGCTCATCCACGGCGGGTAAGGAAGCCCGAATTCAAACAGGAGCATTACCCGCCGTTGGATGGAGCGTCTTGTTCGCTGTTGTTAGCCGTCATCTTCCCAGAGGAGCGTGTCTGCCGGAAAGTTCGCAAAGTAAAGGGAAATGATCTCCAGTGCCTTCTCCGGCGTCCAAACTGTCATGGACACCTGCGAGCGCGACGTGATTGCCTTTCTCTTGGCAGTATCCACTAGTATTGTATGCTCCACTTGGAAGTCCATTATACCATGCTTTGGTGAGTTGACCATGTCCTCGATTGCCTTTTTGGTCTTATCGTCCAGCATCCATTTGTAAGCTGGAGCTTTTAGATCACGGCTGTCCAAAGTCTTCCGCTCTTCAATCCCGTCGATCAATGAGGTGGACGGACTTTTGCCTGTGTATTGCAGTGAAATGTCGAAGCTGATCCGAAACGAACCATTGTCCTTCCGGCGAAAATGAAGGCCCTGATCGATCCCTCGAATAAGTATCCGTCGCCCCGGCCACCATTCATGTTGTTCTACCGCTGTCTTAAGAAGCTTTGCGGCTTCAACGGGTATATCTGCAGGCTTGAACTCAGCATGGTTCCGGTAGCTTGCTGTAAACTCCCACCCTCTCACCGTCAAGCCAGACTCGTTGCGTCCGAATTGACACTGCATGGATGATCCTGTCCAACCCAGCTTCAATTTGGTCATGAAATGTTCCACGGGGCATTTCTGTTATTGAGACTGGTTTTGAACAGTACTTTTGCCGTCATTTTCGTGCCGTGGAACACTGATAGATTCGTCTTATTGAGACTGACAGCTTGTGACAACGGCTCAAATGCCGAGTTGCCATGCCTGCTAGGGTGCCTTGCATGAAGTTCACCCGATACCTCGCCAAAGGCTCCCTCGATTTGGCCAACCTCCGCGTCGCCATGCACAACGCACCCTGCCGCCATTGTGGCTGCGTTGAGGCGGTGGTCGCCCACGGCTACCTGCGCGGGCTGGCGCAAACAGGTCATGCCATCGTCACACGCGGACTGCGTTTTTTTGCTCCAACCGCTACTCCAATGTAGGCTGTGGCAGGACATTTTCCGTGTATTGGGACGACATCCTGCCCCATGCTTCACTGCGGGCGTCGCAGTTGCTGGCCCTGATCCGTAAGGCGGCCGCGTCTCCCTCTCGGCACGCCGCATGGGTGATGTCCGGGCTCGGCCTGTCCCTTACGAGCGCCTACCGCTGGTTGGCTCGCTGGAAGCAATCGACCGCCATGCTGCGGACCCGGCTCTGCCAAATCTGCGATCCTCCCGAAAGGTCCGGGGGCGAACCACACCCTCAAAGCCTGCATCACCTCGATGCGGCGTTCGGGTCATACCCCTGCGCAGCCGCTGCGTTTCATACACACTTCCATCTGCCCATTTGCGGGTAATTTCGATGCGGATTCATGTAAGGATGGATGCCCGCACGAGCCAGAGCATCACCCAATTGACGTCGTCGCACCTCAAGGCCGCTTGTTCACAAACCTGCAGCAACACGAAATGGCGATCCACGATGGCGACGGGCAGCGCTCAGCCTCGCCGCCCCATGAAACGTGTATCCAATTACCTCAAGATGCGGGTGCTCGGAGCCCTCGAATATGCCGAGGGCGCCTCCAACATCGCCCGCTACAAGGCTGTCAGCCAAATGACCTTCCTCGATGAGGACGGCCAACCCTGCCAGTTCACCTGGCGCACCATCCAGACCTGGTGGTATTTCTACCGCCGCTACGGCATCACCGAGCCCCCTCAGCGCAGCGACAAGGGCACCACGCGCAAAGTCAGCCCCGAGCGCCTGCTTGAGGCCATCGAGCAGGTCCTGCCCTCCTTCCACGGCAGGCAACGAAACGTCACCGGAATCTACCGCGCCTGCATCGAGCGCGGACTGCTGGAACGGGGCAACGTTGCCCCCAACACATTCAGGCGCACCGTCAAGCGCTTCGACCTGCTCAAGCCCGACACCGAGCAAAGTCCCAAGCGCCGTCTCGCGTTTGCCAAGGCCCACGCCAACGACCTCTGGCAGGTCGACAGCCTCCATGGGCCCTACCTCTACTTCCAGCGCGGCAAGAAGCCCGTGCAGGTTTTCCTCATCGCCTTCATCGATGATGCGTCCCGCGTCATCACCCACGGCGAGTTCTTCGAGGCCGACAACACCGAAAACCTCCTCACTTGCTTCCAAACCGCCCTCTACAAGCGCGGGGTCCCAAAAGCCATCTACGCCGACAACGGCTCCAACTACACCGCCAAGGAGTTCGGCCAGATCTGCGCCCGCCTCGGAACCGTCCTCATTCACACCCCCGTGCGCGATGGTGCCTCCAAGGGCAAGATCGAGCGCTTCTTTCGCACCGTGCGCGACCAATACCTCGCCCAAAACCTGGATGGCATTTCCTGCATGGAAGAACTCAACGAGCACTTCACCCGTTGGGTCGAGGACGTCTACCACACCCGCGAGCATTCCACCCTGGGCATGCGTCCGCTCGACCGTTTCGGCATGGATCTGAGCCGCATCCGCCACTTCCACCAAAGCGCCTACAACCATGAGCTCTTCTATTTGGAGACCACCCGCAAGGTGCGCGTGGACAACACGTTCAGCTTCCAGAACATCCGCTACGAGGCTCCCCGCGACCTTCGCGGCCAGACCATCACCCTGCGCCACTCACGCTTCACCGATGGCCCCGACCACCTTCCCGTGGCCTACCACGATGGCGAGCGCATCGGCACCGTGGAGCCCGTCGACTACGTCGCCAACGACCGCAGGGCCCTCAGCCATGATCACGACAACTTCTAATCCCAACCCAATTCCAATCCCATGATCCGCCAACACTTCGGCATCGCCAAAGATCCCTTCATCACCAACCGGGATGACACCCCTTTGCTCGCCCACCAGCAGCGCCACTTCGAGATCCTGCGCGTGCATTCCGAGCAGGGAGGGTTTTGTCTCATTCTGGGGGAACCCGGCACCGGCAAGACCGTCCTCAAGCACCACATCATCCACCACGACACCAAGCACTGGATCACCCCTGTCATCAATCGCAGCCTGCATTCATGGCACAACATCCTGCGACTGCTCTGCCAGGCCTTTGATCTCGAAGCCGACGGCTCGGATCACAAGTGTGAGGCGCGCCTCATCGCCGAGGCCCGCGCACTGTACAGCAAGGGCAAGCACGTCATTCCCATCATCGATGATGCCCACCTCATCCCGGTGGAGGCGCTCAGGAAGCTGCGACTCCTGCTTGAGGACTTCCCACGCAATCACAACCTGATTTTGATTGGGCAACCCTCCCTCAACACCACCCTGCAGTTGCGCGTCAACCACGACCTCAAGACCCGCGTCACCTACAGCGCCAAACTTGAGACCCTCACTTCCGCCCATTTGACCGAGTTCATCCACTCGCAGCTCGACCGTGTGGGCTTGCCTCATGCCACCTTCACCGACGAGGCCATCAACCTCATCACGCGCAGCTCGGAAGGCATCCTCAGGGCTGTCAAAAACCTCTGCATTGGAGCCATGATCGAGGCCGTCCGGGACCGCTCCAAAACCGTCGATTTGAAGCAGGTCAATGCCGTGCTCCTGCAGCCCCACTGGCGTCACAACACCACGGCAGAACCCACCGAGCCTGTGCTCATCCCACCCCGCAACTTGCCCTCCAAGTCGTAGAAAAATTTCGGCCAAACAGACGCGGGCTCTGCTGGGAAGCAAGTAAGCGTCCTCCCCAGCACCTCTTGACGCCATTGGCATTTCTCCCGCCGTAGGTGTTAACGTCGTAGGTGCCCACCTACGGCATGAATGACTACGAGGCCTTCAACGTGCGGCCTTCGGTGCGCACCTTTTGCGCATAGGCCTTGGGTGTGTAGCTGGCAAAGGTGTCCTTGCCGACCTTCACCTTGGGCAGCTCCTCGAAAATCCACACGAGGTATTTCCACGGGTCGAGTTTGCGACGCCGGCAGCTTTCAATGAGCGTGAACCAGATGGCGTTGATCTGTCCAGCGGCCTCACTGCCCATGAAGAGCCAGTTCTTGGCACCGAGCTTGGTTGGGCGGATTGCGTTCTCGATAAGGTTGTTGTCGATCTCAAGGCTGCCGTCCATGAAGCAGCGCTCCAACTTGGGCCATTGGCCCAAGGCATAGTCGATGGCTTTGCCAAGCGGGCTCTTGGGCAGCACGTTGCGCCTGGTCCTGATCAACCACAACGCCTTGCCAAGCCGACGATAGATCGGCAGTGACTGCCATTGGCGCACGCGTTCGCGCTCAGCAGGGCCCGCGCGCATGGCGCGAAGTTCCTGCTCGATGCGATAGAGGTGATGGATCTGCCTGAGGATCCAGCCACTCAAGAGCGGCTTGTGGTCGCTCGCCTCGAAGAACTTGCGGCGCACATGCGCCCAGCAGGCAATGAGTTCGATGTCACCGCCACTGGCCTGTGCATAGGTTTCGTAGGCCTGATAGCCGTCACTCTGCAGGATGCCGCAAAAGCGCTGCCCCGACCCGCTCAACAGCGATTCCAAACTCCGAGCCGCACGGCTCGCGTGCCATTGGTAAAAAATGTCACCCCGTCCATCCTCGGCGTGCAGATCCGGCCTGCTGAGTGTCCACAGGTAACCTTGGCCTGCCCGCCCGCTGCCGGGGGCGAGATAATCGATCGGGGTTTCATCGACCTGCAGGTAATTTTCCCTGAGCAGATCCTGATGCATCGCCCGGTAGATGCCCACGAGGTAGTCTTGGGCGAGGTCGCCCATCCATTGGCTCAGCGTGTTGCGCGGCAGATGCACGCCATGACGCATCAGGAAATGTTGTTCCTGACGGTAGTAGGGCTGATGTTCGCAAAAGCGGCTGGTGGCGATCTGGGCGGCAAGGCGTGGGGTGAGCAGGCTGCGCTCCTTCAGGCAGGGTGGCAGGGGTGCGATGCAAAAGCCTTCCTCCTCCACGGCATGGAGGCGCTTGACGAACTTCGGACGGCGCATGATGAGCTTGCGCAACTGCGCGGGCTGGTAGTCGAGCCGCGTGGTGACTTCTTCGCCCACCTGGCGGAACTGGCCGGGGCACGCCCTGACCTCCTCGGGAATGAGGATGGTTTCCTCGACGGGCAGGTCATCGGGCAGGGTCGCTTCCCGCGAAATGCGCTTGGGTCGCGCTCTCTTGGCTTCGGGCGATGGCTCAACCGCCGGTGCGGGGCCATCGCCTTCGGGCTTTTTTGGCGCCTCGAAGAGCAGCAGCTGATCCAGATCGAGCTTTTCGGAACTCGCTCCAAAGAGCTTTTTGACCAAGGCGTCGATCTTCTGGCGCAGCAGTTCGATCTCTTGATCCTTGCGTGCGTTCTGCGCACGCAGGTGCTCGATGATCGCATCCTTGTCCTGTTCGCCAGTCACGATCTAACATCAGCAATCGAGGTGCCAAATCCCGCACAAAAAAGATTTTTTCACCCCGCATCATACCACGGCAGACGGCAGCCCTCGCGCATGTCGATGCCGTCCATGAGCAGCGTCAGCGCCTTGGGGTTGAGGGAAAGTTTTCCGGTCGCGGGGTCCACCGAGCGGGGCCAGCTGAAGCGGCCCTTTTCCAACCGCTTGGCCAACACCCACACCCCGCTGCCATCCCAATAAAGGATCTTGAGCCGGTTGCGCGAGCCGTTGGTAAAAACGAACACCGCGCCCTGCCGGGGATCGATCTTCATCTTCTCTTCGGCCACCTGCCAGAGGCCGTTGAAGCTTTTGCGCATGTCGCAGGCCTCCAGGCACACCCAAACCTTCACGTGAGAGTTGAAGCTCAGCACGGCCCCACCTCCTTCAATAGCGCCTTGAGAAGCCCAAGCTGGCTCTTGCTGGTGATGCGCACCCGAACCCCTCCGGGTAGCATGACTTCCAGAGCCTCCTCATTGGCTCGCGGGCGTGCTTCGCCGGGCAGGTTGCCGCTGGTGACCGGCAACGCCACTTCAATGAGCGAAAGGGCCGTCGACTTCGGAGCCTTGGCGGCAGGCGTGGCCAGTGCCGGCCCGTTGAGCGAAGCCGCCAGCTTGGGCATGCGCAATGTGCGGCAAATCGTCTCGTCTTCATAGTCTCCCCGCTCTCGGCGGCGTTTCTGGATCCACGAGGCAAAGGTTTGGGCGTGGATCCCGTGATGCTTGGCAAAGGCCCTGCCACTCATGCCGCTGCGTTCAAAGTCATCCAAGATCTGCTCGCGAATCCCGGCCTTCACGCGAACCCGCCCCAGCACATCGGCCTTGAGTAACTTCCCATCAGGAGAATCTTCTGTCGTAGTCATTCACGTCATACATACACCACCTACGACGTGTATGAATACGGGTGCTGGGGAGGACGCTTACGGAAGCAACTCGCCAAGGGATAACCGAAACCGGTGCGCGACCGATGGTGTCGCAAAACCATGAAAAACGGGCGTGGCTGACTGATCGTCAGCCACGCCCAATTTCATCATGAAAATCACCATCGGGAGCCACCGGCCATGCCTTGAAAAATCCTACCATGCCCCGTGGAACATTCCCTCAATCGTCGTATTTTGTACGATCACAGCGGACCTAAAGTTTGATCAGAGCGTGGTAATCACACCCCAAATCCGACGATGTCAATTCGGCCACGTCGTACGATGTCAAATAAGTG
>JACCDY010428876.1_pt1 | contig 16020 bp, 14 predicted proteins | sample 7446391 | NCBI WGS metagenome assembly JACCDY01 (sample SAMN15323451, study PRJNA562643) | freshwater metagenome | isolation source: river surface water | place: USA:Blue River Watershed | collected 2017-08-18
AAATAGAGTGGCCAGCATTTCAACGATACTTAATCAATTCATTTCAATAAATCAGAGGAGGGCTTATGCCATTAATTCAAATTCAGTTGTTTGAAGGGCGCAGTACTGAGGTTAAGCGAGAATATGCTATTGCTATTACAGAGGCTGCTGTAAAGATTATGGGTTGCTCGGCTGAATCAGTAGATGTGATTTATCAAGAAGTAAAAAAATCAGACTGGGCCACTGCAGGCAAGCTATGGAGTGATCATTAAGGGCCAAGCTTATTCAACGCTGTATATATAGGACAGACGCTAGGGGTAAGTATCCAAATGATATTTTATTTAAATGGTGTCATCTTAGCGGCCTCTAACTTATAGGCGCTACGACCCATATCCGTATCTGTCCTTGATTCTGATAGGATGCCATCAACCCAAATAGCATCCATGCTTCTCACTTTTAAGCCGCCTGTAGCTGGGGTAACGGTTGGGGTCCTGGGTGGGGTGGGTATAACGGCTACTCTGGAGTCCAAACAAACCAAGAGCTTTATTCAGCCTGTATGAAGGCGCGTGGCTACAGCTGGCAGCCAGATAAAGTACCGAGTCAATAAGACTTCAATTTCGTTGGTGGAGGGATTGCATCGATCGATTGAATTCAAGGTCGTTAGCTGCCCCTCGCTGTATAAGCGTTACTTTAAGTAACGCTCATTCACTCAAAAGTACTTTGGAGCAACGAGGTGTTAGACGGTTGCTCCAAAAATCCTTTGGTTTTCGAAACCAAAGAGTGAGAGACCACTTCTTTTAAATCCATGAATTTGCCTACACATTTACTTGCACACCGACACTGATCACCCGCAGAGACCCTGTTTATATGGGTCTATCTTGGATGTCTGCTCTCATAGCGAAAGTTGTGCCTTATGCGTGGAAACTGCATAAGGGATGGTGTCAAATTCGGAGAAAGCTAAATGTAGCCAAAAGCTGCACAAGCTAACGCCGAGCCAAGCTTCAGCGTGAAAGTGCTGTTGAAGGTGTAGAGACTAGACGGCACCCATCTAAGTCGAGCAATCGATATGATGAAGGCATAGTCCAGGGAGTAGTGAAAGCTACACAAACCGGAATCCTTTGGTCCCAGGTTCAAGTCCTGGTGGGCCCACCAGAAAGGCAAACCCTCATCAGAAATGGTGGGGGTTCTGTCTTTTAAGCGTTACTTAAAGTAACGCCTTTACGTATTGGCGCCTCATAAACATAAAAACCCATTACAAATGCCATTATCTTATATTATTGATATATATAACTTTTGGCATTATTGAATGAGTAAGAAATCCCTTAGTGAGCGTGATATTTGTACTAAGTTCATTACGCCAGCCATTCTGAAGGCTGGGTGGAATCTTCACACTCAAATTCGCGAAGAATTAAGTTTCACCAAAGGGCGCATTATTGTTCGCGGCAAGTTACATACCCGCGGAAAGCAAAAGCGCGCAGATTATGTCCTTTATTACAAATCCAATATCCCCATTGCTGTAATCGAGGCTAAAGATAACAGCCTTAGTGTTGGCGCAGGAATGCAGCAAGCACTTGATTATGCGGAAACGCTGGATGTTCCTTTTGTTTTTAGCTCAAATGGTGATGCATTCTTAATGCATGACCGAACTGGTTTGGCAGATAAAGTAGAGCAAGAGCTTTCTTTGGACTCATTCCCATCACCAGAAGAGCTATGGGCGCGTTATTGCAAGTGGAAAGGTGTTGATACCCCTGAGGCAAAAAATACCGTAGAGATGCCATATTACGATGATGGTACCGGGCGCGCTCCAAGGTATTACCAAGTCAATGCAGTAAATAGAACAATCGAAGCGGTAGCTAATGGGGCCAATCGTATTCTGCTAGTAATGGCTACCGGTACCGGGAAAACGTACACAGCTTTTCAGATCATCTGGCGCTTATGGAAGTCTGGCACTAAAAAACGCATTCTATTTTTAGCTGACCGCAATATCTTGGTCGATCAGACTAAGAATAACGACTTTAAGCCTTTTGGCGCTGCAATGACTAAGATCAGCAAGCGACAGATTGATAAAAGCTATGAGATCTACTTATCCCTATACCAGGCCGTTACTGGTAACGATGAAGAAAAGAATATTTACAAGCAGTTCTCACCAGACTTCTTTGATTTGATCGTGATCGATGAGTGTCATCGCGGTAGTGCTTCTGAAGATTCAGCTTGGCGTGAGATCTTGGACTACTTTTCCTCCGCCACTCACATTGGTTTAACGGCCACACCAAAAGAAACTAAGGAAATATCTAGCATTACTTACTTTGGCGACCCTGTTTACAGCTATTCACTTAAACAGGGGATTGAGGATGGCTTTCTAGCTCCGTATAAAGTTATCCGGATTGATATAGATAGGGATCTCCAAGGCTGGAGACCCAGCACTGGACAAGTAGATAAACGCGGCCAATTAATCGAGGATCGGATCTACAACCAGAGCGATATGGATCGAACCCTGGTCTTGGAAAAGCGTACAGAGTTGGTGGCGAAGAAGATTGCCGAGTTCTTAACGGCTACTGATCCATTTGCTAAGACCATCGTATTTTGTGATGACATTGATCACGCAGAGCGCATGCGTCAAGCCCTGGTTAATCTAAATCCAGAGCGGGTCAAAGAAAATCGCAAGTACGTGATGCGCATTACCGGAGATGAGCAAGAGGGCAAAGCTGAGCTTGATAACTTCATTAATCCAGAAGAGCGTTATCCAGTAATTGCTACAACCTCAAAGCTAATGACAACCGGTGTAGATGCTCAGACTTGCAAATTAGTGGTGCTTGATCAACATATCAAGTCCATGACTGAATTCAAGCAAATGATTGGGCGCGGTACCCGAATTAACGAAGATTATGGCAAATACTGGTTCACCATCATGGACTTTAAAAAGGCTACTGAGCTTTTTGCTGATGAGGCATTTGATGGTCCACCAATCGTTATCTACAACCCAGGACCAAATGATCCGCCTGAGCCGCCTGGTGAGGCAGGAGAGGAGGGCGCTAGCGGGGGTGCTGTACCTGGTGGCGATACTGGTGGAGAAGGTTTCCCACCTGGACCGGAAGGCAAAAGAGCTAAATACTATATTGGCGATGTAGAAGTCCAAGTAATTGCTGAGCGGGTTCAGTATTACGGACCTGAGGGAAAATTGATTACAGAGTCCTTAAAGGACTACACACGTAAGGCAGTACGCAAGGACTATTCCACTCTAGATCAATTCCTAAAGAGATGGACTGCTGCTGATCGCAAAGCTGCTGTTATTAAAGAGCTCGAAGAGCATGGTGTCCTGCTTGAGGCGTTGGCTCTCGAGGTTAGTAAAGATTGCGATGCATTTGATTTGATCTGCCATGTAGCGTTCGATCAGCCTGCCCTGACTCGTAGAGAGCGTGCAGAGCAAGTAAAAAAGCGAAACTATTTCACTAAGTATGGCGAGCAAGCCCGCAAGGTTCTCGAGGCTCTACTTGAAAAGTATGCAGATACTGGTATCGAGAATATCGACGATATTAAGATTCTCACCCTAGACCCATTTAGTAAAATGGGCACAGCAAGTGAACTGGTATCAGCTTTTGGTGGAAAGTCGGCGTACATAGCTGCTTTGCATGAGCTAGAAAACCAGCTCTACGCCTAAAATCTATAGCTTCACCCCAATATATAGGCATCACTACTTATGAGTATTAGTACAACCATTAAATCAATCCAAGACATCATGCGTAAAGACGTGGGTGTCGATGGCGATGCCCAGCGCTTGAGTCAATTGGTCTGGATGCTCTTCCTTAAGATCTTTGATGATCGCGAGAGCGAATGGGAATTACTTCAGGATAAGTACAAGTCCCCACTGCCGGAAAAATACCGCTGGAGAAATTGGGCAGCTAATGCTGAGGGTATGACCGGCGACGAGCTAAAGCAGTTCTTAGATAACGATTTATTCCCAGCCTTACAAAACTTAGTGGCTAATGGCGGCGATCAACGGGCTTATGTTATCCGCTCCGTATTCGAGGATGCCTATAACTACATGAAATCTGGTCAGCTAATTCGCCAGGTTATTAATAAGATTCAGGAAGGCGTTGATTTCAACAAAGCCCAAGAGCGCCATCTCTTTGGCGATATGTATGAGCAGCTTCTGAGAGACCTCCAAGCTGCTGGTAATGCAGGCGAGTTCTATACCCCAAGGGCAGTGACTGAATTCATGGTGCAGATGGTTAACCCACGTCTTGGTGAGAAGGTAATGGACCCAGCCTGTGGGACAGGTGGATTCTTATCATGCTCAATTGAACACATCAGAAAAAAAGATGTCAAAACATTAGAAGATGAAGCGCAACTGCAAGGAAGTATTTTCGGTATTGAAAAGAAGCCAATGCCACACTTACTTTGCACAACCAACATGATTCTTCATGGCATCGATGTGCCAAGTAATATCCGTCACGACAACACGTTAGCCAGGCCCCTGATTAGCTGGGGACCATCAGAGCGAGTAGATGTAGTGGTTACTAATCCGCCATTTGGCGGCATGGAAGAGGATGGGATTGAAACTAATTTCCCGGCTGCATTTAGAACAAGAGAAACCGCCGATCTTTTCCTGGTACTGATTATGCAAATGCTCAAACCAGGCGGTCGCGCTGCGGTAGTTCTACCTGATGGATTTTTGTTTGGAGAAGGAATAAAGACCCGCATAAAAGAAAAACTTCTAGAAGAATGCAATCTGCATACTATTGTGCGCTTGCCAAAAGGCGTATTTGCGCCATACACCTCAATTAATACCAATCTTCTATTTTTTACTAAGGGTGCCCCAACAAAAGATATATGGTTTTATGAGCACCCATACCCAGAAGGCGTAAAAAGCTACAACAAAACTAAGCCCATGAAGATCGGAGAATTCGATCCTGAAAAGCAATGGTGGGGCAATGAGAGCGATGGTTTTAAGGTGCGTAGTGAGGGGAATTATTCCTGGGTAGTGGGTATTAATGATATTAAGGCCAGAAATTACAATCTTGATATCAAAAACCCCTATGTTAATTATCAAGAGATGCGGGATCCAGGTGAATTGCTATCTCAATACGCTGCACTACAAGATGACATCAAAAAATTGAGAGGGCAACTTAAGGTTGCTCTTACTGAGGCGCTTGAGTCTGGAGATGGTGAATGAACTCGCTGTCGGAGTTGGTGGTAGAGAACATTGAGATTTGGACTTCTTCTGAGAACGTCAAAAGGAGTGGGCGCGGGCGCTCTGCAAACTCCAGGTCGAATTTATATGGTGTGAGTAAGCTTAGGGACTTAATTCTTGAGTTAGCAATTAAGGGAAGGCTTGTCACTCAGGATGAGTCGGAAGATCCGGCCGAAAACATCCTGAAAAAAATAGAATTAGATCAAGTAAAGCCAAATGCATTGGGGGCTCGCCCCAAAAGAAAGAGTGCCTCAAACATATCCCAAAATATAGATAATGTTAATTTGCCAGTAGGATGGACCATTGCCTGTTTAAGTGATGTTGTTGAAATTATTAGGGGTATTACATTTCCAGGCAGTGAAAAATCGAGACTTCCGGAGCCAGGTCGAATTGCATGCTTAAGAACTACCAATGTGCAAGATCAAATTGACTGGGATGATATGTTGTACATAGGAGAAAAATTTGTCTCTAGGGAAAATCAACTCCTTAAGCCAAAAGATATTGTTATGTCAATGGCAAATAGTCGGGAGCTTGTCGGTAAGGTGGCCTTAGTAAATGCCGTCTCAGAAAAAACAACATTTGGAGGATTCTTGGGTGTGCTGAGGACTTCATCTATTAACCCAGATTTTCTAATGATATTTCTGAGAGCACCTTCAACTCGGGCTAGCCTGATTGAGAGCTCAAGCCAAACGACAAATATTGCAAATATTTCCCTTGCAAAATTAAACCCCTTAGTTTTTGCCATTCCACCGCTGGCTGAGCAAAGTCGAATCGCAAATAAGGTAAATGAGTTAATGTCTATATGCGATCAGCTTGAGATACTTTCTATTGACTCCGCCTCTCATCACCAAAATATTGTAAGAGCTTTTTTGTCAAGACTCACGATTTCGTCCGAGAGTTTAAAGGAATCTACTGATAATTTGAGGTTGGTTTTAGACTCATTGGATGAGCTGATTATTTCGGAGGCTAGCATTGAGAGCTTTAAGGAAGCGGTTTTTCAGTTGGCCATAATGGGAAAATTAGTTAATCAAGATGAAAATGAATCATCTGCCTCTGTTCTTCTAGCTGAAATAAACGAAGATAAGCGACATGCTGTCAATTCTGGGCGGAGCGATGGAAAATCCGACCCCGTAAGCCAAGGCGAATTACCTTTTTCGCTTCCGGATAATTGGTGTTGGGTTAGATTAGCTGATGTGAGTGGTTATATTCAATATGGTTTTAATGATTCAGCAAATCCCATAAATAAAGAGCCACTGCTTCTTAGAATCACTGATATTCAAGATGATCAAGTTAACTGGAATTCTGTTCCAGGGTGTAACGCCTCAATACAAGACGTACAAAATTATGTTTTGAGAAATGGGGATATAGTTATTGCAAGAACTGGCGGCACGATTGGGAAGTCTTATTTAGTGCGAGATCTTAATGGTGTGGCAATTTTCGCCTCTTATTTAATTAGGATAGGCAGCATTCCAAAGATATCTCCCGAATATAAAAAGATTTTTTTTAGTTCACCGCTCTACTGGCAGCAACTTATATCGAGCTCCATGGGTACTGGCCAGCCTAACGTTAATGGTACGGCTTTAAAAAAATTATTATTTCCCTTGCCACCTCTAGGGGAGCAGCATCGAATTGTCGCAAAAGTAAATCAACTTATAAATATCTGTGATGACCTAAAAACCAAAATAAATCAATCTTCGTTACTACAGCAAGAAATAGCAGATGTTCTTGTTGAGCAAGCATTAGTCTAGCCCACTTATTAGTTAGTCTAATCTCAGAATTGCCAGACCTTTCGCGATAGTAATATTAGATCTGCTCAACGTTCTAAAAGATGATCACTCTACCCCTGGACTATTTTAGATGCTCGTTTTAAATATTCGCGCCATCTCATTTTCATCAAACAATTCCGCCATTAATCACCACTTTTAGCCACACTTTCTTTTGGTTAAATTGACCCTGGTTTTCTTGCCAGTTTGGTTGCTCTAGCTTATCTCTGAAGCTAAATTATGTGTATGTCAACTAAGAAAGAAACTACACATCAATTAATACGCCGTAATCTAACCCTCTATCAGCGTGAGCATAGTCAGGTATGGCAATGTCGCTACAAAATTGATAATCGATGGATACGTGCCACAACTAAAGAAACTAAGTTTGATTTAGCTATAGCCAAAGCCAAAGAGTTATTGGTAGAAGCTGAAATACGTAAGCGTTCAGGTATTCCTGTAGTCACAAAACGCTTTAAAGATATCGCCATGCTGGCTATTGATCGCATGGAGCGCGATATGCGTGGTGGCCTAGGTAAGGTAATCTATAAAGACTACATCCGAATAATCAAAGATCATTTCATACCTAGTCTAGGGCAAAGATTAATCACTAATATTGATTACGATGCCCTCAACGATTACTACAGTGATCGTGAAGCTAAGTTTGGATCGATTATGTCTAATAGTCATCGTAAGACTCAAAATGCTGCATTCAATAGAGTATTTGATGAGGCGATTGTTAGGGGTTACTTAACAGAATCCAATCGACCTAAGTTGGACGGTAAAACCAAAGAATCTCAACGTAGACCTGCCTTTGAATTACATGAAGTCAGGGCTTTGTTAAAGAATCTGACCCCTTATATTGAAGCTGGTAAGACCAAAGATATCAGAGAGCGTAGAGAGATCCTGCGTGATTATGTGGAAATGCTTTTAGATACTGGTGCTAGACCTGGTATTGAGCTATTGGATATGAAATGGAAACAGATTCGTTTCATGATGAACCCTATTAGTACAGTGACAGATCAGCTAGATGAAGATGGTGAAGCTATTGAAGTTCATAGTCTCAATCGTAGCTGTGAAATGACTGTTAAAGGTAAAACTGGTCAAAGACAGATTATTGGAAGGTTGCCTAGTATCAGAGTACTAGAGCGAATTGCTCTTAGAAACTATGGTGTTAAGAGCTCAATTAAAGATCCATTGGCTGAGCTGATTAAACCTACTAATGATGACTATATCTTTAGAACTAAAGAGGGTAGAGATTTAAGTGACGTTCTCAACCATATGTTTGATAACTTCTTATCCGATCATGGCTTGCTGATAGATCCTAAAACGAATCAAAAACGTGTTTTTTATAGCCTGCGCCATACCTATGCAACGCTTTCACTTACTCACGATAGCGTGCCTATTCATACACTGGCTAAGCAAATGGGTACGAGTGTTTTGATGATAGAAAAGCACTATAGCCATCTACAGGTAATTCAGGCTATTGAGCAATTACGTGGTACTAATACGAGAAAGCTTATTGCTATAGAAACTCAGGATCATGAAAACTATAAGTCAGCAAAGAAAGCTAAAAAGAAAGACTTATTAGCTGCTTAGGCTTCGAGTGCTTTACGTAGGTATGGATCAATATCAGATTGACCTAGCAGCCACTGTTTATAGTCACTAGGAATCTCTGATAACAACACACCCTTGTGTTTACCAAATGGCATCACAGTGGGTATGCGAGCAGCTTCACTAGCAGCCCATAGTTGCTCGATAGATTCGATATTTAGAGAATTGCAGATGTTCTCTAGGATTGCAGCGCAAATTCCAACATCTACTAGTGCTGAATGTGCATTTTTAAGTTGATCTCTAGCATTTTCGCGATCTAGGTGATACAGAAGTGCACTTTGACTGTAGCTATCTAGATTTGTCCATACTTTTCTAGATAAAGCTAAAGTGCATATTCTTTTGACATTAGGATTTCCAGATACATTCCAGTCGTAATCGACGTTATGACCAATGATGTATTCGGTATCAATGGGTAATTTAAATTCAGAAGTAGGTTTACAGTTTGCTAATTCTTCATCCAATATGTGATGTGTGGCTAGAGCGCCAAGTTCAATAGGCTTACCTGGGTTGTATCTTTCGCAAAAACCATCGGTAATTTCAAAAGGTTTGATGCTGGCAAGTTCTAGCCAAGCAGCTTCGATGATTCTTGGATCATTCTTACCAGTTGTTTCGGTGTCAAAAATAATGGTTTTAGGCATTAAGCCCTCTTTTAGGCAGAGTAAACAACCATCATCTTACTATCAAGTATTTGTACAGCAATAGAACCTTGTTTCTTCTTTTGCAATACGGCACTTAATGCACTATTGAAACTTCCATATGTGCCAACTGTTACCCAAGCGGAATAAGCATTTTTACTTTTGTGTTGTGCTCTATAAGTTGTACTCATACTTTCAGTAGTGCTAAGAGTGGCTTGTGCTGCACGAATCTTTTGCCTGGCTCGCTCAGCTTTGATGGCATCTCTAGCCCGTTTAGCCTGATCTTTAAGTGCCTTAATTCTTGCTTGATCTGGAGTGAGTGGTTTTTGTGTTTTGAATTCATAAAATCGCATCAAGTATTTAGTACTCACTAGGTAGCATGATGATCCATTGCTTGCCATCAAAGCAGGCGTATAGATTGATAGCTTCTAGCGGAAAGTCTGTATAAGGTATCTTTTGAGTTGCTAGAACGTTTTGATTGCCATCATCAATAATTAGGGTGGCTGAACTATTGGTAACTGAAAGTTTGCAGCAAGTGAATACTTCTCTTTTATCTAAACGCTGAATATGACTAGCTATTGCATCCATTAGCCAATAACAGCCAACAGTATCGGCTAGGTATCTTGTGCCATCAGTAAGTCTTATATTGGGCCAAAGTGGATAGTAGAACTCTGTACCAATAAATTGCTCCAATTGATTCAAAAGCTGGGTTTTTGAAAGACTCATTTTTACTATGCCTCATCTTTAAAAATGTATTACTTCAAGTAATACTTATCGACGAGTCAGAACCATGCGATTTTGACTCGTTTGAAGGGTTTATTTCTTGAAGTTGTCTTTCAATGCGCCGCTAGCCTGATCAATGGCAGCATCTAAATTGCCATTGGCTACTGCATCTTTAATCATTTCTAGAGTAGTAAGTAATTCAGTAAAGTCTTTGACTGAAATAGTGGGCTTGTTAGGCTGTATTTCAAGCACTTTGCTGCCATAACGGACCGTAAAGCATAGATATCCATCTACATCCTGAAACCACCAGGGTTTAAGACGTTTATTGACTTCAATTCGACGCTGATTACCTTCTAGATCTTTGACGGTTTTGAGCTTTTTGACTGCAAAAGTAGTGTTTTCAAGCTTGGCTTTAATTAGCTGCTCTTGTTCCCATAACTTGCTAATCAGCTTATTTCTGCGTTGAACTATTGGGGGCTGATGCAGGGGCTTTGTACTTGTTGTGAAATTTAAGCTTTCTAGTGTTGCCATAAATCCTCCATAAATTAGTGGGCAACACAACAATATGGTCAGGAAAATGGTCTGGACAACCGAAAATGGTGGTTTTTTAGGCCTTTGAACAGAAACTAAAAAATTTCAGGTGTTTTTATGTTCAAGCTAAATAAAACGTACAAGTAAGGTTAAGGTTGGCACGCCGATTGAATAGTGCTGCGAAACCCGTTCTGATGTGTGACGGTTAGCAATTCGGATCTCTTACTATCTGGCCTCATTGCACTACCCAAGACCCTGGCTGTTTTGGATGCTTTAAACGACACCCCTCTGTGGAAGTAACGTTTGCGATGTTGTATTAGTTGGTAGCGTAGAAATACGTGAATGTAGGCATTTGTCGAAGAAATTCGTCCAGGCTGAAAGTGAGTGGGAATGCCGATGAAATAAACCCACAAGCTAATTTACAGTGGTTCCTGATATAGACCGTAAATTAGCTGCGTATGACGGCACGTAATAGGAGATAGCAATACCTGCCTATCTTGCATCTTGCAAGTTGTGTGTATATCAGTTGAAAACCTCAGTGAAAGGTTAAGCATAAGTTGAGCCCTTTAACAGGGCTTGGCTTATGCTTCCTAGTGAAAGAGATAATCAATTATTAATAAAAAAGAAAAATGCGATGAGCTGAAGCGAAGAGCTGGCGAATGTAATTCGCCATTCATTCATTAAAATGCAAAGAACACTCAACAGATGTAGATGCCATGCCACTAGGATCAATATCTAAAGCTTTTCCATCATAAGTTACTTCGGTAATTAGAGTTTCATTGCCATTTAAGTCACAAGATGAAAAGCTAAGTTTTTTAGGGTCAAATACCTGCTCTGAAATAATACAATTAATAAAAGTCCCTTTTTGATAGTTTCGCCAATAGACAAAGTAACCCCAGTCATCCTCCATGAATGGAACATAGAGTTCGGTGTGCTCTCCAGAGTCATCATCAAAGATATCTAGATTAAAAAAATCAAAGTATTCACCATATGTTCCTTTGAAGATTACTTTTTCATTTGCATCAGTAATTTGAATTTGGACACTGTCTTCATACAATCCATAAACTGATCCAATGTCATCAAAAGCGTCATAGTGCTCCTGAATTTGTGCATCGGATGGAATATTAGATTGATCTAAATTTTGATGAAAAGCCTCAAGTAATTTTTCCTCATGAAGAATCCAATAGTCGTATTGTTCCTCGCTGATATTACCAACGCCAAAAGCGCCACCATTCCCACTAATATTGATAGTTATAGTCATATTAATTCCATTCTTGAGTAAATTTTTTTGTTTATTTTTTAATAATCATAAGTGTCTTTTTGAAATTGTGTGGCTTTTTAGCCACGAATTAGTATTAAAACCAAGATTTAAGCGCTCAACAGTTTTTCTGTATTTCCTGTTGAGTGCTTATAACCATTTGAAAATCAAATAGAAAAAAATCAGTAATTTTTGGTTGAAAAACTGGTGATTCTGACTGTATACATGGCAAATTTCGGTAGGAATTTGCTGTCTTTGACTACACAATTAACTTAAATACAGCGGGTATTGTGTAATCAAAGGAGATTTAAATGGCGCAAGCAAGAACACTCACAGATATTGAGTTAGAAAGGGTTTTGGCGTTTTCAGCAAGCACTAAAGCAGCACGGCGCAATCGCACTATATTGCTGCTAACTCACTGGGCTGGTATGCGCATAGGTGAAGTTGCTTCTGTACGCTACAGTGACGTTTTAAGCACTGATATGCAAGTTTTAGGTGAGATTCGTTTAAGTGCAAATCAGACAAAAGGAAGTAAAAGCAGAGTAGTTCTGTTGTCAGAACGTATGCGTGCTGAATTAAGCCAATATGTCGCAGCGCATCCACCAAAAGATATTCATAAACCTTTATTTAGAACACAACGAGCTCTTGGATTTACGCCAAACACACTCACTCACATTGTGAATGGTTTGTACAAGCAAGCTGGATTGAATGGCGCTACTAGCCACAGTGGACGACGTGGATTCTTGACTAAGTTGAGTGAAAAAGGAGTCTCTGTACGTGTAATGATGCAGTTAGCTGGTCACAGTCAGATGAGCACAACGCAACGTTACATTGATACTCGTCCAGATATCTTGCGTAATGCTGTAGAGCTTATCTAGATCGAGGATTTATCTTTTTATATTTCACCGTCAATCTGTTGTAGATATCTTCAAAGTCGTATTTTGGCAAAGTGACCTTATTAGAACTTGGGAATTCGCCTCTAGCTGTGTTTTCAGCTACTAATTTAGCTTTCAACAGATAGCGACTGGTAAGGACGTTGAGGTTTACTTTTGCACCTGCATCCTGCAAGCGTTTTTTACCCACCTGAATATCAAGCATACTAAATTTATCGCTCACTTTAGCATGAAGCCCTAAGCGCCAGAGCGGCCAGTCTTCATGCTGTGCTTTAGCCATTAATAAGCGCAGCATAATGAATAAAGGATCTGAGCGCAGGCGTTGAACGGCTAGTGGTTTACTAGTTCGTTTGGCTTTATTAAGTACTGGAGTTTTTTCGCTATCAATGAGTTTGGAGATGCGTTGCATTAACACTCGCTTAGGTAAGCCTAGCGGTACGCCAATAATCATAGCGGGAGGTTTCCCCTGATTCTTGAGCGTAACTTCAAAATAGTTTTTTAATGCTTTTTCGAATATTGGCTCATAGGACTCATTTTTTGAGATCCCAGCAATCTTAATTGGGATGGGTTTCTCATGGGGTGAGCCAAATATGTGAATGCCTCGAGTTGCCCACCAATCATCAAAATCAATTGTTGTGACATCACCAAAGTCATCATAAGTCTTTAGGACCTTCTCATAGCCACTCACCATCTCTTGTTCCTGAGACTTGGTTAGCTTTAAACCCTTTTCGTTGTAGAGATCAAGAATGAGAATTTTCTTTTGATTATCAGTAAGTCTCTGGCTTTTAATTTGATGGGCTAATGCGTAGCTTGGACTGACTCTTAGAAATTCCAATAAAAGTAGGGCGTATTTCTTGATGCCTATCGTAGACCATTCTTTACTGGCTCTGTTTGGAAGGATTTTATTATTTTTCATGCAAATATATTAACACTTAATGCGTAACTAATAACAATCAATTATTAAAAATTGCTAATAGTTGGAAACTACAAATTCAGCAAATTCGCTGTGTTATTTGGAGGTTATATGCAACAAATTAACAACGTAGTACCTGTAAACAATGCTTCTATTTCATTAGCTAATGATCAGTTGGCGCATAACAGCGTTAATGGAGTCGTCTCCGCTGACTTTAGTGCAGCCTATCAAGCTATGGACTTTAGCGTGCTTGAAGAAAACTATGCCAATGTCGAAAAGTACATTCAGGGAATTTGTAAAGGAGAGTTTCGCAGTGTAATCGTCAATGGTCCGCCTGGAGTCGGGAAGTCCTATTCAGTTGAGAAATACTTACAGCAATATGCTGCGGCAGATTCATATAAGGTCGCAGCAGGTCATATGACACCATTGAGCTTGTATGGGAATTTATATAAGTACCGAAATGTTGGTGATGTATTGGTGCTCGACGATATTGACTCTGTATTTGAGAAGCTGGAAGGTATTAATTTACTCAAAGCTGGTATGGATACTAAGCCAGTCCGTCACATTAATTGGGAGAGTTCTAGCTCTGTAGTTGTTAACTTAGGGTTACCTTCGCATTTCGAATTTAAGGGCAGCATAGTGTTGATTTCAAATATTGGCTTTGTACGCAAAAAAGGAAAAATGCAAGAGCACTTAGAAGCTCTGAAAGATCGTAGCTATAGCTTGCATATTTCTGATAACACTAAGGAAGAGTTATATCAACAAGTTTGCTTTATGGTGATCAAAAAAAACTTGTTGCGAGAGTTTGATATAGGTGCTGCAGAGCAGTCAAAGATTTTGGACTATATCGGTACAAATTTAGACAAAATAAATAAAATCAGCCTGCGTTTAGCAATGAAGTTGGCGAGTCTCATGAAAGCCAATTCAGCAGAATGGGAGTCCATGGCTGATAGCGGTCTGTTAAGCGGTTCTTTGGAATAAAGGAGGCGCTGCGATGACACGTGAAACATTTAATGTCACTCTTGCAAATGGGACGAAAGTCCCATTTGAAGAGTTTGAAAAATGGTCCCATCATAAGCAACGTATGCATACTGATCATCCAATTCGCCAGATCAAGTGGGATCAGCGGCACAGCCAAAAAATGAGCAATATTGTGAAGGCGCAATACGCAGCCGGTGAACGCCCAAAGCCAGGACATTATGGAGCTGCAAATGGTCAGGCGCGAGCAGTTATTACCCCATTGGGGCATTATCCGACTCTCAAAGCAGCTGCAAAGGCGCATGGTATGTCAACAGAATCGCTGCGAGAGTTGATTGAGCTTCGATCAGCTGAATATTTCTTTGCAGATGGGCTAACGGAAGAAGAGCGCCGTCGATTACGACCAGGTAAGCGAGCTGTAATAACTCCAGCTGGAAAGTTTGAAAGCATAAACAGCGCTGCACGCTATTACGCAGTTAGTCCAAGAACAATGAAGACCTGGATACGCAGTATGCGTAAAGATGAATTTAAGTATGTGTAATGTAGCGAGCGAAGCTAATAAGTTTTTAGCTGCGCTCTGTTTAAAGTTATCCTATGAAGTCGCTGCGTTCAACTGATTTAGGGTTGAGAACTACTTTCTTGCCAACAACTTTGCCTGTGACATTTGTTGCTCTGTAGCAGTCTCCTTGATTCCAAGTGCTCCCAATTAGATCTTCAATAGGATCTGGAACAAAGACTTCTGAGTTATCTTTTAGGTCCTTAGGAATTAAGTATGCTGCAACAGGCTCTTCTTGATAGTTTGCATAGTAATAAGTAAATGGAATTACCTCTTGCCATATTTCTTCATGTAATTCAGAGGTCTTAAAAAGATTGCCAAAAATGACAATCTCTCCATTTCCCTAATTAGAAGAGACTTAACAAAATCTGAATTACTTAAAGTCAAAAATAGATTGAAGTGGACAAAAGAAGTATGTGTTGTTGAGGCAGGTAAATACGCGACCATCAAAGAATGGCAGCTTGATGGATGCGCTCTTTGATGGCATTTAAATTATTTTGAAGTGCTGACATGTCCCATGTTCTTCTCGATGAGAGAGTCAATCAGTTCAATCCAATGTTCAACAGGAGTTGTTTCATTTTGCAAATGAGTGATGCAACCAACGTTGGCGGAAACAATTCTTTGCGCTTGATGATCAGTAACCGCCTGCTGAAGATTATTCAGTTTTTGCTCTTTTAGCTGTTTGGATAGATCAGCTTGCAAAATTGAATAAGTACCAGCTGAGCCACAACATAAGTGACTGTCTTGGCAAGTATTGATGCTAATGCCTAGCTTTCCAAGCATGGCTTCTAGCTGGCCCTTGATTTTCTGACCATGCTGCAAAGTGCAAGGTGGATGGAAAATCACGCCTTCTTGTTTGGCACGATCGCCAACCAAGCCTTGAAGCTTATCAAGGTACTGAGGCAAGACTTCGACCAAGTCTTTGCATAGATCTGAAATGACTTGGGCTTTCTTGGCATAAATAGGATCATCTTTTAGGATGTGACCAT
>JACCDY010256212.1_pt1 | contig 16019 bp, 14 predicted proteins | sample 7446391 | NCBI WGS metagenome assembly JACCDY01 (sample SAMN15323451, study PRJNA562643) | freshwater metagenome | isolation source: river surface water | place: USA:Blue River Watershed | collected 2017-08-18
CGACTACGGCAAGAAGATCGGCGACGGCACCCCCGATGAGGTGCGCAACAACGAGGAAGTGATCAGCGCTTACCTCGGCACTTCACACTAAGGACAAGAACATGGCATTTTTTCTTGAAACCCTTTTTGGCGGCCTGATGGCCGGCATGCTTTACTCCCTCGTGGCGTTGGGCTTTGTGTTGATTTACAAAGCATCGGGCGTGTTCAACTTTGCGCAAGGTGCGATGGTGTTGTTTGCTGCGTTGGCCATGGCCCGCTTTGGCGAATGGATCCCCGCCCTCACGGGCATCGACAACTTTGTGTTGGTCAACCTGTTGGCGTTTGCTGGCGCTGCTGCGGTGATGTTTGTCGTGGCTTGGGTGATCGAATACTTGGTCTTGCGCCATTTGGTGAACCAAGAAGGCACCACCTTGTTGATGGCCACTTTGGGTATTACCTATTTCCTCGACGGCGTGGGTCAAACCATTTTCGGCAGCGACATTTACAAGATTGATGTCGGCATGCCCAAAGAGCCGTTGATGTTGATGCAGTCCACCTTTGATGGTGGCATCCTGATCAACCAAGAAGACTTGGTGGCCGCTGCGATCGCTGCTGCCTTGGTCGCTTTGCTCAGTGTGTTCTTCCAAAAAACCACCACCGGTCGTGCGTTGCGCGCGGTGGCGGATGACCACCAGGCGGCGCAATCTATCGGCATCCCACTGAACCGCATTTGGGTCATTGTGTGGTGTGTGGCCGGTGTGGTGGCCTTGGTGGCCGGCATGATCTGGGGCTCTAAGTTGGGTGTGCAGTTCTCGCTGTCCACCGTCGCTTTGCGTGCCTTGCCCGTGGTGATCTTGGGCGGCTTGACGTCTGTGCCCGGCGCCATCATCGGTGGCTTGATCATCGGGGTCGGCGAGAAGTTGTCTGAAGTGTTCCTCGGCCCTTACGTGGGCGGCGGCATTGAAATTTGGTTTGCCTATGTGCTGGCCTTGGGCTTCTTGTTGGTCCGCCCACAAGGTTTGTTCGGCGAAAAAATCATCGACCGCGTGTAAGGAAAAGAATCATGTTTTACAGAGAAAACGGTCAATTCAAAACCACCTACAAGGAAGATCTGCAGATCTTCCCCATCACGCAAGACCGCTTGGGCGTGTTGTTGCTGATCGCGTTCGCGTTCATCGGTGTGCCCTTGCTCGCGGATGAATACATGTTGCGTGCGATCTTGATCCCCTTCCTCATCCTGTCACTCGCCGCCTTGGGTGTGAACATCTTGGTGGGGTATTGCGGGCAGATCTCATTGGGCTCTGGCGCCTTCATGGCGGTGGGTGCTTACGCGGCTTACAACTTCTTTGTGCGTGTCGAAGGCATGCCCCTGATCTTGTGCTTGCTCATGGGCGGTTTCTTCGCCACCTTGGTGGGCATGTTCTTCGGTATTCCCAGCTTGCGCGTGAAGGGCCTGTACTTGGCCGTGGCGACGTTGGCCGCACAGTTCTTCTGTGACTGGGCATTCTTGCGCATCAAGTGGTTCACTAACGACTCTGCTTCTGGCACAGCGTCTGTGGCAGACCTGCAAGTGTTTGGTTTGCCCGTCAGCACGCCTTACGAGAAGTACATCTTCTGTTTGGTGTTCTTGGTGGTGTTTGGTGTGTTGGCTAAAAACTTGGTCCGCAGCGCCATTGGCCGCGAGTGGATGGCGATTCGTGACATGGACGTGGCCGCTGCCGTGATCGGCATTCGTCCGATGTACGCCAAGCTCAGTGCGTTTGCGGTGAGCTCGTTCATCGTGGGTGTGGCTGGCGCTTTGTGGGCCTTTGTTTACCTGGGTTCTTGGGAGCCTGCTGCGTTCTCAGTGGACCGCTCGTTTCAGTTGTTGTTCATGGTCATCTTGGGTGGCATGGGCTCCATCATGGGTAGCTTCTTTGGCGCTGCGTTCATTGTGATCTTGCCGATCGTCATCAACTTGGTGTTGCCTTCTCTGGGTGCCTTTGTTGGCGTCGAGGTGAGCACGGCTGCGCTGACGCACGCAGAGCAAATGATTTTTGGTGCTTTGATTGTTTGGTTCTTGATCGTCGAGCCCCACGGCTTGGCCAAGTTGTGGAGTGTGGGCAAGCAAAAGCTGCGCTTGTGGCCTTTCCCTCACTGATGTGTGTGTGATTTAGTTTTTTCTGTGTTCGCATAATTTTTCTAAGGAGACTTCAAATGAAACTTCGTTCCCTCATGATGGCTATCGCTGTTGCTGCCACCGGCATGTCAAGCGCTTTGGTCACCACCTCGGCGCAAGCCCAAGCCAAAGAGCAGTTCTTCCCCGTGCTGCCCTACCGTACGGGTGCCTATGCGCCTAACGGTGTGCCATGGGCCAACGGTTATTCCGACTACTTGAAATTGATCAACGCACGCGACGGCGGTATCAATGGCGTCAAGATCTCTTTTGAAGAGTGTGACACCGCCTACGCCACAGACCGCGGCGTGGAGTGCTATGAGCGCCTGAAAGGCAAGGCACAAGGCGCGGTGTTCCAACCTTTGTCGACCGGTATCACGTTCGCGCTGACAGAAAAAGCACCCGCTGACAAGAACGCGTTGATCACTGCCGGCTACGGTCGTTCAGAGTCCAGCGATGGTCAGGTGTTCAAGTGGAACTTCCCGCTGATGGGTACTTATTGGTCTGGTGCTGACATCATCATGCAGCACATCACCAAGAAAGAAGGCGGCAACATCAAGGGCAAGAAGATTGCCTTGGTTTACCACGACAGCCCTTATGGCAAAGAGCCTATCCCTCTGTTGCAAGAGCGTGCCAAGTTGCAAGGCTTTGACCTGCAGCTCTTGCCCGTGACAGCACCAGGCGTGGAGCAAAAAGCCACTTGGTTGCAAGTGCGTCAAGCACGTCCTGACTACGTGTTGTTGTGGGGCTGGGGCGTGATGAACTCGGCCGCTTTGAAAGAAGCTGTGGCCACCGGTTATCCCCGCGAAAAAATGTATGGCGTGTGGTGGTCGGCTGCTGAGCCTGATGTCAAAGACGTCGGCGAAGCTGCGAAGGGCTACAACGGCTTGGTCGCCACCGGCGAAGGCGGCAAAGTGATTGCTGACATCAAGACCCACGTCCACGGCAAGAAGCAAGGCACAGGCCCTGCAGAAGAAGTGGGCACCACGTTGTACAACCGTGGCATGGTCAGCGCTGCGTTGGCTGTGGAAGGTGTTCGCCAAGCGCAATCACGTTTCGGCAAAGGCAAAGTCATGACAGGCGACCAAATCCGTTGGGGCTTGGAGAACTTGTCTCTGGACCAAAAAGCCCTCGACAAGTTGGGCTTGGGCACGGTGATGAAGCCACTGAGCACCTCGTGCTTGGACCACGAAGGTTCACGCTCTGCGCGCGTCCACACCTGGGACGGCAAGAAGTGGAACTACTCGTCTGACTGGATCGAAGCCGATGACACCATCATCAAGCCTTTGGTCAAGCAATTCGCAGACAAATACGCCACTGAGAAGAAACTCACACGTCGTACCGCTGCTGACTGCCAGTCTTAAGTCGACACGGATCAGCCCTCGTGGCTGATCCATTTGGTGACTCGAAAGAGTCACCAAACCTCAGACATGACTGCAAGGTTTGGTTTGAGGTTTGGTCCTACCCAACAACGTTTTTTTAGCAAGGTAAGTTATGAGCGCCAACAACATCGTTCTCAACGTCAACGGCATTGAAGTCATTTACAACCATGTGATCTTGGTGCTCAAGGGCGTTTCGCTCAATGTGCCCGAGGGCAGCATTGTGTCTTTGCTCGGCGGCAACGGCGCTGGCAAAACCACCACTTTGCGTGCGATTTCTAACTTGCTCAAAGGCGAGCGCGGTGAGGTCACCAAAGGCAGCATCGAGTTTCGTGGCGAACGCATTGAAAACCTCACGCCAGCCGATTTGGTCAAGCGCGGTGTGGTGCAAGTCATGGAAGGCCGCCATTGTTTTGCCCACTTGACCATCGAAGAAAACTTGCTCACAGGCAGCTACACCCGCACCAACAAAGGTGAAATCGATGCCAACTTGGAGAAGGTGTACAACTACTTCCCACGTCTGAAAACACGTCGCACCTCACAAGCCGCTTACACCTCGGGTGGCGAGCAGCAAATGTGTGCGATTGGTCGCGCCATCATGGCCAACCCCAACATGGTGTTGTTGGACGAACCCTCGATGGGCTTGGCGCCGCAAATCGTGGAAGAGGTGTTCAACATCGTCAAAGACCTGAACGAGAAGGAAAAAGTCACCTTCTTGATCGCTGAGCAAAACACCAACATGGCCCTGAAGTACGCCGACTATGGCTACATCATGGAGTCGGGCCGCATCGTGATGGACGGTGCCGCCAGCGACCTCGCCAACAACGCCGACGTCAAAGAGTTCTACCTCGGCATGGGTGGTGGTGAGCGCAAGAGCTTCAAAGACGTCAAGAGCTACAAACGTCGCAAGCGCTGGTTGGCGTAATAGGAGCTGCTCATGTCTTCACACTACGACGCGCTCGAAACCCGTAACCCCGTCGAGCGCGAGGCGGCGCTCATGGCGGCGTTGCCTGCACAAGTCGCCCATGCGCAAAAAAATTCCCCGGCCTTCGCCAAATCATTGGCAGGCGTTAACGCTGCTAGCGTCAACAGCCGTGCGGCCTTGGCGCAACTGCCTGTGATCCGTAAATACGAATTGCTGGCGCAACAACAAGAACAGCGTGCTACCAATGTTTTTGGTGGGTTTGCCGCGATCGGTTTTGGCAAAGCCATGCCGCGCGTGTTTGCAAGCCCCGGTACCATCTACGAACCCGAAGGCGCGCGCAGCGACTACTGGCGCATGGCCCGTGCCTTGTATGCCGCAGGCTTTCGTGCTGGCGAGTTGGCACACAACTGCTTCAGCTACCACTTCACCCCCGCGGGCTCCATGATGGAAACCGGCGCACACGCGATTGGGTGCACCGTGTTTGCGGGCGGTACCGGTCAAACGGAACAGCAAGTCACGGCCATGGCCGAGCTCAAGCCTGCGGGCTATGTGGGCACGCCCAGCTTCTTGAAAATCATTGTCGAGAAAGCGGCCGAGATGGGCGTTGCTTTACCTTCCGTCAAAAAAGCCATGGTGTCCGGCGAGGCGTTTCCGCCTAGCTTGCGCGACTGGTTGGCTGAGCGCGGCATCGCTGGTTACCAGTGCTACGCCACGGCGGACTTGGGGCTGATCGCTTATGAAACCGAAGCCCGTGAAGGCTTGGTGTTGGACGAAGGCGTGATTGTAGAAATCGTGCGCCCCGGCACAGGCGACCCCGTGCCTGAAGGCGAGGTCGGCGAGCTGGTGGTGACCTCGTTGAACCCGGATTACCCGCTGATCCGTTTTGGCACCGGCGACTTGTCCGCTGTGCTGCCAGGGCAATGCCCCACCGGTCGAACCAATGTGCGCATCAAAGGGTGGATGGGCCGTGCCGACCAAACCACCAAGGTGCGGGGCATGTTTGTGCACCCCGGCCAAGTGGCCGAGTTGGTCAAGCGCTTCCCTGAGATCAAACGTGCGCGTTTGGTCGTCACTGGCGAAATGGTCAACGACCAAATGAGCCTGAAGATCGAAGCCGATGCCTCTGAAGGCTTGGCCCAAAAAGTGGGCGATGCCGTGCGCGACATCACCAAGCTGCGTGCCGAGGTATCGATCGTGGCGGTGGGCAGTTTGCCTAACGACGGCAAGGTGATTGAGGACGCGCGCACCTACCAATAGGCCAGTTCCCTGTCGATTGACATGGGTCAAGGAATGCCCTTACGTGATAACCGAAATGGCAAAGTGGGCGCAAATGCCCTAGCATTGCGGTTCCAAAATTAAGGAGATTCCATGAAAAAACTGTTCGCTTTGAGTGTGTTGGCTGCAGCTACTTTGACAGGCGCTCACGCCGCCGACTTCCCAATCAAAGACAAGCCCGTCACCATCGTGGTGCCATTCACGGCAGGGGGTCCAACAGACCGTGTCGCGCGCGATTTGGCAGAAGCCTTGCGCGCCCCATTGGGTGCCAACGTGGTGGTTGAAAACGTAGCGGGTGCCGGTGGCACGATTGGCGCAAACAAAGTTGCCAAAGCACCGCAAGACGGTCACACCGTGTTGTTGCATCACATCGGCATGGCCACATCGCCTGCGTTGTATCGCAAGATGCCTTACAACACCACCGATGATTTCGAATACTTGGGCATGGTCAACGATGTGCCCATGACCTTGATCGGTCGTCCCTCACTGCCTGCCACCAACTTCAAAGAGTTGACCAGCTGGATTGAGCAAAACAAAGGCAAAGTCAATTTGGGCAATGCCGGCTTGGGTGCTGCGTCGCACCTGTGTGGCTTGTTGTTCCAGAGCGCTTTGAAAACCGACATGACCACCGTGCCCTACAAAGGCACCGCACCCGCCATGAACGATTTGATGGGTGGCCAAATTGATTTGTTGTGTGACCAAACCACCAACACCACCAGCCAAATCGAAGGTAAAACCGTCAAGGCATTCGCTGTGACCACGCTCAAGCGTTTGAACACGCCAGCCTTGAAATCGTTGCCCACCTTGGATGAGTCCGGCCTGAAAGGCTTTGAAGTCACCATTTGGCACGGTCTCTACGCCCCCAAAGGCACACCTGCTGATGTGACTGCCAAGATCAACAAAGCCCTCAAGACTGCACTGAAGGACCCTGAGTTCATCAAGAAGCAACAAGGTCTGGGTGCCGTGGTGGTGAGCGACAAGCGCACAGAACCTGCCGATCACAAGAAGTTTGTGGCGGCAGAAATCGCCAAGTGGGGCCCGATCATTCAGGCTGCTGGCGTCTACGCGGACTAAGCCTTCGCCCAGCGATCAAAAAGCCACCTTCGGGTGGCTTTTTTTATGCGTCGAGCGACGTGTCCATCAACTGTTCAAACGGCAGCGCTTGTTTGACCAAGATCACCGTGCAAGGTGCCTCCATGGCGACCTTGATCGGCACCGTCGCCACAAAGCGTTGCATCTGCAAACCGTGTGTCGCAGCCCCCATCACAATCATGCTCACATGGTTGCCCTCGGCATAGCGCACGATGGCGTTGGCCACGTCGCTTGACTCCAGGACGTGGTACGAGGTTTGGTGCTCGGCCAAGTCCAAGGGCTGTGCCCACTGCTGCAGCATGGACCGGTATTGACGGTGCAACGTGGTTTCGCTTTTGTCGCTCTCGGAGGTGCTGCTTTGGTTCGGCGAGATCACCGTGACCACCGCCAAGCGGGCCCCCGGGCGAATCCCCAATGAACGCGCGACAGCTTGGCGCAACGAATACAAAGTGGCATCGCTGGCTTCATGGTGAGGCACAGCCACCATCACGATGGGCACTTCGTTGATTTGCTGTGAGGGCAGAGGGCTAGGCTGGTAGTGCATGCCCGCGGCTTTGAGCCAGCGCTTGAAGTGCGTGAAAAACGGGGTGCCTTCAATTTGTTGTCCGCGCTTGGTGACCTTCACCTGATCGGGATGCTCCAAATCAAAGGCCAAATGCGCCGCTGACGGATAACGCTTGGCCGCCTCGGGCTCTAAGCAGCGCAACACCACTTCTTGCAACCACTCCGGTAATTGGGGGCGCAAGCGACGTAGTGGCGTTGGATCCATCCACAAACGCTGGCGCATCCCGCCATCGGTTTGTGGGTTGCCAAAAGGCAGCTCGCCAGTGGCCAACTCGTACAACATGACGCCAATCGCAAAGATATCGCTGCGGGGGTCGCCGCGCACGCCCACCACTTGCTCTGGTGCAATCCAAGCGGGCGAGCCGACGGCTTTGCGTAACTCCTCCGCCAACAGATCAGGGTAGTGCGCATGGCTCGACAAACCGAAGTCGAGCAACACAGCATGGCCCTGGGGATGCAACAACACGTTGGCTGGTTTCAAGTCCAAGTGGCAAGTGTTTTGTTGATGCAGGCTGTGGGCTGCACGAGCGATGGCGGCCCCCATGCGAACGGTGTCGGCGATGGAGGGCTGCGTGTGGGCTTGGGTGTGTGTGTCGAGCACTTGTTGCAGCGTCTGTCCTTTCACATGCTCCATCACCAAATAGGGCAGGTGTTCCAGATCGCCTGCGGCGACAAAGCGCGGCACGTGCATGCCTTGCAGCACTTGCAAAATTTGGTGCTCCACTTCGAAGCCCACAATGTTTTCTGCGCCATCGCCTGCGGTCATACGCGGCACCTTCATCACCATGGTGAAGGGGGCAGGGCGTTCATCGGCGTAGCTGACTTCGTAGATGTGCGCCATGCCACCTGCATGCAGGCACGTGCCAATCCGAAAGCCGTCCAGTTCGGTGCCAATTTCTAGGCGCTTCATTTGCCTGTCTCCAGTCGGTGCGCAAAGAATTCGGGCAAGCCGGCCTCGCGCACGCTTTGCGCTGCTGCACGGTGGTCGTAGGCCACCCGGTGGAAGGTCAGTTTGGCGGCCGTGCTGTCAAACAGCGCGTACATGGCGCGTGGGTTGCCGTCGCGGGGCTGACCCACCGAGCCGATGGTGGCAATCCATTGGCGATGTTTGGGCGTGGGGATGGGCACCCCGGCAGTGGGCTTAAATGCCATCAGCTGACGGCCGGTACCGCGGTAATACAAAGACTGGTGGTGCACATGGCCGCCAAATACATAGCGGACGTTGGGGTGTGCGCTGGCGGCGTCCAAACTCAAACTGGCCATGCGCTCGTCGTCCACATAGCGCCAACGCTCTGGCGCGTCGGCGCTGGCGTGCACCAAAAGCATGGCGTCTTCGTGCGCGGTGAGCGGCAGGGTTTCTAGCCAAAAGCGTTGGGCCGGGGACAGTTGTTGGTGTGTCCATTCGGCGGTCTGACTGCCCAACGAAGGGTTGGGGTTGGCGGAGTTGATGCTGTGGGTTTGGATCAACTCTTCGTGGTTACCGCGGAGCACGATGGCGCCTGCTTGTTGCAAAGCTTGGCAGCGCGCCACCACCTCTGCGGGGAAGGCACCATAGCTCACCAAATCACCCAAGATGGCGATACGCTCTGCGCCCTGTGCTTGGGCGTGTGCCAAGCATGCATCCAACGCATGCAAGTTGCTGTGGAGGTCAGAGAGCAGGGCGTACTTCATGCCAGGGTCGCGTCAGCAGACGGGGCTCAGTAGGTGTAGACGCCTTGGCCTGTTTTGCGACCCAGGTGGCCGGCAGCCACCATCTCTTTGAGCAAAGGACATGCGCGGTATTTGCTGTCGCCGAACTCTTGCAAGTACACATCCATCACGGCCAAGCAAACGTCCAAACCGATCATGTCGGCCAAAGCCAAGGGGCCGATGGGTTGGTTGCACCCGAGCTTCATGCCTGCGTCGATGTCTTCGGCCGAGGCCACGCCTTCGGCTAACACAAAAAAGGCTTCGTTGATCATCGGCACCAAGATGCGGTTGACCACAAAACCGGGGGCATTTTTGACTGTGATGGGGCTCTTGCCCAAACGTGTCGAGAGGTCGTGCACGGCAGCGTGCGTGGCGTCTGAGGTTTGCAAGCCGCGGATGATTTCGACCAAGGCCATCATCGGCACGGGGTTGAAAAAATGCATGCCAATGAAGCGGTCAGCACGTGTGGTCACCGCTGCGAGTTTGGTGATGGAGATCGACGAGGTGTTCGACGCGATGATCGCCTCAGGCGCCAACATGCTATCAAGCTGCTTGACGATCTTGACCTTGAGGTCGAAGTTTTCTGTGGCCGCTTCGATCACCAGCTGCGCCGCTTTCAGGTCGTCGTAGCTGGTGCTGGTTTTGATGCGCGACAAGGCAGCGGCTTTGTCGGCCTCGGTGATTTTTTCTTTCTTGATCAAACGGTCCAAGCTGCCTGCGACGGTGGCGAGGCCTTTGGCCACGGCCGCGTCAGAGATGTCGACCATCACCACGTTCACGCCAGACACGGCACACGCTTGTGCGATGCCATTGCCCATGGTGCCAGCGCCGATGATGCCTACGGTTTGAATGCTCATTGGGAAATCCTTGTGTTGTCGGTTGAATCAAAACAACAATAGTAGCGGCACAAAGCTGTGTTTTCGCTGACGCGGATCAGACGTCAATGGCGCAGACTGCGCTTCACAATGCCATACCCCACCGCACCCGACAACAGGGAGCCCAACACAATGCCAAGGCGCTCATCAAACGGGGTCTCCCCCACAAACGCCAACCCCCCGATGAACAAGCTCATGGTGAAGCCCACCCCAGTCAATACGGCGATGCCGTAAAGCGACAGCCACGTCGCACCCTGGGGGAGGCGGGCCCAGCCTAAGCGAATGGCCAGCCAGCAGCACAGCATGACGCCCATTTGTTTGCCGATGAACAAACCGGCCGCAACCCCCAGAGTGACGGGGTGCAGCATGTGTTCGGCATTCAGGTCGCGCAAATTCAAGCCGGCATTGGCAAACGCAAAAATGGGCAACACCATGTAAGCCACCCATGGGTGCAGGCTGTGCTCAAGTTGACGCAGCGGCGACTCGCTGGGCGCCTGAGGGTGCTGCATGGGGATGAACAACGCTATCAAAACGCCGGCCAATGTGGCATGCACGCCAGACTTCAGCATGGCCACCCACAGCACCCCACCGACCAGCAAATAAGGGGTGGTTTGCATGACGCGGCGGTGGTTCAGTGCCCATAGCACCAGCAGGGCAAAGGCGGCCACAGCCAACGCCTGCACTGACAAGTTTGCGGTGTAAAACAAAGCAATGATCACAATGGCGCCCACATCGTCAAAGATGGCGAGTGAAGTCAAAAACACTTTCAAACTCAGCGGCACGCGCGATCCCAACAAGGACAAAATCCCCAAGGCAAAGGCAATGTCGGTCGCTGCGGGAATAGCCCAGCCGCGCAGGGCGAAGGCATCGTGCGCATTGATGGCCGCATACAGCAGAGCGGGCATGGCCATGCCCCCTAGCGCGGCCAAGGCGGGCAACACCACTTGCGATGTGTCAGCCAGCTCGCCAATCAGCCACTCGCGTTTGAGCTCCAAGCCAACGAGCAAAAAGAACAAAGCCATCAAGCCGTCATTGATCCACAGCAGCAAGGGCTTGTGAATCCCAAATTCAGCCACTTGCACCGCGATGGGAATTTGCAGCAACGTCAAGTAAGGGCCTGACCAGGCTGAGTTGGCCACCAGCATGGCCAGTGCGGCAGCAGCCATCAACAGTAAGCCTGCGGCTGACTCGTGTTGCACAAAGTTTTTCAAAACCCTGCTGATGGGCTTGGGCGATGGTGAGATTTTTTTCTCCATCGCTCCATCCTAATCGGCCATGCGTTTCCTGGCTTTTGTGTGCCTTTATGGCTGATCAGGACTTGAAGCGTTTCTGAGTCAGGTGCAGTGCAATCTTCCAGCCCACCAGCGCGTAGACGGTCAGCACGCCCAAATGCAGGGCGGGATCCGCCGGCCATTGGTCGAGAAACAAAGGGCGCACCAAATCAATCGCTTGCGTCAGCGGCAGCCACGCCGAGATGTCTCGCACGACACCCGGCAGTTGGTCGCGCGGGAAAAACACACCGCTCAAAAACATCATGGGCGTGAGGAATAACGTGAAGTAGTAGGTGAAGAAGTCATAGCCCTTGGCCAGCGCGTTGAAGATCAGGGCGATGCAACTGAAGGTGATGCCCACACACAGCAAAATCGGCCAAGCCGCCAACAGCTTCCAACTTTGCGTGATGCCTAAGGCGCACATCACGCCCAAGATGGCCGTGATGGTGAACAGCGCCTTGAACGCGGCCCAGAGCATTTCGGCCAACAGCACGTCGTCCAAGCGCATGGGGGCATTCAAAATACCGTCCCAAGTTTTTTGCACATGCATGCGCGAGAAGGCCGAGTAAAGTGCCTCGAAGGTGGCCGCGTTCATGGCGCTCATGCAGATCGAACCACTGGCCAAAAACAAGATGTAGGGCACTTGGGTCTCCCCCAAGGTCACCTCCCCCACCAAGGCGCCCAACCCGTAGCCAAAGGCGACCAGCCACATCAAGGGTTCGGCAATGTTGGCCACCAAGCTGGGAATCGCGAGCTTGCGCCACACCAACAAGTTGCGCAAAAAGACGGGCCAGAAACGGAAATGGGTGTGCATCGGTCTTAGCCTTCCTCACGGATTTGGCGTCCGGTCATTTTCAAAAACAAATCTTCCAAGTTCGCGGGCCGGTGCAGGGTGCGCAAGCCCGCCTGAGCGCCGAGGGCTTGCAACAAAGGCGCTGCGTCTTGGGTGTAGAAAAACACGGTCTCGCCGCTGGTCTCCACGCGCTGTGCCAAGGTCGCCACGGGGCTGTTGACCAGCGCCAGTGCACCGTTGCCATACACCTCCACCACATCGGGTTCGAGGTGCTGCGCGATCAAATCGCGCGGCGTGCCTTCGGCAATTTTTTTGCCGTGGTCGAGCACCAGCAAGCGGTTGCACAAGCGCTCGGCTTCGTCCATGAAGTGCGTGGTCAGCAAGATGGATTTGCCTTGTTGCAGCAGCTGTTGCAAGCGCTCCCACATCAGGTGGCGCGCTTGCGGGTCGAGGCCGGTGGTGGGCTCGTCGAGCAACAACAAATCGGGGTTGTTGATGAGCGCGCGTGCCAAGCTCAAGCGGCGCTTCATACCGCCCGATAGCTCCCCGGGCTTGGCATTGGCTTTGTGGGACAGCGCCGCGAACTCCAGCAGCTGCGGAATGCGCGCTTGGATGTCGGCCTTCTTCATGCCGAAGTAACGACCAAACACCATCAGGTTTTCGGCGCAGGTGAAGTCGGGGTCAAGTGTGTCGAACTGGCTCACCACGCCCAAGCGCGCTTTGATGGCCAGTGCATCGGCGGGCATGGACAACCCAAACGCCTGAATGGTGCCGCCGTCGGGTTGCGCCAGTCCGAGGCACATGCGCAGCGTGGTGGTTTTGCCGGCGCCGTTGGGGCCGATGACGCCCAAGCATTCACCGGGGGTGATCTGGAACGACACATCGTTCACCACCGTGTTCTCGCCAAAGCGTTTGAGAAGGTGGTTGCATGCAAAAAGTGGGGTGCTCATGCCTGCATTTTGCCCGCCTAAAATCTTTCTATGAATGAAAAAACCTTTGTGGCGTTGCAGTACGTCTTGCCCAAGCAGTGGCTCACACAGTTGGCTGGTGTCGGGGCGCGGGCGCGCTTGGGCGCTTGGACGCATGCGTTCATCGGCTGGTTTGTGCACAAGTACCAAGTCAACATGGACGAAGCGGCCCAGCCCGACATCACGCAGTACGCCTGCTTCAACGATTTTTTCACCCGTGCCTTGAAACCCGGTGCGCGCCCCATGGCTGATGCGGCGTATGTCTGCCCGGTGGACGGCGCCATCAGCCAGCTCGGGCCCATCGAGGGCGACCAAGTGTTTCAGGCCAAAGGCCACAGCTACAGCACCCAAGCACTGGTGGGCGGCGATGCCGCGTTGGCGGCACAGTTTCAAGACGGTGCGTTCGCCACCATCTACCTCAGCCCCAAGGACTACCACCGCATCCACATGCCCAGCGCCGGTCGTTTGCGCCGCATGATCCATGTGCCGGGCGATTTGTTCTCGGTCAACCCGGCCACCGCGCGTGGCGTACCCGGCTTGTTTGCACGCAACGAACGCGTAGTGTGTGTGTTTGACATGCCGGCGGCCGCAGGCGCCACGCCTCAGCAGTATGTCTTGGTGTTGGTGGGCGCCACCATCGTCGGCAGCATGGCCACCCCCTGGCATGGGGTGGTGAACCCACCACGCCCCGGCGTCGTGCGCGAGTGGACCTACGACGACCAAGACCTGAGCTTGAAGCAAGGCGACGAAATGGGTCGCTTCTTGCTGGGCTCCACCGTGGTCTTGCTTTGGCCCAAGAACACCATCGCGCTCAACCCCGCTTGGCAAGCCGCCCAAAGCGTGCGTTTGGGCGAGAAGATGGGCGACGTGGCGCACGCTTAACGTCGCGCCTTGCACAGGTGAAAACCGCCACTGTTGAGGCGGTTTTTTATTGGAAAGCCACTTCGGCAAAGCTGCGCAGCTTGCGGCTGTGCAGTTGCGCCGGGCCTTGCTGTCGCAGCAGCTCAATCGCGCGCATGCCGATGCGCAGGTGTTGGTCGACGCGCTCGCGGTAAAAGTGGTTCGCCATGCCGGGTAGCTTGATCTCGCCGTGCAGCGGTTTGTCGCTCACACACAGCAGCGTGCCGTAGGGCACGCGAAACCTGAACCCGTTGGCTGCAATGGTGGCGCTTTCCATGTCGAGCGCCACGGCGCGGCTTTGGCTGAAGCGGCGTTGGGGTGTGGTGACCGCATTGTGGGTGGGCAGCAGCTCCCAATTGCGGTTGTCGGTGCTGGCCACCGTGCCCGTGCGCAAGATGCGCTTGAGCTCGGCGCCCTCACACTGCGTCACGTCTTTCACCGCTTGCTCGAGCGCCACTTGAATCTCGGCCAGCGCGGGGATGGGCACCCACAGCGGTAGCTCTTCATCCAGCACATGGTCTTCGCGCACGTAGCCATGGGCCAGCACGTAGTCGCCCAGCTGCTGCGTGTTGCGCAGGCCCGCGCAGTGGCCGAGCATGAGCCAAGCATGCGGACGCAACACGGCAATGTGGTCGGTGATATTTTTGGCATTGGCGGGGCCTACGCCGATGTTCACCATGGTGATGCCTGTGTGGTCGGGGCGCACCAAGTGGTAGGCCGGCATTTGCGGCAAACGCGGCGGTGGTGTGTTACCCCCACGGTCGCTCACTGTGTGTGCTCCTTGCCCCCCGAGGGGGCTGCTTGCGTCCTTGGGGCGGCCCGGCGAATGCAAGTTGCCCAGCGCATCGTTGGCTTCGGCCGGCAGTCCAACACGACGCGTCACCACGTTGCCGGGCTCGACAAACGCGATGTATTCGCTCTTGGGGTCTTGCATGGCCTCGTGACCCAAGCGCACAAATTCGTCGATGTAGAACTGGTAGTTGGTGAACAACACAAAGTTCTGAAAGTGCTCGGGGCTGGTGCCGCTGTAGTGGCGCAGGCGTTGCAGCGAATAGTCCATGCGTGCTGCGGTGAACAGCGACAGGGGTTGCGGCTCGTTGGGGCGGGGTTCAAACGTCCCATTGGCAATGCCGTCGTCCATCGCGGTGAGGTCGGGCAAGTCAAACACTTCGCGCATCAGTTGGCGGCGTTCAGCACTCATCTCGCCTTCCACATGGTCGTTGTCTGCAAACGAAAAGTGCACCGGGATGGGCTGGTGGCTCATGCCTACTTCCAGCGTGCCGCCATGGTTTTGCAGCAGCAAACGGAATTGCTCGCGGTAGTAGGCCGCAAACAAATCGGGGCGGGTCAGGGTGGTTTCATAACGGCCGGGCTGAGCCACAAAGCCGTAGCTCAAGCTTGCGCCTTCGCTGTTGGCCTGCAATGCGCCATGCTTGGTGTGGATGCGCACAAACGGGTAGAACGCGCGCACCCGTTGCTCAAACTGTGCGCCGCCGACAAAGTCGCGCATGGCTTGGCGCAAGTGGTCCAGACTGGTTTGGTACAGCGCCTGGACTTGGGCCAGGGCGCTGTCGGCGTCGGAGTGACGGGTGGGGGCGATGAAGGGGGGACGAATGCTCATCCCCCGATATTACCGATCACATGTTGCGGCGATATTGCCCACCCACCTCAAACAAGGCGTTGGTGATTTGGCCGAGCGAACAGACGCGCACCGCATCCATCAACACTTCAAACACGTTGGCGTTGTCGATGACGGCTTGCTGCAAACGTGCCAGCTGCGTTGCCGCCGCATCTTTGTGGCGGGTGTGGAAGTCTTGCAGACGCTTCAGTTGCGACTGCTTTTCTTCTTCCGTGGAGCGGGCCAGCTCGAGCTTGTCCATCACCTGCTCGCCGTGGGGGTTGCGGAAGGTGTTGACGCCAATGATGGGCAGTTCGCCGGTGTGCTTGAGCATTTCGTAGGTCATCGATTCATCTTGAATCTTGCCGCGTTGGTAGCCGGTTTCCATGGCGCCCAACACGCCACCGCGTTCGGCGATCTTCTCGAACTCGGCGAGCACGGCTTCTTCCACCAACTCGGTGAGCTCTTCGATGATGAAGGCGCCTTGGTTGGGGTTTTCGTTTTTGGCCAAGCCCCACTCGCGGTTGATGATGAGC
>JACCDY011087866.1_pt1 | contig 16013 bp, 21 predicted proteins | sample 7446391 | NCBI WGS metagenome assembly JACCDY01 (sample SAMN15323451, study PRJNA562643) | freshwater metagenome | isolation source: river surface water | place: USA:Blue River Watershed | collected 2017-08-18
CTAGCCTATACTGAAGCGATTTATACTTCCTTCAAAAATGCACCGGTCCCTCTAGAGGAAACAGGAGGAACCGCATTCTACAAAGATATTTCTGGTCAAGATTTACCAGGGGTTTCTAAATGGGCAGGTTCATTTGGCGGAGAATTTACTTCGGTAGCTAAATTATTAGGCCAAACGGGGGAATTCTATATCGCTGTAGATGAGTACTTCCGTTCAGGATTCTCTTCGAGCGCAACTCCTTCAAAATACTTGAATATTGATGGTTACTCCTTATTAAATGCTCGGATTGGATTTAGAACAGCAAAAGGGGTGAGCATTTCGATCTGGGGGAGAAATGTCTTAGACCAAAACTACTTTGAGCAATTATTACCAGCCGGAGGTAACGCCGGCCAATACGCCGCAGTCTTAGGTGACCCTAGAACTTATGGCATTACACTTCGTCACTCACTTTAAAATGGTTAATTAGTTTTTTGATTGAAAGCCGTTTAGGAGTCCTGGGCGGCTTTTTTATTCCAATCCCAAAGCACAATATTCCAGCCAATTCCACCATAGGCTAAGGTATCAATCACTTGGAATCCTCTTTTTTGATGTGCTTTAAGCGAACGATGATTGGCTTGAGCGACGTCTGTGACACAATACATGTAGCGATTAGCGTAATGGTCACGGAAAGCGCCATAAAGTTTTTGGACTAAATTCTGTCCTCGATAATCCTTTGAAACACATAATTGTGCAACAATCGCGTAATTAGTAACAGCCTTGCCGTCGTATTTGCATCGTTCAATGTTTTCAACTAAATCGGCCAACAATGGATGGTGGCGTGCCGTATCGGGTAGTGCAACTAAACTATAGCCGATGACCTTTTCGCCAACTTTCGCTAGGATGCCAGGGCTGTTTTTATGTAGCAATTCCAAAAAGGCCAAGTCGTATTCCGCCATCAAAAATCCTTGTGTCGTCGCCTCTTCATCACTGATGTTTTTCCGCAGATTGGCTTGTTGGAGTACTAATACCTCAATTAATTCTTCACTTGTTTTTGCTAATTGTATTTCGACCATGTAGTTTTAATCATTCATCGACAAATTAAAAAATATGATTCAGATTTATGTTACTGGAGGAACATTTGATAAGGAATACAATGAACTAAATGGTTCCCTTTATTTCAAAGAGACGCATTTGCAGGAAATGTTGACAAAAGGTCGGAACCGACTCGATGTCAAAACGGATACGCTCTTTATGAAAGATAGCCTCGAATTTTCGGATACTGACCGATTTCAGATTTGTGATGCCTGCCTTTCGACAGTTGCTGATCGAATCTTAATTACCCATGGGACAGATACGATGACCCAAACAGCCGAATTTTTGGCAAGTAAAATTTCAAACAAAACCATCGTGTTAACAGGTGCGATGATTCCCTATAAATTTGGTTCATCCGATGGGATGTTCAACCTAGGGAGTGCCCTCGCTTTTGTGCAAGTGCTCTCCCCAGGGGTATATATTTCCATGAATGGCAAGTATTTCAAGGCCGGAGAAGTTCGTAAAAACCTCGAACGTGGCGAATTTGAAGCTATTTAGCGGACAGTAATGACAACCCGACGATAGCGTGTTAAAGCTGGCATTCCATTGTCCGTTCCCTCGATCACCATGTGAAATGTGTCTCCTTTTTTTGCTGAAACTGGGATGGAAACAATGGCTTGTTTCCCCCCAATAGTAACCCCTGCTTTTCCGGATCCCGCTTCTGGATAGGCCCAAGCTTTCAATTGAATGCCATTCCGGTCTGGGTCACGTGTTTCTATCGATAATAAGAGTTCTTGGCCTGCTTTGGCCGTCAAATACATACCTTCTTTTACGGTGATTTGGGGCGCGTGATTTGCATCTGCGTAGGATTTTACACACCAGTCGGCACGTGCCGCGAAATCCTCCTGTGCCGCAATTAACCAACGTGTTTGCGAATAATTGATGTCCATTTTTCCTGTTTCCGGATTGAAATCAGCGGCTTGTTCATTGTCTTCAAATCGGAAAGGATTGTCCTTCGCTTGTACAAATCGACCGCCCCATCCGCCAAATGAAGGGTTATTCAAGTTGTTTAAGCCTACGTCGACAAGGTGTAAAAAGGCTGGGGAATCGCCCTCTGAAATAAAATCATATTGATTAAAATCACCCCATTGTGTATTTTTTAATTTAGTGATGTCCCCGTGAATGTGTTCATCATCGCCCGCCTGTTTTTGGCCATCCCCGTAAGAATAATACATTTTTAAAAGAGGTCCGTGGTCCAAAATAATCTTATTTGCCATGTAAGCGCCTTCGAAATAGGGCTGTGTCGCTTTTGGCATGATGCGTTTCCAAGGGTAGGCGAAACTCGCAAATTGATGCGCATTGTAGAAAACCCGAATTTCTGGCCAGTGCCCTCCGATGTAATTTTTATAGGTGGCGTCCTGATCCATGACCGTATAGATGATGGCCTTTTTCGAAATTTTCGCTTTGATGGCAGGCCAATTTTTGTCGGCACTATATTCTTCCTCAATCGACTTCAAAGCGCGGGCAATGGTGTTCGTTCCTCCCCAAGCTTGCAAATAGATCGGTTCTGGGTCTTTGTCCAATAATTTCGTTTTAATCCATTCGGAACCTTCCGTGATTTGTTCCATTTCGCCCTCGAAATCAATATTTCCTACTTTAACTAAGCTGTTAAGGTAAGCGGGTGATGGGTAGTTTTTGTCGTGCAAGATTAAATTCGCGTGAACTTGGGCATAGGCTTTCAGCAGGTCCTGAATCCACTGAACGCCCGGCCAACGCAAATCCGTTTTAGCGCCATACATGTTGCGGGTCATCTCCATTTCAGAGGTGAATTTGGTCCCCTTCCCGTCCCCTTTGTAATGCCACATCGAGCTGGAATAGATGAGGCCTTCTAAATGATATTCATTGGAATACATTAACATCCGAATAAATGTATCTACATCGTCAATTTCGCCGTCGGTGGTTACGATGGTTCGCGGGAGATTACCTTTCGCAAACCCAGTTAACGATAGGCAGAGGAGCATCGCTCCGAAAATCAGTTTTTTCATAGTCGGTTTATACGCTGCCGGTGGTCACCGACCCCGTCAGCGTATCGCGAAGTTAGTGGAATTCGACTTAAATCAAGATTCAATTACTTGATAAAATGTTTTTTAAGCATCGAAAATTCCTAATTTCCCCGTAGCTTTGGCAATCCTCCAAGGTTTGCCAAAGCTAAGCGAGGGGAACAAATCTAAACCTATGAAAAAAATTATCGCTTTGCTGATTTTCAGCATGACAACGGCCTTCGCTCAAGAAGCTCCCAAACTCGAATTTTTCTGCGAATTGCAAGTTAAACTGAGTCCCGCACTGACCGTAGGTGAAACCGCACATGGAACACGTCGAATTATTCCGATCATCGGTGGAACCGTGGAGGGTCCCGGAATTAAAGGAGAGATTTTTAATGGAGGTGCCGACTGGCAAGTAGTTCGGAAAGATGGCGTTGCAGAATTGGAAGCGCATTATCAATTCAAGGCAGATGACGGATCTATTATTTATGTGAAAAACATCGGTGTTCGTGTTGCAACTCCCGAAGTCGCAGGGCGTATTGCCAAAGGTGAAAAAGTGGATGCCAGTCAATATTATTTCCGCGCGATTCCCAAATTAGAAGCTCCATTAACGAGCAAATATGCTTGGATCAATGATACCATTTTTGTTTGCACTGGGGAACGTATGCCTGATGCAGTGAAAATCCGAATTTATAAATTACTGTAATGAAGCAAATAGCAATTTTATGCCTGCTAGCCCTTTCGCTACACGCACAAAAAGCGGTCGACCTGGGCGTTCTCAAAGGAGGCGATTATCAAGTACATATTCCGGCCAACTGGAATAAAAAGTTAATCATGTATGCGCATGGTTACCAGTTCATGGGCACCCCGCCAGCTAGCGCAAATGCCCAGTTGGCTCAGCGATTAAAACCTTTTTTAGATCGCGGTTTTGCGATTGCTGCCTCGGATTACCCCATTCAAGGGTTTGCGCTGCCAGAAGGAGTTGATGCTACGGAAGAATTGCGTCAAGCGTTTGTTAAGAAGATGGGCCAACCGGATTCCACGTTTATGGTGGGGCATTCCATGGGTGGCGGGATTACGTTAGCGACCTTGGAAAATTATGGACAACATTATCAGGGTGGATTGCCGCTTTGTCCGCTTTCTTCGAGACCCTATTTGCAATGTCGGAAGGAGTTTGATATGTATGCGACGTTTAATGGACTTTTTCCCGGAATCGTTCCTAGCTTGAAGGAAATTTTTGACCCAACAAGTGCGATACAATTTGTTTCATTCGCCCAAGCGGGTCCTCGAATGGGTGCGATCAAGCAGGCAATTGTTTCGAAAGACTCAGTATTAGCACGGGCATTTGCCAAACGATTTGACCTCAAACTGGAAGATCTTCCAGCGGCCTTGTTTTTTAATCAAAACGTCTTGCGCGACTTAGCGCTCAAATTCAATGGAAACCCCTTTGATAATACGCAGACGGTCTATACGGGATTTCCAGATAATCTGGCAGTGAACCGAAAAGCAGAGCGTTTGGCCGCTACGCAGGATCCGCAGAAACTTTTCGCGCGCTACGATCGGACCGGGAAAATCGATAAACCGGTGGTGCTCATGCACACGATTTATGATCAACTGATTCCGGTGAATTATGCTGTGACCAATTTTGAGAACATGATTCATGCACAGGGTCGAGGGAAATATTTTTCGGTCAAATACACGAACGGACAGGCACATTGCCAATTTACCGATAAGCAAACAGGTGAGGCTTTTGATGCCTTGCGTAACTGGGTTAAAACGGGCGTGAAGCCTTTTTTTGGATATGTCAACTAAGCAATTTATCACAGTATTCATTTGTTTTTTAATGAATATGTTGGACGGCATGGACGTCCTCATTATTTCCTATGCGGCCCCTGCCATCGCCAAAGCTTGGAGCATTTCTCCCGCAAATCTGGGTGTTGTGTTTAGTTCCGGGCTCGTGGGAATGACGGTGGGAGCTATTTTTTTGGCGCCGTTTGCCGATCAAATCGGTCGGAAATCCACAATGCTGATCGCGGGATTATTAATGGCCACATGTATCTATGCAACATCTTATGCAACCGATGTGAATTTGTTGATGATTTTTCGCTTCATCAGTGGTTTGGGTATTGGGGCGATGATGGCCACGACGGCGGCTTTAACTGCTGAAAATTCGCCTATTTCAGCCCGAAATTTTTGGGTGAGTACGGTGGTTGCGGGTTATCCGGTGGGTGCCGTTTTATCGGGTTTGGTTGCTGCGACGGTTATCAAAACATCAGGTTGGGAGCATCTTTTTGAATTGGCAGGTTATGCGACATTTTTGTCCCTACCGCTGGTTGGGCTATTTATCAAAGAATCATTTGCCGCTTCACAAGGTGCTGAAGAAAAGCCGAGTGTTCAAATTCTAGTCAAAGAGCCTTTCCGAATTTCTACGTTTCAGTTGTGGACTGCATTGTTTTTAGCTTTCGCAACCTTGTATTTTATGTTGAATTGGATTCCCAAATTAGCCACGAATGCTGGACTATCCATGTCGGCAGCCATTTACGCCGGAACTGTTTTTAACCTCGGGGCCATTGTGGGTATTCCGATGCAAGGGTATTGTTCATCGCGTTTTGGCTTGAAGAAGACGATTGGGACGATTTTACTTTTTACGGCGGTGACCATGCTGTCTTTTGGCTTTTTCGTGCATTCGCCGTATGTTTTAGTCATATTCTTTTTGATGGGATTTGGAGTACAAGGAGGATTCGTGGGTTTATATGCAGTAGCTGCAAGTATGTATCCTACGTATATTCGCACGACGGGCGTTGGCTGGGCGATTGGTGCTGGCCGATTGGGCGGAATTATCGGTCCGATTTTAGGGGGACTTTTGGTCGCTTGGGGCTTGGATATGACCCAAAGTTTCTGGGTATTTGCGATCCCCTCCTCACTGGCAGGATTCATGACTTTCCGTATTTCTTCGAAAGATATCAGTTAATTTATGCAGCTTATAGAAGGGGAAATTGCTGACTACCGTTTAGACGAAACAGGAATTCTATACTCCTATTCCAAATCTGTCTTGCGTACGGTTCCATTGATGGAAAGGAATAAGGAATTGGTCAAAAGCATTGCTGGAGATAAGCCTGTGCCTTTATTGATTTTTTTGAAAAACGCTCCGATGCCCGACAAGGCTACTCGGGATTATTCCAAATCGATACTTCCCGAAATCTATTCAGCGATGGCTATGGTGTCAAAGCCCGGACTGTCGGCCTTGATTATGAAGCTTCTTTTTGCCTTACAAAAGCCTCCCATTCCCATGAAATCTTTTACGGATGAGGAAACAGCGAAGGCATGGTTATTGAGTTTATCGACTAATTGATAATCGATTTTTGTACAACAGAATTGTCGTTTGCAACCACTACCTTTGGCAATCCTCCAAGGTTTGCCAAAGGTAAGGGGGTTATTTCGTAAAAAGACCTACAAAAGAGTTCGTAATTCCCACCACAAAACTAAAGATTAGGGGGGCAATGAATCCACTTACCTTAAAACCATCGACGTAGGCTTCCACGATGTACACCATCGCCACGGTAATCACCAAAGAAAACAAACCCAAGGTCATGAAGGTGATCGGGAAACTAATAATTTTTAAGATGGGTTTCACGAAGGAATTTAAAAATCCCATGGCGAGGGCGACCAACAAAGCTGTCGTAAATCCATCGACAGTAATTCCTTTTAAATAACGCGGAATGACTAATACCACGCAAGCAATGATGATGTAACGAATGATAAATCCAATCATATTATTTCTGATGTCTAGCTTGTAATGTCTTCACAATTTCTTCCAAACCGATTCCACGATCTTCTAATAAAACCAATAAGTGGAAAATCAAATCCGCGGCTTCGCCTTTAAACAAATCATCATTTTTCATCAGGGCCTCAATCACTAGTTCCACAGCTTCTTCTCCCACTTTTTGGGCTACTTTATGTGTTCCTTTTTGGAATAATGAAGCAGTATAAGAAGTGTCCGCAGATGCATTTTTACGTGAACGTATCACATGCTTTAATTGATCTAACCACGCGGCATTGTCGGCATTCGACTCATTGAAACATGTATCCGCTCCTGTATGGCAAGTAGGTCCAGCAGGCTTTGCTTGAATCAAAATCGTGTCTTGATCGCAATCAACTGCAATACTAACCACCTCCAAATAGTTTTCGGAAGTCTCCCCTTTGGTCCAAAGCCGATTTTTGGAGCGTGAAAAAAAGGTCACCCGTTTTTCTGCTATCGTTTTGGTATAGGCCTCTTCATTCATGTAACCTAACATCAAGACCTTCAAGGTGCTTGCATCTTGAATAATGGCAGGTACTAATCCTTTGGAAAAATCGGGTTGTAAACTCATAAGGGTTAAATTAGTATATCCGCATCGGAATTCCTTTGCCTGATAAATATTTTTTCAATTCAATAATCTCAATTTCCTTGAAGTGGAAAATACTCGCTGCCAAACCAGCATCCGCCTTTCCCTCCGTAAACACCTCATAAAAATGCTCCATGCTGCCCGCACCACCTGAGGCGATAATGGGAATGGAAGATTGCGATGAAACCCGACTCGTCAAGTCGTTCGCGAAGCCAGCTTTGGTTCCATCTGCATCCATGGATGTTAATAATATTTCTCCCGCTCCACGCGACTCGACTTCTTTCGCCCAAGCCATCGTTTGGATTTCAGTGATTTTTCTTCCTCCGTGCGTATGTACCCAATCATAGCCGTCAACAAAGCGCGTATCAATCGCCACGATGATGCATTGTGACCCAAATTGCAAGGCTAATTCGTCCACTAATTCTGGCCGACGAACCGCCGATGAATTAATCGAAACCTTATCCGCACCCGCATTCAATAAGGCAGAAACGTCCTCGATGCTACTGATTCCGCCACCGACGGTAAATGGTATGTTGACATGACGTGCCACTTCACGAACCAAGTTGACCAAAGTCTTTCGGTTGTCGACAGTCGCTGTGATGTCTAAAAAAACTAATTCATCTGCTCCTTGTTCTGCATACAGTGCACCCAGTTCGACAGGGTCTCCCGCATCGCGCAAGTCCACAAAGTTGGTCCCTTTTACAGTCCGACCTTCTTTGATATCCAAACAGGGAATAATTCGTTTCGTTAGCATAGGGATTCTTTGGCAAATGTGGCTAAATCTTCAAGCGTAATGCGTCCTTCGTAAAAGGCTTTTCCCACAATTACTCCGAATAAATTCATGGCTCGTAATTGTTCCAAATCTTGCATATTAGCCACTCCACCACTCGCAATGATGTTCATTCCGGGATTATTGGCCTGAATTTTTTCATATAAATCAAAACTTGGTCCTTGCAACAATCCATCTTTCGCCACATCTGTAGAAATTACATATTGCGCACCTGCTGCTTGGTAGTTGGTCAAGAAATCAAAAATAGAAATGTTGGAATTTTCTTGCCAGCCCGATACGGCGATTTGCTCATTATGTGCATCGGCGCCTAAGATGATTTTATCTGTTCCGTATTTTTTGAACCAACTGTGTACGAGTTCAGGATTGCGAACGGCAATACTTCCTGCGGTGATTTGTGCTGCACCGGCAGAAAATGCTCGGTCGATCATGGCATCAGATTGTACACCACCGCCAAAATCAATGTGCAAAGAAGTGTTCGAAGCAATGCGCTCCAAGACAGCGGCATTGACAATTTCTTTCGCTTTGGCTCCATCTAAATCTACCAAATGCAAGCGCTGAATGCCCGCTCCTTCAAATGCTTTGGCAATTTCCAAGGGATCTGAGCTGTAAACTTTCTTTTGTTGGTAATCTCCTTGCGTTAATCGAACGCATTGTCCTCCAATTATATCAATGGCTGGAATGAGTTGGAACATAGTTTAAAGCGCTAGGAAGTTTTGTATGATTTTTTGACCGGCCATGCCTGATATTTCTGCATGGAATTGTGCCGCATAGAAATTGTCTTTTTGCAACATCGCAGAAAAGGGTTGCGCATATTCGCAAATGGCTGTCGTATACGGATTTACAGGCGCATAAAAGGAGTGAACGAAATAAACGTATTCTTCTTTTTTGAGTCCTTCCATCAGGTTATTTTCACCATTGACTTGAATGGAATTCCAGCCAACGTGCGGTATTTTCAGGTTTGAACTAACAAAGCGTTTCACCGGGACATCAAATACGCCCATGCAGCTTGTGTTATTTTCTTCAGAATCTCGGCATAATAATTGCATCCCGATGCAGGTCGCTAAAACAGGTTGTTTTAAAGAGGGAATTAGTTGATCTAAGCCTTTTTCACGTAAATAGGCCATAGCCGTACTTGCTTCACCAACCCCCGGAAAGATGACTTTATCCGCTGAACGAATCACTTTTTCATCATCGGTCCATTGGTATTTCATCCCGATTCTGTCCAAGGCGTACATGACCGATTGCACATTTCCGGCGTTGTATTTGATGATTGCGATTTCCATGGATGAATTTTAATGGGGCAAAATGCCCTGCAAAGGTAGGCAAAAGGGCTTGGATTATGAAAAGAAGCGTATATTTGTTGGCCTTATGCCAAAAAATCGTCGCATCATTCTTGAAACGCTTTACCTTCTCTGGATGGGAGCGTTACCTGTACTTTCGAGTATGTTGTTGGGTTATTTTGCCTTGGCGAATCCCACATTTTTTACAGAATTTTCACCTACGGAATTTGTGTTTTTTTGGGTGAGTGCTGTTTTTATCATGGGGCTGGCTTTATGTCCAACAACCTTTTTTGCCATGTTTACCGGCTTTGTTTGGGGTTGGTCAGGATTGTGGCCTTTGATTATCTCCTACGCCATCGCATCTTTGTTAGGCTATTTCTTAGCTCAAAAAATGAAAGGAGATGCGCTGATCGAACAGATTCGGGTTAAGTTTAAAGCGGCTGATTTTCTGGATAACGTTCAAGCTCAATCCTTTGCTTGGGTCTTTTTAGCTCGCCTTTCCCCGATTTTCCCTTTTGCGATTACAAATGCCTTGATGGCATTTTTGGGTGTTCCCTTGCGTCAGTTTTTTGTAGGTGGAACTTTGGGGATGTTGCCGAGAACACTGATTGCTTTGTGGACCGGTACACAGGCGGCCTCCTGGGCAAACTTACTCAATCATCCCGAAATGCTTCGTTGGCAAGATGTCGCGAGCTTCGGAATGTTATTCATTTCTGTCATTGGGATGTTTGTGCTCGCAAAACGAAAAGCCTAATGTTTTAGGAATAGATAGAGAAAGCCCCACATCGCGGCAAGTTGGCCTATCCAAAATGAAAACATCCACATAATAAGTGCTTTTTCAGATTTAACCATCTTGATTTCTAACTCCATCAACTTGATATTCAAATATTCCTTGGTCACCAACTCATCCGTTCGCTCCTCAATACTTCCCTGAACTAGGTCTACAAATTCCATGGCATCTTTTTCCACTAAATGGAGTTTTTTATGCGCTAATTGATACAATTGAATTGATTTCGCTTCCATGTTTCAAACCTACAAAAACACGCTGGATGAGTCAATTCGATACTAGAATAGACCAATAATTATCAGTTTTTTACCATGAGGGATAACATCATAAAGGTAATAGCAACTTGCCCAATCCAAAGAATAAACATCCATCTGATCAATTCGCGCTCCATTTTATCTATTTCCCGAATAACAAAGTCGCCACTTATATGGCTCTCCTTCTCATATATGCCATCTTGCTCGCCCATATGCAATTTGGCACGGACTAATTGATATAATTTTCGGGTGTGTGGTTTCATGCCCTAAATGTAGGGCCACAATAAAAGCTAGTCAATTCGTTTTTCGACTAATTTATATCAATTCTGAATCAATCACTTGAACTTTTCCCCAGAGGTGCTTGTTGTCATCGATGAACTTTTTGTGCAGGGGGTGATATAAATATTCCGATTCTTTTGTCGCGTTATCGAATACTAAAACGACAGAAAAAGTATAACTTCCATCCGTTGCACCTTTGTCGAATTCCGTAATGATTGGTCGGCCCACATGCGCTTGTTGGATCATAGGTAAAGTACCTAATTGCTTCAACGCCGCCAATAATTGGGCTTTTTCAGCTTCATTACTCGGGTTTTTTGCCCAAAATAAAACATGGTGAACAAAGGTCATAGCGGATTTTGCATGGGGTAAAAGGCTGCTAGCTGCAGTCGCCAAGCCGGCTTGTTGGAGGAAATTTCTTCTAGAAGTCATTAAAATAGGTTTTAAATATTATTCAAGTCTACGATGGAAATTTTACAAAAGCAATTAATCATTACGGGTGCCACAGGCATGGTAGGCGAAGGTGTCTTGCATGAAGCCATTCAATCGCCCTTCGTGAGTCAAATTTTAGTCATTAACCGTAAGCCCTGTGGTGTGTCTCACCCCAAAGTCAACGAATATCTACTTCCTGATTTTTTAAATCCGGAGGAAATGCGAGAAGCAATCAAGGGCTATGATGCTTGTCTATTTTGTCTTGGGGTTTCATCGGTGGGGATGAAGCCAGATGAATACAAGCAAAAGACCTATGATTTGGCGCTAGGCTTTGCAAAGGTATTGCATGACGAGAACCCCCAAATGTCATTCAGTTACATTTCAGGAGCCGGGACAGATTCTACGGAGCAGGGTCGTTTAGCCTGGACGCGTGTCAAAGGAAAAACGGAAAATGATTTGGCTAATTTGGGGTTTGGTGATTATTATTCCTTCCGACCGGCCATGATTCAGCCGACGCCCGGCTTGAAAAATGCTTTGGCCTTTTACAAATACATCAATTGGCTTTTCCCGATTCTCAAATTATTGGTGCCTAATTCGGCCTGTACCTTGCAAGAATTGGGGTATGCCATGTTGGAGGCAAGTATTTTTGGCTCTCCGGTCAAAACAGTCGAGGGGAAGGATATTTTGGCATTCGCCAAACAAATGCGTGCGCGTTTATAGCTTTTTGGCTATTTTTGTTAGATAATTAAATATACTCCCGTGAATAAGAAAGTCGTACTCATGATTTTAGACGGTTGGGGGATTGCCACCAACCCAAAAGTTTCAGCAATTGACGCTGCAAAAACTCCATTTATTGATTCGTTATATACGAAATATGCGCATTCAAAACTGGAGGCGTCTGGTGAGGCCGTTGGTCTTCCTGAAGGTCAAATGGGAAATTCCGAAGTGGGTCACATGAATTTAGGTGCTGGCCGTGTCGTATATCAAAATCTAGTACGTATCAATAAAGCGGTTCGCGAAAATACGTTAGGGCAAGAGCCTGAATTAGCGAAAGCGTTTGACTACGCGAAAAAAGAAAATAAATCGGTCCATTTCATGGGCTTAGTTTCAGATGGTGGTGTTCATGCCCACATCGAGCACTTGAAATCGCTGTTGACATCTGCTTCTGAAGCAGGTTTGTCCAATGTATTTGTTCATGCATTTACAGATGGCCGTGATACGGATCCGAAATCAGGGATGAAGTTCATGACCGATTTGGTTAATCATACCAAGAAAACAGGTACTGCCGTAGCTTCCGTAACAGGTCGTTATTTCGCGATGGACCGTGATAACCGTTGGGAACGTGTTGCCTTAGCTTATCATGCCATGGTCGATGCAGAAGGCACACCTACACAAGATGTGTTGGCTTCTATTCAAGCAAGTTATGACGCCGGCGTAACAGACGAATTTATTAAGCCCATCATTGCAACAGATGCTGCAGGAAAGCCTTTGGCAAAAATTGCGGCTGGAGATGTTGTCATCTGTTTCAACTTCCGTACTGACCGTGGACGGGAAATTACACAAGCGCTAACGCAACGTGATTTCCACGAGGAGAATATGCACAAATTGGATTTGTATTACTTGACAATGACGGAATACGATAAAGAATTCCAAAATGTGAAAGTGATTTTCAACGATTCTAATTTGCCCATGACAATGGGTGAGGTGTTAGAAGGAGCTGGTAAAAAGCAAATTCGTATTGCCGAAACGGAGAAATACCCACACGTGACTTTCTTCTTTTCAGGAGGTCGTGAGCAATTATTTGAAGGCCAACAAAACATCTTGCGTAATTCACCGAAGGTTGCGACCTATGACTTGCAACCGGAGATGTCGGCAGCCGATTTACGTGATGCCTTGATTCCAGAATTGGAGAAGGAAGAGGTTGATTTTGTTTGTTTGAACTTCGCTAATCCCGACATGGTGGGTCACACAGGTGTATTTGAAGCCGTTGTGAAGGCGGTTGAAACGGTAGATGCTTGCGCAGAGGCCGTAGTCAAAGCAGGTTTAGCGCATGGTTATTCATTCGTTATCATTGCTGATCACGGGAATGCCGATGTGATGATGAACGAAGATGGAACGCCTAATACAGCTCACTCGACGAATTTAGTTCCTTGTATTTTGGTGGATAATGATTTTTATCCAACGCTTCAAAATGGTAAATTAGGCGATGTGTCGCCTACCATCTTAAAGTTGATGGGCGTGGCTCAGCCGAAAGAAATGACGGGTGTACCCCTGTTTTAATTCGTTGTTTGCAACGAGTTTTGACCATTGGATAAATAACCGGTAATAACTAAAGGGGAATTGGATAAACTCTAGCTACCTTTGTTCCATTAAATTTTACTATGGCTAAAGTCATTATTTTTGGTAATACACGAACCGCTGAACTTGCACTTTATTATTTGCAAAATGATTCCGATCATGAGGTTGTTGCGTTTACCGTAGAGCAAGATTATATTCAGGAGCCAACGTTTCACGGCTTACCTTTAGTACCTTTCGAGACGCTTGAGTCGATTTATCCTCCTTCGGAATATAAGTTCTTTGCTCCGTTGACAGAAAAGAATATGAATCGAGTTCGTGCGCGTGTTTATGAGCAAGGGCTTGAAAAAGGCTATTCCTATATTTCATACATCAGCTCACATGCTACGGTTTTAACTGATAAAATTGGAGATAATTGCTTCATTTTGGAGGATAATACGATACAGCCTTATGTGACGATTGGGAATGATGTAGTCTTATGGTCTGGTAATCATATAGGCCATCATGGCACGATTGGTGATCACGTGTTTTTTACATCGCATGTCGTACTTTCGGGGGGATGCCATGTGGGCGACTATTGTTTCATCGGGGTTAACGCGACGATTCGTGACCAAAGTGTTTTGGGTGAAGGAACCTTGATTGCTATGGGAGCAAATTTAACCCGTCAGAAGACAGAGCCTTGGAGTATTTGGAAAGGAAACCCTGCTGAGAAAGCCGCAATTTCCAGTAAGGATATCAAGATATAAAAAAAGCCCTTCAAACGAAGGGCTTTTTTGTTAGTGCTCGATAGGTTGATTGTTTTCGTCCACAATCACAAAAATATCTTCTTTGGGTTTCTTCATTAGATATTTTTCCCTCGCATATTTCTCCAACAACGATGGATTTCCGATCACCATGCGGCGCTCTTTTTCCAGTTCTTTCGTTTTTTGTTGGTAATACGATTTCTCGTTTTCAAGCTGTCTTAATTCATTCCAAAGGCGAAACTGAACAGTGATATCATTGGAATCCAGCACGAACATCCACACGAAGAGGATGCTCGCTGAAATCCAATAAAATTTGTTTGGCCCAAGAAATTGCTGCTTGATGCGATTCACGAGTGCTTAGAAGTTTAAACCAGGAAAATAAGCATTCGCTCCCAATTCCTCCTCAATACGTAGTAATTGGTTGTATTTAGCCATACGGTCCGAACGTGAAGCAGAACCTGTTTTAATTTGTCCTGTGTTCAATGCAACGGCTAAGTCTGCGATTGTTGCATCTTCCGTCTCTCCTGAACGGTGTGACATGATGTTTTTGTATGAATTACGTTTCGCTAAGTTAACCGTATCAATTGTTTCTGTTAATGAACCAATTTGGTTTACTTTAACTAAAACAGCGTTTGCAACTCCTTTTTCGATACCTTCTTGTAAACGCTTCACGTTTGTTACGAATAAATCGTCACCTACTAATTGGCATTTAGAACCGATTAATTTTGTTTGTTCAGCCCAACCTGCCCAATCATCTTCAGCCATACCATCTTCGATTGAAATGATTGGATATTTGTCTACCCAAGTCTTCCAGTAGGCAGCCATTTCCATGTTGTTCAATTGCTTGCCATCCGATTTCTTGAAAGTATATAGACCTGTTTTTTCATCATAAAACTCTGAAGAAGCCGCATCCATCGCGATGAAAATTTCTTCACCTGGTTTGTAACCCGCTTTTTCGATGGATTGTAATACGATTTCAATTGCCTCTTCGTTCGACTTGATGTTAGGAGCAAAACCACCTTCATCACCTACGTTTGTTGAGTATCCTTTTGATTTCAACACCCCTTTCAACGCGTGGAAAACTTCAGTACCCATACGTAATGCGTGTGAGAAAGATTCCGCTTTCGCTGGCATAACCATGAATTCTTGGAAATCGATTGAGTTGTCCGCGTGAGAACCACCATTCAAGATGTTCATCATCGGAACTGGCAACGTGTTCGCATTAACACCACCGATGTAACGATATAATGGCAAACCTGCTTCTTGTGCTGCAGCCTTCGCAACCGCCATAGAAACACCTAAGATTGCGTTTGCGCCTAATTTTCCTTTGTTAGAAGTCCCGTCTAATTCAATCATTAAACGGTCGATCATGTTTTGCTCAGAAACTTCTAAGCCCCATAATTCTTCAGCAATAGCTCTGTTTACGTTCTCCACAGCCTTCAAAACCCCTTTACCTACGTAAACTGATTTATCTTCATCACGAAGCTCAACAGCCTCATGGATACCCGTAGAAGCTCCTGAAGGAACTGCTGCTCTACCGAAAGCTCCATCTTCTGTCTTGATATCAACTTCGATTGTTGGGTTTCCGCGTGAATCTAAAATTTGTCTGGCGTGTACGTACTGTATTGCACTCATCTTTTTATTGTTATTGTGAATAAATGATTACGATGTAATTGCTTAAATTGCCTTGCAAAATAACGCAAAATTTGGATAATTTC
>JACCDY010056988.1_pt1 | contig 16012 bp, 8 predicted proteins | sample 7446391 | NCBI WGS metagenome assembly JACCDY01 (sample SAMN15323451, study PRJNA562643) | freshwater metagenome | isolation source: river surface water | place: USA:Blue River Watershed | collected 2017-08-18
AACTACCTTGACAGGTTCAACTACCTTGACAGGTTCATCTACCTTGACAGGTTCAACTACCTTGACAGGTTCAACTACTTTGACAGGTTCAACTACCTTGACAGGTTCAACAATCTTGACAGGTTCAACAATCTTGATAGGTGAATTTGTTTTAATGTATTTAAGGCTTTCTTCATCACTTGTTGAATCGTCACATTCAAAATGTTCTTCAAAGTTTTCATCTAGATAAGCATCATCTTCATACTCATCAGCTTCAGACTCATCAGCTTCAGACTCATTATCTTCAGATTCATTATCTTCAGACTCATTATCTTCAGACTCATTATCTTCAGACTCATTATCTTCAGACTCATTATCTTCAGATTCATCAGCTTCAGATTCATCAGCTTCAGACTCATCAGCTTCAGACTCATCATCTTCAGACTCATCATCTTTACCAACATCTTCTTCAACATCTGACCCATTATAAGAATTAGAACGGGGTTTCATATAGTTTTTCTTTGAATTAGTATTTTTAACTTCTGAAATTGTGCTACTTGAACTAGCAACTGATAAATTTGAATCGGAATCTGATTCTGACATACTGCGCATTTTAGTATTAGACATTTGTTGTAGAAATTTAGATTATTATAGTTGTTTAATTAAGAATATATGAAATTTCAATTTTTTTAGAAAAATTGATAAAAATAGTATATATTCATCTATTGTATATAATAAATTAATAAATAATGGATACTTTTATTCAAACTTATCCAATTCAGAGTATATTAGAGAATGAGTTTGGATTAGATATAATTAGATTGATGCATTACATGTATGAGAATAATATGATTATTACAGGAAGTGTAATAACGTATAGTAGACATCAATGGGAAAATTTTAATTCAGATTTAGATATATGGGTAAAATCAACCTCCTATGAAAAAAAGAATGAGTTTCATACTTTGTTAAATTTAAATGGTTATTGTCTAACAAGAATAGATTATTCAAATGAAAAAGATGAAACTGATTTTAGTTCTAAAATTGAAATGGTAGCACATTATGAGAAATTATTTTCAAATGGTAAATTTAAATTAATAGATGTGGTATATACAAAGAAAAAACCAGAAGTTATATTAGAATTTACAGATTTAAGAATAAACATGAATTATACAAAAGTAATTATATTAAATGGTTTTTTAGTATTTGACATTAAAACATCGAATCCCAAGAGTAAAAAAGACTTGGAAAATATGATTTTGACTTTAAATCCCAAGTCACTTAAAAATATATATTTAAATCCTTATGAAGCAAATAGAAAAAAACAGAGATTTATCAAATATGTTGAAAGGGGTTTTATAGCAGATGAGATAGTAAAACAAACATATTTTGAAATACTAGATAAATTTATATCTGGGATAGATGTATTACAACAAAATGGTTATGGATTAAGTAACAAAATGATAAGTTTATTAAACGAGCTTGAAGATTATATAAAAGAAAGAGCAATACCATCATAGATTACTTATAATAGCATTAACAAGAAAGTTTTGTGAAATTTTATTTATATTAGACGGTAACATTCTAATAAGATTTTGATTAAACTGTAATTGTCTATAAAATTCAGCTGTAATACATAAGAAGAAAAATAAATCATATTTGGGAGAAGTATAACAATCAAACTTTTTTGTAGGATTGATAATGCTTAAAGTCAAATCATTAGTCATGTCAAAATATTTTTGAAAGTTATCCTTATTATCTTTTTCAATAGAGTGAATTTTTTGAATAAAACTAAATGCTTCTGTCCTTAGATATTCAGGAATAAGTAATTCTCCATATAATGTAAGAAAGTGTTCTTTATTTTTATAATTAACAGATACAATTAAATTATCTTCATATTTATCAATTTTTACATCTTTAAATACAGTAGTAAAGTTCCATACTTTAAATCTAGTAATATATTGTTTTAAATCTATAATGTCGCACATATAATTTATGGAGTTATCGTCTTGAATACATTGAGTTTGTTTATCGTTAATAAATAATTATTATATTGTTATATTTTTCAATTTTTTATTTAAGTATATATATATATATATTAGTATTAATGTTTAGACCTTTTGCAGAAAGTTATATAGATGTTAAAGAGGAAGAACCTATTGATGAAAAATTAAAATTAGCAATAAAAACAATGAATGATAATGGTACTTGGAAAAGATTTATACCAGAAACAAATGAATATATAAATATATATGATTTAGTAGGTATTACAGAACCACCCATTACTTCTTTAGGAAGAGATTATTTATATCCTTTAGTTGTGGATATGGTAAGTCTTAATTATACAGAAGGCGAAAAAATAAATGATTTTATTGTAAAAGAACCAACTGATTCTTGTCCTTTATGTGATTATTATGATTTTAAATTTGAAAATCCATTGCAATTAGATGATTCTGTATATTTGAAAAAGACTAGTATAGCATTAAATGAGATTGTACCAACAAATTTAGTAAAAAAAATAAAATGGAAGAATTATTTGGTGGTACCTAACTTTGCACCTTACTATGAAAATCATTTCATGATAATATCTTTGGATCATATGAAAGATAAAATAGTAGGTTCTCAATTTGATATATTAAATTACACAAAACTATATGAATTATTAAGTTTTTACTATTTAAATGGTGACAAAGTTTCATTTTTACATAATTATGCACATATAGGTTCACAAGAACATTTACATTTACATTTTATTTATAATGATGAAATATCATTTTATGATAAATTAGCAGATGCTATATCTTATAAATGCTTTACAGATCTAATAAATCAAGCAATCTGGTCAACAAGTAATTTAGATGGTAAAGATATATATTTTTATGATGGTATAGTTGAATTACCACTTAGATATCCAGATGATTTAAATTTAAATCCAGTATCAAATCAATTTATTAGATTACAAATGAATATATATTTATCAAATGATAGAAATATATTTCTATGTAGACAAGTAGAGAGTACAAATATTTATGGAATAAATGGTTTTTTGATATCAGTAAAAAAAGATTGGGTTGATGATATTGATAATTTTAAAAGTTTTGTATCAGTAGTACATGGTTTTTTAAATTCAGTTGAATTATCTTTAACACATACTTTTTGTCAATTTTGGACAAAATCTGATAATTATTTAAATATTTATATAATAACACAAAGAAGAATAAATATGGATGCACAAGCTATTAATATAAGAGATATAGAATCAGCAAGAAATTTAAGAATGGATATGTTTGGTAATTTTTCTACACCAGATGAATATTTTGCTGAAATAACTAGAACAAGAAATTTAAATAACATATACTACAATACAGATTTTTTTAATAAAGAAACAATATACAATACATTTAAGGAATATATAAAACAAACAAGTAATCCCATAATAGACAGTTTTAAATATGATTTATCATTTGAATTATTAAAAGAACATAGATTATTTGTATTACCATTTGTAGTTGAAGCAATAAAAAATAAAAAAGTACAAGATAGTCCATCAGTGTTATTATCAATTAGTCCATTTGGTGTAGGAATGAATCAGATAACATATAATAAGGATATGATTACTAATATTTTTAAAATGAATATAGATGAGTCAATAATATTAAGTACAGATGATATAAGATTATATATACCATTATATAAAAATACAACAAGTGAAATAGTAAATAAATTAAATCCACTAAGAACATCAAATATAACAACTTTAATAGGTGTGATGAGTGATTATAGTCAAGAAGATTTTGATATAATAAAAACTATTTCAATTGATGATATAATATTTGGTAGAAAAAATGATGAAATTAAAAAGTTAAGATTAGACACATTAGAAAGACTTTATGACACATATATAATGAGACCTCAACCAGGTTCAGCATTATCAAATTATGATTTATATATGAAATCTTTTGTACAATGTAATCCAATTTCAAAGGAAGTAGTAAATTTTATAATAAAAGAAGCAATAAAAAGAAAAATAAATATTATTATAGATTCGGTAGATATTAGTTATGATAATTTTTCAATGGATTCAGATGGTAATCAAATATATCCAGCAGATTATCAAAAGTATTTGATATTAAGTAAAATTAGTAATACTGATGAATCTAAAAAACTCGTATTAATAAATTTATTAAAAAGAGCATTTTTATATGGAAAAATAGTAGATTTAACAAGAGCATACTATAGAATACAAAACAATGAATCAATAAATCAGCCATTTATAACAAATTTGACTAATTTTAAAAAAATACAATATAACATAATAAATGATAAAATAGATATATCAAGTATAAAAATACAAATAACTTCAAATACTTTAGGAGAACTAATATGTGATACTCCAGAATATAAAGCACAATTTAATGTATTATACTGTGACACAAGAACTACTGGACAATGTGGTACTCCAGCATCAAAAAGAGTTATTACGATTGGTCCAAAACAAGTTATGATAGATTGTGTTGAACAATCAATTTTGGAAGATGAAAAAAATATTTCAATAAAAAATTTATTAAATAATGAAATATCAAAAATAAATAATAAATATTTATTTAATAACAATAATATTAGAACTATGATGATATATGATTTTTATGTAAATTATATTGATTTATTAGAAACATTTATTGGATTTTATAATTCGGCTTCTACAGGAATAATATTGGAAAAATCAGACATAAGAGTTATATTAAAAGGAAGTTCATCAATAAGATTAGATTTGATAAATTATATAGATATTATTAATAATTTATTAAAACAACAAGAAAAAGAAATTAATATTGATGAAAATTTTAATAAATTTATAAATATATTTAAACTTATGATAAAAGAAATAGAACCTGATAAATTACCTGCTGAAATGAGTGGATATGCTGATTATTATGATACATTTGGAAGGGGTAATATAGATTTTACAGTAGTTTTAAATAAAGAAAAATTTTTAAGTGAAGAGTTGTTTAATGTGGTTTTAAAATATATTGAGAAGATTGCTATAAAATTATTAAATATAATAAGAGAAAAATATGAGTTATATAGATATTCAATATTTAATTTAGAAGGTTATTATAATGATTTAATAAATTTATATAATAAAATGTATGGGAAATTAGAATATCAATTGAATGGTAATAATATTTATGGTATTTTTCATCCGAACGGATATATAGGTAAAGATGCTGCAAATATTACAATTAATACACCATTAGATGTACCTGAACAAAAAATAAGTGATAGAATATTACTTTTTACAAATGATATATGCGAGGGTAAAGATGAAATATTTATAGAAGATATTAGAACCCCAAGTATTTTAACAACAACAAAAGATACAGGTGAAAATTTTTATCATATATTATTTGATAAAACATTTAAAAAAGTAATAATAGACAGAGAAGTTATTACTAAAACAATAGATTTGGATTTATTAAGATTAAAAACAATAAATAGATTCTTTTTTGGTACAACAACGCCTTTTGAAATATTAGAAGTTACAGGTGATTTAGTAAATATAAGTTTTTGTAAATGGAAAAATTCAGATGTACAATATCAAGTTCCAGATTTTGTAAAATCTTTTAATTTTAAGTATCCACTTTATAATTTTAGTTTGGAATCGTATACAATAGATAAACAAATTATTGAATTTAATAGAATCTTATTTGTAAATTCTTTAAATATTTGGAACCAATATAATTATATTAAAAAATTAAATAAGTATGTTTTTTTAATAATAATTTATTTGATGAAAAATAATGCGAATATTAATCTTTTTACAGCTATATTTAATCACATAATATCTAAGATTAATACAAAAGAAATAATAGATTTTACAGCAGAAGAATGGTATACAGGGATTATCAAAGTTATATTAAATCCATTAGTATTATATTTAAATACTTGTTTTATTTTTTATAATAGCTTTAATGAATTAAATAAATACTTAGAAACTGGAGAAAGAAATTCAGAATACATAAACCAATATGTTAGAGATTATAATCAATTAGCTTTTAATTTAAAAATAAAAGTAGAATTAGATGAGGAATATATTAAAACATGGATACAAGAATTTGAATCATTTTTATTAATTTTAAAATCAAAAATAGAATTTATTACAATAGGTTTAGGATATTTATCAAGTGTATTTTCTTTGTCAAATAAAAAAATTAGTACTATAAATGACGTAGATGTTGAAAAATGGGGAGGTGGTATAACCAGAGATGTAACAAACGAACAGTTTTTAAAATATACAGGTATAGCTGATGGTCCTATAATAAATGTTGACGCTAGTTATACTGTAGAAGAGTTTTTTAATAATATAATTACCCAATTAGAACTAAAATTTGTTAATAGTGGAATGCCTTTAACTTATATTTTTACAGGTGAAGACTTGAGAAAATCAAAAATTATTGGAGCTGGTTCATTTGGTTACGGATTATCTTTAACAGGAACCTTGCAATCATTACCAGCAACAAAAAAAAATTTTTTGATTAAAATAATTCCATTAAATACAGGAAGTTCAATATCTGATAATTTAATCGAGTTAACAAAAGAAACATTTATACCATTTCAATTAAGTCAAATAAATAATTTGAAAAACTATACTTATAATGTGTTTAACGAAAATTATTTGGTATTTTATTTTACAGATCAATTAAGAAATAAATTAAATTATTCACAGATTTTATCTATGGATATGGAATTTAATATAGACGAGATAAATCATTATTTTTCTTTAAATCCAACAGAACTTGATGATATGAGAGATGGTAATATGGGGTTTGTAATAATGTCGGGGGCAACAGATAATATGACTGATATGTATGATTATATATTTGCAGTATTACATATAAATCAAGATCCATCACTCACTTATAGTGATTTTTTCCCTTTTAATTATATATCAAATACGATTGAACAATTATTATTTGTTCATACATTATGTTATGTTGATAATACAAATACAATTTATATAACACATAATGATATAAAACCAGGTAATATAGTTTTTACACTAGATTTTAGTGATGTGTATAATCCTCAAATATATACTAAAATAATTGATCATGGAGCAAATTTAATATCTCAAGAATTTTTTAACATAATAGAAGTATTTACTCAATTATATAGAGATTTGGTCATGTATCCAGCAGTTTATGACTTTTATGGAAATGTTGTTTCTGATAATTGTGTAATTACTTGTCCATTATTTGATTTAGGTTCAGTATGTATTTCAATTTTAGAATCTATGTTAAATAAATCTGAACCAAGTTATTATAATGATTTAAGACTTGATGATGATGCAGCAATAGGAACAAATTATTTAAATCAAAACTATCAATATTATTTTTTATATGTGTATGATAGATTAAATTCTGTTAATCAAGTAAATTATGGAACACCAGAATTTAGAGTAAAAGTTAAATTAACAATCAAATTATTAGAAATAACAAATATTTTAGGTTCAATAAGACATTATTATGTATACAAAATTAAACCAGAACATGATGATTTAAAAGACGAAATTGTATTTGATAAACCTAAATATAGGTATTGTCATTTTATTGCATCTGATTTTTCTTATTATGATATAGATTCAGGAGATAAAGTAAATTTTGATGGAGAAGATTATTCTCTATATAAAAATATAGTAGCATATTTGGAAGCAAAAATTAACATAATTAACAACATGTCAGATAATATTATTGATTCGAAGTTTAATTTTGCTAATGGAAGAGTAAGTAATTTATTAAATATGAATAATATAGGACTACCAGGTGGTATTGTAAGAAATGGTTTAATATATTATGATCAAAAATATAAATCCATATTTGTAAATCCCTCGGATGATGGTTTTATTTATCAAAATATTTAATAAAAATAAATATATTTACTATATTTATTATAAGTAAGTTTTAATGACTTCGTTTGCAAATTTGTATAGTAATGAAATTGATTTTGAAAATCCTGAATATTTATCTAAACCAGAAAGTGTCCAAAGTGTTACAGAAAAAATAAATTTGGAAACATTTAAAAATGGTATAAATAATATAGAAAGAAAATTTCATGAAAAAAAAAGTAAAGAAAGTGAATTAAAAGAAAGTGAAGAAAAAGAAGTTAAAGAAGTTGATATGTTAACTACACCATTGCATTCACAATTTCAGGTAGAACAAAGAAAGAAAAGAAAAGGATTGTTAAAATATCAATTATTATAAAAATAAAAAATTACAATAAAAGTTATAAATAAAATATGATTTTGATACTTCTAAAATAATTTTTTATAAAAAATCTTTTATAGATAAAACTAGATAATTAGTAGTAAAATTTTTATCCATGAGTATACATTTTAAATTATTATTTTCTTTAACCTGTTTATAAAACTCAGCAGTTAAACATAGATAGAATAGCATGTCTAGATGTTGAGTATCATTAGAATCATAGTCAGTATGTAGTTCGATAATAATATTACAAATTTCATCAATAAATGATTCTATATACTTGTAGTTTTTATTTTTAATTTGATTAATAATCTTTTTTTTATTGTATAAAAGAAAGTTATTAAGTATTTCATATTTGATATGAAAACAATATGGAAAAAGAAAACCATTATTCCAAATTAGGTCATGTCCCATATTTTTATATGTTGCCCTAATATAGCTTTTTCCTTCAATATTATTGAAATTTGGATTAAAGGTTGTTCCAATATTCCACTCTTTAAATCTCTTAATGTTTTCACATAGAGACTTATTATTATTAATATAATGAGTAAGCATAAAATTAATCTGATGACGTTATTTAATGTAAATATAGTATTTATTATAATAGCATAATAAATAATAAGTTTTTTCAATTTTTCAAGTATTTTGATAAAATTATTTATATAAGTATATATATATTGATGTATTCGCCATATCAAGACGAAAAGTATATAGATGTAAATAAAAATGAAAAGATAATAGACAAATTAGGTGTAGCCATAGATATTATGAACAATAATGGTTGTTGGGAAAGATATGTAATTGAAAAAAATATAATAAAAAATGTATTGACAGGATTAGATTTTAAGGAACCAACTTTTATAGCAAATTATTTAAGATATTTACATCCTGTTATTGTTGGAAATTTAGATCCAGATGTTTCATTATTAAATGATTTAATAACTCATAATTCTGATTGTCCACTATGTGACTATTATAATTTTATATTTGACCCAGATATAAATTTATCAAGAATAAAAAATTATGATTTAAGAGAAGAAAAAAGACTACAAAATAATATTAATATAGAAAAGTATAAGATAATAATGAATAATAAAGTTCCTCCTAACCTAACGAAAACATTAAAATGGAGAAACTATATAATAGTTCCAAATTTTGCACCATATTTTAAAAATCATTTTATGATTATGTCATTAAATCACGATGTAAATAAAATAGTTGGTTCACAATTTGATATATTAGATTATACGGTTCTAAAAGAATTGTTAGAATTTTATAATTTGAACAATAAAGAATTAAGCTTTGTTCATAATTATGCACACGTAGGTTCTCAAGCACATTTGCATATTCATTTTACATTATCAGAAAAAAATCTTTATTGTTTTTACGATCAATTATCAAATAGTATTGCAGATTATTATTTTAGGACTATTATATTAGATAGAAAAAATTTTAAAGTTAGTGATATCAATCCAAATTTAAATATATCAAATGTACCAACAATAATATTATCATTAAAATATCCAAATGTTCAAGGAATAAGTATTCCTAAAAAAGATGCGAATGTTTTGTTAAATATTGAGTTATTTGCTTCATTAGACAAAGAAATATTTTTATGTAAACACAGTGAGTCTGAATATGGAATAAATGGTTTCTTAATATCAACAAAGAAATCATGGGTAAATTTAAGTGATAAAAATTTCAATAAATTTGTAACAGTGGTAAATGGTTTTTTAAATTCAATTGAATTATCTTTAACTCATTCATTTTGTCAATTTTGGACAAAATCTGATAATTATTTAAATGTTTATGTGGTTACTCAAATTAGAGATGCTAATATGCCCTCGGCAAGAGCATTAAAAATGGATATAACTACAAATAGAACATTAGATTTAGCAGAATATGGTAAACAAATTTCTGGACTAGCTTTATATAATAATCAGAATTTAAATACAGAATTTTTCAACTTAGATATAGTTGATAATGCGTTTAAAGAAAATATTTTACAAATGAAAAATCCAATAACAAGTGGATTTAAATATGAACTTGAGTATAATTTATTAAGATTTCACACTTTATTTATTTATCCCTTAATTGAGTCAGTTTTATCTCAAAAGAAGAGTGTGTCAGATCCATTTGTATTTTTATCAATAGGACCAGCAGGTGCAGGTAAATCTAGAATTGTTAAAAATAAAGAATTGCTGGATAAATTCAATATAAAACTTGATGATTGTTTGGTAGTAAATGTAGATGATATAAGATTAAACATGCCAATGTATAAAAATGCAACTGAAAAAATTAAAGGATTATTAAAGAGATATGAATCTTTAAATTTATCTTCTTTAGGAATAAGATTATCAGATCCTGTAAAATTTGGTTCCATTACTATGAATGATATAATTTATAATAAGGTTCCTGATTTGATTAAAGAAATGACAATAAATGATTTTGAGAATATTTACAGAAAATTATTTTATACAGCGCAACCATCATTAGGGAGTTCTTTATATAGTTATCATGAAAAAGTTTTTGGTGTATGTCATGGTTTAGCTGTGATGGTATATGATCATATGATAAAAGAAGGTATTAAAAGAAAACTAAATATATTACTAGAAACAGCGAGAAGAGATTATGATATGATATTTAAAGAAAATGGAATGGAAAAGTTTACTGGTTATAAAAAATATTTAATAATGGTGTTGGTTGATGATTCGGAAGAATCAAAAAAATATGTTGTAAGAAATCTGTTACAAAGAAGTTTTATGGAAGGGAGAATAATGGATTTTGACGAAACAATACAAAGAATAGAAGATAATTTCCAGTACAATTTATCTTACAAAAGAAATATAAATAAATTTGAGAATTATAATTATTTTGTACTTAATGATAAAATATATATTCAATCATTATTAACTAAAGCTAATTCAATAGATTTTAATACTCAGTTTGGTTCTTTACTATTAAATAAAAAAGAATTTATGGATGCTTATATGTTTTCACTAAAAGCATTAAGAATACCAGATAAATGTAAGGAAAAAGATTTTACAGAAATAACAATTAATAGATCTAAATTTATATTTAGCTGTATGACAAATCAAGATGTTAAAGATGAAGATTTTGAAATTGAAAAGAAAAAGTTTAACGATGAATTAACTAATTTGATATTAAAAAATATAATTAAGACAGATAACATTAGAACAATAATGATATATGACTTTTATGTAAATTATAAAGAACTAATAGTAGAGTATATAAAGACCACAAAGAAAAGACAAGAATTAATAGATTTAGGGATAAACTTAGATGAATCTGATATAAAAATAATATTAAAAGGTGGTTCTTCGATAAGATTAGATATAATTAATTACTTAGATAAAATAGATGAACTAATTAAATCTTTAGATAATGTTAAAAATATAAATCCAAATCTGTTAAAATTAAGATATATTTTTAAGCTGATGATTAATGAAATAGATATATTAAAAGTTCCAGTAAATTTGATGGGTTCAATTAGTGATTATTATAATACATTTGGTAAGTCTGATATTGATTTTAATATTCATTTAAATCCAAAGAAATTTGATACTGAGGAAAAGTTTAATATAGTATTAAATGAAATAGAAATTATAGCAACTAGATTGTTATATATGATAAGAGAAAAATATGAATCAAATAGTATATATTCTCAAGATGATATAAATTTTTTGAATTCACTGAAATATATTTTTATAAAGAGTAATATTGATGTTGATTTTAGATACAAAGGTAAGCAAGTGTCAGAAATTTTATATAATGGTAATAGTATAAAATATGATGTGATCGCTGATGAAATAAATATACTACCAACAAGAAAAAATAGTAGAACAAAAGATCAATTAATATTTAGACCACATGATTATGATGCATCAATAGATAAAAATATTATGGAAACAGTTTTAGTAAATAATTTATTAGAATTAGATAACAAAGATAATTTTCATAAGTACCGTATATCTTTAAACAAAGCTTTAAAAAGAGATTATTTTGATGGTGAAGAAATAGTAGAGTTTGATTTATTAAGAATTAAATTATTTACTAAAATATACTTTGAAGATGCTTTTGTACCTGGTGATAAGGAAGAATTAGATTGTTCTGGTGAATTAATAGATATAAGTTTTAGTAGATACAAAGATATAGATGCGATAGTTGAAGAACGTGAAATTAAAGAGTTTAATTTTAAGTATCCATTATATGATTTTAAATTAGAATCATACACAATATTAAAACAAATAAAGGAAATAAATAAAATGTTGTTCCATCATACATTAAATACATGGAACGTTAAAAAATATAATAAGAGAATTAATAGATTTGTGATTTTGTTAATTTTATATATAATGAAAACAGATCCAAACAATATAAGTTTCTATGTAAAGTTTTTCAAAAAATTATCAAAATTAATTAGTCAAGATGTTGAAAATCCCGATCCGCTTAGTGTATATAATTTTATAGATGAAAGTACTAATCCTTTAATTAAATTATTATTAGGACCTTTTAAAGCTTATTATTTAAGAAATATATTTACATATAATAAATTTACAAAACTTGTAAATTATTGTGTGAGAAATAATATTACTTATCAAGAATTTTTAACAAGATGGAATTATACTCCCGAAACCTGTCCACATACAATAGATTATTTAGATATGGCTAGAAAAATGAATGTTAGTTTGACATTAGATTTAGATTACATAAATAAATGGATAGCAAATTGTAAATTATTTTTAAATACTTTGAAAGATAAGTTTGAATTTATGTATTCAGGTATGGCATTATTAAACAATCTTTTTATAATGACTACTGAAAAAATTGACAAAATAAATGATACCAATGTTAATAAATGGGGTGGTGGTATAACATATTCATTATCAGAAAAAAAATTATTGGTGAGAGGCGCAATTCAATATAGTGCTATTTTTGGATACCCTGAATATGAAGCTATAGATGCATTTTTTACAAGATTTATAGGCAATATGATTATATCATTCAAAAAAGCACCAGCAATCAGTTATTATATATCAAATCAAGATATTAGAAATTCAACCATAATCAATGCAGGAAGTTTTGGATATGGATTAAGATTAAATGCAACAAGCATATCTTTAGGAGTAACAAAATTAAATTTAGTAATAAAAATAATTCCAGTAAAAACATTTGGTGCTAAATTACCACTGATAAATCATAATATTACTACTTTAACAAAAGAATCTTTTGTTGGATATAAATTTAGTTTATTAGCAAATAAAAATAATTATGCATACAATGTATTTAATGAGAACTATGCAATATTTAGTTTTTATAAAAAAAATAAGCAAGACTATTTAAATATTTTGTCTGATAGTTTGGTGATAAATAAAGGTGCATTAGATAATTTGTTTATAAAAGATATAGTAGGGACATCATTAAATAGAGCAACAAAACAAAATTTAGAAAATGGTTATGTAAGTTTTGTATTGATGAATGGTGGAATAGCTGATAGTTCAAGTATTTATAATGTAACAATGTTGATTAAAGGTCCAGATATGTTCTTTAAAAATTTATCAATATGTATAAACCAGTTACTTAATGTACACAATTTATGTTACAAAGAATATGAACAAATAACATATTTAACACATAATGATATTAAACCAGGAAATATGATATATGGGTTAGACGAATCTGGTGATGTATATGCTAAAATTATTGATTATGGTTTAATAGCCCAATCAAATAATTTCTTTTATAATGATGGAGGCTGGGGAACTGTCGTTTATAAAAGTAGTGTATTATATACAGATGTAAAAATAACATCACCTTTATATGATTTAGGAGCAGTTCTAATATCAATACTTGAAAATTATGTAAATGTAAATACAGAGAGACAATTCTATTATGATTTAAATTTAGATGATGCAGATATTTTAACAAAACCTTCAGACTATATATTTGCTAATTATGTAACAGTTTTTACTTATATTTATGAGGGATTATATTACAACACCAATGTAATAACAGGAGATTTATTGGTAGATAAAGCATTGTTAACTATCAAATTATTAGAGGTATTAAATATATTTATTTTTATCAAGAAATACTATAACCAACGTATTAAACCCGTAGAAGCGAACATGGTTTTAGAAACTGATGGAATATCAAATTGTGTTGATTATCATTTTGTTTCAGAACATGTAAAAATTCATGATATAGATACTGGTGAATTAATTAATTTTTCAGGTCAAGATTATGATCTATATAAACAAATTATTAATTATTTACAAAGTAAATTTATGAATAGACCAGATAAGGTTTTGGTACTTAGAACAAATCCAAAATATACATTTGTAAATTCTTTAAGAAATAATGTAGTAACTCCTGCAAAAATAGCAAGCGCAAGAAATATATTGGACTCGTATAGTAAGCCATCACCAGATACATTTTTAGTAACAACAATTGCTTAAGCTTTACTTTTAATTTTATAATACTATTTTTAATCAGTATAATTTACAAAAATTTATAATATATAGTTTATTATATTAAATATTAAATGTTAGACTTTAATTTTTATGATAATAATTTAGAATTAGAATCATATGAGAAAAATACAGAATCTAATTATGAATCCAACTCAGTATCTGATAAAATAAAGCTATTTGATTTTAAAAACAGGGTTCAAGATTTTAAAACAGAGTTAAAAAAAATAAATTCGGAATTAAATAGTAGCGATTTGGAAAATAATCCAGAATTGGATCTTGATGCATTTGAAAGAAAATTTATTAAATTAATTAGCAAAAAAAAATAAACATAATATAAAATAAATCTAGCTTATAAAAAAATTTATATTGTCTTTTAGATTTTTATCTGTGATTTCAATATTAGGTTCTATATCACATTTAATTAATGATTTTTTTTTTATATTTTCAAATCTTATTTTTTTAAGATTTTTAGGTAATTTATGAATATCTATATTATAATCTCTATGAAACGAAATAAATTCCACAGAATTAGAAATATTATCAATTGAATATTTATATTCACCTGAAACATTTAATTCAATTAAATTAGGACAAGATTCTAATATTATATTGTCAATAGGATGAGCATATTTAATAATATCCAATATTTTTAAAGAACTAGGCCAATTTTCAATTTTGGATTCACACAAATTACTTAAACTTAAATTTTTAATAGAGTTAGGTAAATTGTCCATATGAATTTTAGGGTCTAGTTCTGTAATCATTAATTCTTCTAACTGAGAAGGTAAATTGTCAAGTGGATATTGGTATATTCCAAGAACATGTAAAATTTTTAGTGAATTAGGAAGATTATCTAACGGATTCATTATGTCATTACCAATAATGAGAATTTCTAAAGTATTTGGTAAATTATTTAGAGCATGTGGATATTTATAAGCCAATAATTTCAAATAAATAAGTTGATTTGGAAGATTATCTAGTGGATGAGTATAACAATGTGGTAATTGTATTTTTTTAATTGAGTTAGGTAAATTGTCAATTGTTGAGTTAAATTGTTCTCCAAAAATAATTTTATCTTTACCTGAATTATTTATGTTCTCTAAATCATATTCATTTCCATGTATAAATATATAATCAGACATGTCAATATCAAATATAGTATGTATGATTAAGCTTATTATAATAATTGATATATATACATTTGTAATTTAATAATTCAATTTTTATATTTGTCGAATATCATTATGTTGTACAATATATTGAGGAGAAGCAATT
>JACCDY010297571.1_pt1 | contig 16011 bp, 23 predicted proteins | sample 7446391 | NCBI WGS metagenome assembly JACCDY01 (sample SAMN15323451, study PRJNA562643) | freshwater metagenome | isolation source: river surface water | place: USA:Blue River Watershed | collected 2017-08-18
AGATCATCTCTCACACACACGTAACACGCTCAGCATGTCGTCTCCTCTCTCACGTGAACGCGTCGCTGCTCTCATCGCAGTTGGTGGATACTGGGAAGTTGTTCTTCTGGATACGGATTACGGGAGCCATGATCCTCCTTCATGGGATCATTGCAAGTTCACAACTCTCGATCTCGCAAAGACGTGGGCTTGCCAGCAGATTGAGAATATGTGTGACAAGACACCGACAAAGATTTTTGAGTTGATCAACAGTCTGCCTTGGACAAACGACACATCAATTTTGCTCGCACGTAATTGTGTGCATCTTAGAATTCGACATGTCTATCCTGAGGTGTTTGAGGATGTTGTTAATGTTGGCCATAGTTCTGAAGATGGATGTGTCGACGGTGGATTCGTTGCTTCGGATACTGCTACTGCTGTTGTGGGAAAGACGTACGCGATGACCAACTACTACAAGAAGTACGGTGGAAGTGGAGGATGGGATCGTGGACGCGAGAAGGGTGAGTCTGGATATGACTACAGTCATGATTGTGAAGATGCGGTGGTGGCAACTGCGTCTGACGACGATAGTGAATAAACAAAATTGAGAGGGAAGATATGTAAAACATATCTTCCCCAAAATACGTAACAACAACCAAAACATTTTCTTGCTCCAAACAAAACATGCATTTCGTTTCAAACAAGACTATTGAGATGAGTGATGTGAACGCTCCTCCGCGCAAAAAGGTAGCGCGTGGACGTCGCAATAAGAGTGATTCGGATTCTGATGATGATTCAGACTCAGATTCAGACTCAGATTCAGAATCAGATTCTGATTCTTCATCTTCTGAGTCTGACGATTCCGATTCGGATTGAAATTAAAAATTAAAAAGGGGAGAGACATATTAATATGTCTCTCACAAAACACGTAACAATCTGTTGGGGGAACAGAATGTCTCAAACTTTCGTGCGCATCAAGCGTCTGTATCCGACAGACTCTCCGATTCGTTTGATGACGTTGTTTCAAGATATCATGAGCATCTGGAAGATCGAAGTGCGTCGCTCAAGGCATGGGTACAGGAGTGTTGCAATTGTTCATTTGAGTGAAGCGGATGCTGAAAAGATCGTGGAGAGGATGAAGAGTGGTAAGTATCGTCGTCGAATCAATGGATGATTTTTTCGTAAAAAATCATCACCCAAAAATAAAAAAAACGGAGAGAATGTGTTTACATTCTCTCCAATTCCCCAGTAACAGCGACACGAATGTCCTCTCGCTTCGCGCGTTCACGCACCTTTTCATACTCTTACACAGTTGGTGTATTCGAAGGGAACAGTGTTAAGAACTGTGGACGCGCATATTCTTCAATTGATGATGTGAGTGAGTTTGTTGCAATTGAGGGGTTCAACAACGGATTTTCAACAGATTATGTTGCTGCTATCATTGCGAAGATGACATCAATTCTGGATGCAAAACATAACGTTGTTGCAAAATTGAACATCTACCAAATGTACAACGGACGTAAAGTGTTGTGTGGATATTTTCTCGTCAAGAAAAAGCGAGTGTTCAGTCAACAGACTTTTACGTACACAACACCTCTTTCGGCAATTCCTGAAACTGTGTGAAATAAAAAATGAGAGATATGTTTTAACATATCTCTTAAAACACGTAACACACACATCCCTCTCTTTCATGTCATACATTGTGGCACGCGTCGTAGCGCTCTATACGGAAGATGAGCCGTCTTCTCTCGCGCTTCGCCTACGGAAGTATGCAGCTGTTTCGAGGGTTCTAGTTGCTGAATCTGAGAAGGGAACTCCTTCTCAGGCAGTGATTCACATCTACGGAGAGAACGGATTCTTTTCTCTGATGAAGGCGTTCGAGGAGAAGAAGTTTGGGCGTCGACGCATTCTTGTTGATGAGAGCGATCTCGTTCTCTACTTTCGTCATGCACTTACATCACGTGGAAGAAGCTCTCATGTTAAGAGGGGGGCGAGTTGCAGGCATGTGGACATGACCAACACTCTGTTTGCTAAGAACGCTGGCAGTCGAGAGTTGGAGCAGAGTTGGCGTGATTAAATAAAAAAAAGAAAGAAAGAGAGAGAGATGTGTTTACACATCTCTCTCAAATTACGTAACACATTTTTCTTTTCAAGAAAAATGTCAACAACACTGTCTGCGTCTGAGCATGCTCGCATCACCGCGCGTGTGCAGGAGATGCGGGAGCAAGAAGCGAATGAGATGATGATCCGCGATCCTCTCTCGCATGTTCTCACAATTCGTCGATCAATGTTCTACAAGAGGAGGGTAGAGCGTTTCCATTCACCAGAAACATCCCCCTCAGCATTCTCTGCAGATCTCAGTGCTTTGTGTGATGCTGCCAACGATGAAAGTTTCGCATCACGCATCGCATGGAAGGCGATGGAGATGTTTCTGGCTCCAACTGTTCGCGAAGAGAAGAAAATCCTCGACGATTTGACGATGCCAGCAGTGATCAAGGCATTGGAGATAATTGGGAGGAAGAAGCGTCATACTGCTGAAGAGTTGTGGCGTCTCGTTGATGGCAACACTGAGGAAGTGTTGATGTTGAATGATGGAGAGATCGTTGATGTGTTGTGTCAGCAGGTGCGAGAGGTTGATGCGAAGAAGCGTGCTGGTTCTCTGTTTTCAACACGTGTGATTTACCGGAATCCAACAACTGGAGAAGTTGAAATCACAAATTGAGAGGTGTTTCTTAACGCCTAAAGAAAAATGAAAAAACAAAAATTATGGAGAGGGGATGTAAAGAGAGATCTTTACTTCTCTCTCCATATTCGACGTGACGAAAATGCTCCCCGCATGCATTCACGCAGACTCTGCTGCTGCCACATTCTTCTCTGACCTGAAGAGGCAAGAGGAGATGTCTCATCGGCGAATGATGTTCTCGCGGCGGGGGTTTTCAGAGATGCGAGGACATGAGATGCGTCCCTCTGACATTCTCCGCATGCGTCTCGCACAGCTTCATCGAGATCGAATGGCCGCAGACATGGCATTGGCATCATCCACCACGACAATGCCACATGCAACAGCGTCATCTGACGAGGAGCTAGTGCCTCTCCTCTGTTCATCACAGGGGTGCGAGAACTTCGCAGCAATCTGTGATCACAGGTGCATCTCATGCATTGGCCTACGTAAGCCAGCGCATCTGAGCGATGCTGCATGGAAGGAGATCTTCGCAGCACTTTGGAAGGTTGAGAAGCAACGTTAAAAAAAAACAAAAAGAGAGAGATGTGTTAACACATCTCTCTCAAACCACGTAACACGCATGTTAAGATGTCAACAAACGAATTGACATCTTTTGATGCTCTCATCGAAAAGACATTAGCCCTGAAGAATGAAGTTGAAGCGTATGATAGCGCTGAAACTCTAAAAAGTTTTGATAGTTTTGTTGATCTTTTAGAGATTCGACGAAACGAATTCAACGCTTTGAAAGAGCAATGTCTTTCGCATGGTATTCCACTTCTTGATCATGTAAAAAAAAAGAGTGTTGAAGCTGAAGAAAACGATATGTATTTACTGATTCATCTCATGTGGCGAGAAGCGTATATGTTTTTATATGATCTGTTTGATGAAAACATCACAGACGAACACACCCGCGAATTGCTGAATGCGTATAAGGGGAATTGAAAAACAAAAATATGAGAGATGTGTTAACACATCTCTCCAAAAATACGTAACAGAGCGAATGGGAAATCGCATTCAGAAAGAAGACCCTATTTACTCAGATGCTGCCGCTGCCGTAGCGAAGTTCGAAGAACGTCGCGCATCAATGATCGTTGTGCGCGATGAGCTGCGAAAGATTGGTATGTTTCCAGAAATCGAATTGAAGCTTTGGAAACTTTCAAACAACATTCGCGGTAGGACACCACTAGGATTTGCACGACACCCTTCTGTTCAAGAAGCTCTCGGAGAACATTCTGATATCATTGTTGCAAATCTGCAATCTCCATTGTTTCTCAAATCACTTACGATTGCAGATGATGTTCGAACCATCTGTCTCGCACATGAGGACACAGAACAGATGGCGTTGAAATTGGTTGGTCTTTCAGCTCTTGCGTACGAACTACGTCCTCAGTCTGTGGCAGAATTCATTTGCAACCCTCGTGTAGAAAAATTTCTTGGAAACGAACTAATTCAAGTTGTTCAACGAGAGAATCAATGGCATCGTGTGTTTAATGATTTGGAACAACTAATCTCATCTCACCCTCTTCATGTCGCAAACGACATGGAAACATGTGTGATGGTTGGATGTAGTTGGAATCTCGCACATCAGAAGAAGCCGAACAATCTGATTGAGTTTTTGAAAACTGCAGAGTTGCGAAGTATTCTTGGAGAAGATTTTGCACGTGAGCTACTCAATTCTCAGACATGCAAAGAGAGTGTGGAATCTGCACGTCGCTCTGAAGAGTGAAAAAACGGAGAGAGGTGTGTTAACACACCTCTCCTAAAATACGTAACACGTTCTGTATGCAGAATGTCCAGCGCATTTCCACTATTGACACGCAAGACATCTGGAGGAGTAGCATTCTCATCACCAGCTCTCGTGTATGAAGAGATGTACACCATCACATCTCCACAGATGCGAGATTCATGGATTGTTAGTTGGAACGAGATTCCTTCAACAATCGAGAAGATTTTGGCAGAGAGTGGATTGTTCAGTACAGACGGTGTGAAAGAGATGATGATGAAAGTTGATAAGGAGGTGTGGACTGTTCTCTCATACGAAACGACAGAGATGTTTTTTGATGTTTCTGGCGACAGTATTGAGAGCGACAGTGTGATGAAGATTGTGGTGAAGAGGGAATAAAAAAATAAAAAAGAAGAGGGAGAGATGTGTTTAAACACATCTCTCCAAAACACGTAACACAATCTCTCACTGAAAGAATGCCTTCTCACACAATCGTTCCTAAGGCGGCGGCTGCAGAGATCGTGCGTGCGCGTGTTCCCATCACAATGCTCGTGGTTGAGGGGTATGTCAAGTTCTTTGCTTCAGATGAGATGATGAAGACGTGGATTCACGAGTTGTTCGGTGATGATGAGGTGTCAGCTGATGTGTTCCAAGACATGTTCTCTTCTCTCTCAGATGAGAAGATCGCAGAGATTAGCGAGAGAATTTCTGATGGGAAGTATTTCTACATTGTGCGTAGAATTGATGGGCGTGTTTCGTTCCATCTTAGCGACGAGGAGGCGAGGAAGAAGATCGAGAATGAGACTGCTGAGAGTGACCCTATGGGATGGGTGATCGAGGCACTCCCCATGACGATCTACACATGAAAAAAACAAAAAAGAAAGAGAGATGTGTAACACATCTCTCTAAAACACGTAACACATCTCTGTGAAAATATGTTGATGGTAAAAGAAGACAGGTTTTCAAAGGAACAATGGCCTGATACTATTCTTTTTCGAGTTGTGAGTAAATGTTGCTACTGTTCAATCGAATGTTTTAATAATCGAAAAAAATTTCTGCATACTGCACAACGCGGAATGGTCATAAAAATATTTGACACTATTCCTTCAAACGTAGCCACACGAAAAATTCTCTGTCGAGGATGTAACAAAATGTTTGATATGTCTACCGCTTTTTCTCGCATTTTGTCACAGAATAGGAAGGGGTGGGCAAAACACAAACATATTGTTCAAAAAATCAGAACTGGTTCTGAGTTTAATTCGCTACCCGATCAACCTTATTGTCTGTTTGCAAAAATCTTTTCACCTTTTCAAGGCATTGGGTTTATTCGATCTCCAATTGGAAAACATCTTCGACAAAACTTGTGGGTAAAATACTGTGGAAACGTTTTTTTCTCATCATGTTTCTGTTGCGGAATAGCAACTATCTCTGTTTTTGATTTTCAGGCTGGTCACATTGTTTCTGATTTTCATGGTGGAGAAGCTACTCTAGAAAATCTTCGTCCGATTTGCGGAAAATGCAACAGGGATATGGGAACAATCAACATGATATGGTGGGCTTTGTATTATTTCCCATCAACAAACAAATTTGGATACGAGATTTCTTTTTATAAGGATACAGAAGGAAAACTTTCTCTACTCGGCAAACGACAAGATCCTCCAATCGAAACTCCGTGCAAAAAACGGCGGCGTATCTACAAATAAATATGATGTTACTACTTTAGTAACATCATAAAAATACGTAACAACATGTCTCGCCCTTCTCGTGGCAGTTCGAAGTATGCTTCTGGTGGCGCATCTTCTCTTACGCGAGATATGCTTGCGGTTGCAAATGCTAGTGCACTGATGGATGGAAAGCGTGTTCTCGCTACAGTGAAGTTCGGTTCGGAGTTTCGCTACAGCGGAGATCTCGTCGTGTTCAAGTTTGAGCGTCCTGATGAGAGTCCTGAGTATCATGTGGGATTCTTCCCACTTTCAGAGATCAAGACTGTGACTGACGATTCACCTTTCCCTAACTACTTTCAGGGGGTTGGTTTCGTTGATGCTGGTGGAAAGGATTTGGCGATTGAGAACGTTGGATGTGCCATCAACCAGATCGTTTGCATCGTCGAGATTCCGTCAAACGAGAACATCTGCATCAGCGGACGTCTTGAGATGAGTGAGACGGATGTTTCAATTCCCTCTCGTGGAGTCTTTCCAAAGAAGAACATTGATGATTTGGCTTTTCGCCGAGAGCATCGTTCTCGCGCGCTTCCAATGTTCGAGCAGATCAAGCGACTGCTCTTGGAGCATGTTAAGACAGCGTATCCTTATGATTATCGGAACGTAATCGTGCATCTGTAAAAATGAAAAACTAAAAAATTGGAGAGAGGATGTAAAGAGAAATCTTTACGCTTCTCTCCAAATAATACGTGACACACTCCACTTTACACCACCATGTCTCGCATCTACACCATCGAAGATCTCGACACATACCTGCGGGAGATTATCGGCGTGAGCATCATTGTTCCACCAGATGATGATTGCGAATACCGAATTGAGAGGCTTTCACATGTATCTCGTGGTGAGATCGAGAAGGATCTTTCTACGAACGATGACAGCGATGCATGGCTTCAATCTCTTGGTGTAGAGAAGTGGCAGGATGCTCGAGAGCATGATCTTCTTCTGTATTTCATTCTGCATGTGACGGGCGTGAGTATTTGGAAGCAGAAGACTCTTGTTGAGAAGGACGGAGTGATTGAGGAGAAGATGGTCGAGACGTTCGATGCAAGTTGTGCGGCCGAAATTGTTGAATAAAAAAAACTAAAAATAAAATAGAGATATGTTTAAACATATCTCTGTAAAACACGTAACAACCCCTCCGCGTCACACACAATTACAATGCCTTGCCCTCGCTGTAGCTATGATGTAAGGAGGCATAATGGAAAGAATGTAGGGATGATTGCAGATTTTTTCGCAAACTTCTCTACTATTTCAGGAACTATTGCCGGAATCATTTTCATGGTTTGTATGGTTTTTCCATATTTCGAACAGTATATCTCAGTCATGGGATTGATGTTTGTGATTTTGTATTCAACGACGTATCAATGGGTTTTTTGGACGAAGATTGTTCCAAACAATGAGTATCTTAAGTGTCAATACAATTGAATAAAATATAGAGAATACTACTTTAAAGTATTCTCTATAAAACACGTAACAATGCGCGCCTTTCTTGAGGTTGGACATTCGATCTCTTCTCGTACTCGCTTTGACGTGAAGCAAGAGGGGGAACAGCAAGAGGAAGTTCCCTCTATCGTCTTCAAGAACGGAGAGAATGTGGTCGACTCCACTCTTCGACTTTCAACATCACAGCGCGGTTGGACGATTGATGTTGATGTGATGAATAAGCTTTGTTGTCGCGATTCCCCATACACATTCTCACGAGTGACAGATGGTAAGAAGAATGTGTATTCAGTTGGAGGCTTCATGGCGAAGCATGTTGATTTCGTCCAAGCTGATGGAGAATCTGGTGGCGGAATTCCAGATTCTCATCTCTTCACACTCGTCATTGTTGATGAGAAGTCTGCTTTCACTGGTGGGCAGCTCGTTGTTGAAACCAGTGGCATTTCAACGTATCCATACAGTGGAGAACTCTGTGATGTGACGGATTTCTCAACAGACTGGGGGCATGAAATCCGTCTTAAGAGTAGACACCATTATGTTGCATATCTTCTTCCACTAAACAAATTTCACAGTGTTGAGCCTGTGCTGTCAGGCACACGCATCTCTTACACGTTCAAGGTGTGGGGGCGTCCCAATCCTATCAGCCTGATTTGCAAAAAGGCATCTCTTGTTTGCTCTGTTGAAGAGAATGAGCCGTTCTCTGTTGCAGGACGTATTCGTGAGTTTCTTGAGAAGAGGCTCGCAGAGTATCATGAGTGTATTGAGCAGCGAAAGATTCCTCGTGCGGAGGATGAGGAGGAGTGGCAATATTCAATGCGCACATCTTTCTACTGGGGAATCGAGCATGATGGTATCGTGAAGGCTCTTCAAAGCAATGAGTTGAATCGGTGGTCATGCCAACTTTCAGTGATTCCATCTGTTCGAGACGAAAGGGAACATTATTCTGTGTATTCATCGTGGCGCGATTACCCTTTCGAAATCAATGAGGAGATGCCGGATTTTTTCGATGTTGTTGATAAGACGAAGATGCGTGTAACTTTTGAGAACGGAGAGACGTGCGATATTCCTGTAAACAAGGTGTTTAACGCTGAAGCATCGAATAAGATTGTGAGTGTATCGCCGATGCCGTCTGTTCGCATTGACAGTGTCGAGTACTGCATTCAGAAGATGCTCGCAGTTGTTCGTTATCACGAGGAGGAAGACAGGCAAAACTTCCAGCGAGCTATCGCCCCTCCAGATGATGAGAAGATGTTCGCAACCAATCTTCTTGCTTCTGTCGAACTTCTGTTTCGTGGTGATAACGGTATTGGCGGGCGCGATCAGATTGATGTTGTTGTGTTGCGCGGTGTTGGAATCAGTGAAAAGAAGTTGTGTGAATTTGATGAGAGTGTTTTTAACATTCTAGTTGGTGCTGGGTGGCCTGTTCAGGTTATGTTTGGAGATAGTGACACGCTTCGTGAATACTTTCATGCTGACAGTTATTATTACAGCAGGAATCGCTGTCAACTTTCTGGACGCATTCAAGATATTGAGCGAGATGGGAAGCTTGTTAGTATTGGCACCAATACTAACAAGACACATAACAGGCATGGAGAAGTGATTTATGAGAACGGAATCGTTCTCGATGTGTCTTCGGAGTTTAATGATGAGGGTGGAAACGACCCGCGTGTTTCAGAGGGATGGGTGATGTTTGTGATTGGAAAGAAGAATTAAAAAAAATAAAAATAGAGAGATGTAGAAATACATCTCTCTTAGAATACGTAACACAGAAATGTCGTTTGCCAGTTCTTCTCGAAACAAAAAAATTGTTCATGTCATTAAGAGCATTATGACATCTCGTCGAATTCAAGAACGTTTGCAGACACGTCCAGATTTTGAGGAAGAGTCAAAAAAGACAGAAGAGTTTTTGAATAAGTATTTCTCAGAACGAGATGCTTCAGGATGTCGTATCTATGGAAGTTGGTCAGGATCTTTCTTTTTTTCTGGCCGCGATATCGAAATTATCAAAACATGGATTGCGCATCAACTCAATATGTTTAGGGAGCAGGAAACGAAATTCATTATGGAAGAAACTCTTCTGAAATCACAAGAAATTTTGAAGACAGCGCAAGACAGGACAACATTTCTTTCTGACATGCTTCGCCAATTTGTTGTTGATTAAAAAAATAAAATTTGAGAGATGTATTTCTACATCTCTCAAAGAATACGTAACATAAAAATGCTAGATGGAGGTTTCCTTGCTCTCGTAATACTCGGATGCATCATTGCAATTGCAGCTGCGATAGGATTGTATAGGCTGCGTATATGCCACAATTAAAAAAACGAAAAGAAATATTAATATTTCTTTTTAAAACTACATAACCAGCCACCTACCACCATGTCATTCTTCGGCGCTCAGCGTTTTCAGAAGCGTGCTGACGTGTGCAGGTGGGATGACACACGCATGGGATGTCTGCGCGCGTCATGTCATTTTCTTCACCCATCGCGTGTAAATCGCGTTCCTGTTGATACGCGCACAGAGCAGCAGAAGAAACGTGATGAGGAGGCTGCATCTCTTTCCGGTGAGGCTCTTGATGCGCGCAAGTTAGAGTGGGCAGCTGAGGATGTCGCAGAGATGAAGCGTGCAGAGGAGGCTGCTGCAGCACGTCTCGAGGATGAGAAGCGACGTGCAGAGATTCAGAAGAACAAGAACATTCTAATGAATGTTCAGCAGAAGCTTCGCGACCAGATGGAGAAGATTGGCGAGGAGCGTTCATCATCTGGAGATTTTGAGATGTGGAAGCACGCTCTGCGTTGTGCTTCTCATTTCGGATATGTTGTGTCTGTTCGTATTCGTCGCACAGCACATAAGCCTCATCAGGCAACAAACATGAGTGGTGGAGAGACGAGCAGCGATGATGAGGATGAGAGTGGTGTAGTGTATCCGTATCTTCCGTATTGGACGGAGGATGATGAGAAGCTCGTGGGAGTTCTCACAACGCTTCCAGAGATGTTTTGGAAGGTTTATATTCGCGGTTTGCTTGAGGAGAATGTTGGAAGCGTCACAAAGTCAATGACGCTTTCTGCTGATGAGAGCAGCGCATCTCCGTATAGTGATGCAGCTGGATACGGATATCTACCTTTCTCAGGTGAGCATTACATGATTCGATATCATAACGAGAAGATTTTTATCGATGGCATGTGGCTGACAAAGATTCCCGCGGGTTCGCCGATTTCTACAATGCTTGATTGGCTTCGGACTAGGGCTTGTTAAAAATGAAAAACAAAAAATTACGGAGAAGGCTATTAAAGTCTTCTCTATAAAACACACAACAATGTCGTCTACTACCACTACTTCATCCGTTCCGGCAAGTGTTCCTGCAGCAAGTGTTCCTGCAGCGAGTGTTCCTGCAGCGAGTGTTCCTGCAGCGAGTGTTCCTGCAGCGAGTGTTCTGAAGAAGCCTTCTTCTCTTATGGAGAAGATTGCGAGAATGTTCTCTTTCAACCCGTACAATGGGTATGACGAAACGAATGTTTTTTCGTGTAATGTACAATAAAAAAAACAAAAATGGAGAGATGTGTTTAAACACATCTCTCTAAAATACGTAACGAGAATGCGTGCGTATCTCAACGACATTCATTTTCTTCAGCTTTCTGTAAAAAAGCTTGCACGAGAGGCTACAGACACATCTACACCCTCTCCCTCTCGTGTGCTGCTGAATGGAGAGAACGTAGTTGATGAGAGCAAACGTGTGTCGATGACGGAAACTGGATGGACGTATGATGTGAATGTGCTAAATCGGTGTTCGCACATTCTCAATGCGTCTCCGTATCTATACACACGTCTATCTGATGGCAAGAAGCACACGTATCCTGTCGGCGCATTCATGGATGCACATGTTGATTCTCATGCTGCTGATGAAAAAGACGAACAGCATCTCTTCACCCTTATTATTGTGCCTGAAGGTCAAACGTTTGAAGGTGGACAGTTTCACACGCCTCAACATTCGCGTTCGATTGAAAGTCATTATTACACAACAGAAATAGCATTTAATAGACGTTATAATGCGATTCTTCTTCCACTCACAATGCTGCACAAAGTCAATCGCGTCACTGCAGGAGAGCGAGTGTCTTACACTTTCAAGGTGTGGGGGAAGTTCGACCCTGTTCGGCTGATTTCTAAAATGGTTGGTGATTACCTTACATCTGCAGATAACCCTCCAACACATGATGACGTTGAAACTGTTGGTGGACATGTTAGGAAGTTTCTCGAACAGAAACGTTCAGAGTATCTAACTAACAATCAATCTTTCGCTTGGGGGAGGGATGAAGATGGAACAATTCGCGCGCTGAAAGAGAATGAATGTAATCGTTGGTCATGCCAACTGTCTCTCATTCTGAATGGTGGAGACGATGATGTTTCTATATGGTATCAGAACTATGATGATCGATATCCCTTTAAGATTGTAGAAGATATGGAGCTAAAAGAAGATATCACTGATTACAATTTTGTCATTCTTACGTATGATGACGGTAGCAATGATAAGATTTCTGTTCGAGAATCGTTTGTTCCTCCAGCTGGAAAAATGGTTGCAATGGTTTCTCCATCTTCAAAAGTTATTAGGGACAACGTTCTAATGTGTCTCGATAACATGATTGCTGTTGCAACTGAAGTTGAAGATAGGCAGCTGAAAAAGCTTAGGATGCAGCGTGTGGCGCCATCAAATGAAACGTTTGCCACAACGTTTCTTGCAGAACTGAAAAAGAATGTTGAACGTTCAGATGTGATTATTCTTTGTGGATACAGTAAATCAAAGAATGATCTCTGCCCTTTCGATAATATGATTGTTGATCTAGTTCGAAATGCTGGATACAATCTAACGGCAATCCTTGGAGATTCTGAAACTCTTTATCGTGATCCTCCAAAATTTGATATTCGCGCAGATGGAAGATTTGAAGATGCGTCAAACACGATCGTTGCTAGTGTATATTCAGCGTTTAATGATGCAGGACGAAACAATCCTCGCATTATTTCTTATTCTGTTATGTTTGTTGTTGGAAAATATTAAAAAAAGAGAAAGAAAATAGAGAATACATTAATGTATTCTATCAAAATTACGTAACAAGAATGCGCTCTCTTCGTGTTTCAAACGCATTCGCTCGTCGTGTCGCAAAGACAACATCGTCAAAGGAGTTTGCACGCGAGCTTCGCAAGCAGAAGCGTGAGAAGCGCTACAAGCCGTCTTTTGCGTTTGAGGAGGAAGTAGAGAACAGCGTTGTGTTTCTCGACACATCTCAACACACAACAGAAGAGGAAGATGAGATGCAGCGGATTAAGGAGCAAGAAGAATACGAGAGGGAGCTTGAGATCTGCCGTCAAATGATTGAAGAAGATGAGCGCGACGAAAGGGTAGCACTTCGTCGGTATTATCATGAACGTGCAAATGTGGCATCAACTCTCGAAGAGTTTGATTACGGTGAAAGTAGTCTGCGGGCAATTTACGGCGATGTTCTTCGTATCATTATTGATATGATGGATTTGGGGGATTACATCACACCTGATTGGCTAAACATGTTTGCTCGTGATCGGTTGAGATCTGAATCATGGAATTACTATATCTACACAAATATGTTGTATGATCGTGTTCCTTATGCTAACGCTCCTCGTTGGCTATTAGATCGGTTGATTGATCACGTAAGTGGTTGTTGTCTCTCCCTGCGAAAGTATCCGACATATTCTAGGTGGTGTGATGTTGCATATATTCTGCAATTTCTTCATGGAGAAGAGATTCGACGTGCTTTTCTGAAATATACTTATGTTGAAGATACGCATCCTAATTTGAGCAGGGATTTCTTTTAAAGAGAGAACGTGAGAGATGTATTAAATACATCTCTCACACAATACGTAACAGACATGCCCGAGCAATGGCTTGTTGACTACCTTGTTTCTCTCGGGTTTGGAGAAAACTTAGCTCAACAAGCACCTGATGAGTTTTTCGTCAATCATTACTTTCTTGGAAAAGTGAAGAAAGGGAGTTGTCGAATGGTGATGGCAGTGAAGTTGTTCATCGTAAAGTTGTGCGGTGAAGCAATTCAACGCAACCGAGATCTGAATTATTATAACATTACAACACGTGCTTCTCTAGTTTATGCTTTGCGAGAGGTCATACATTGTTCAGTAAACAAAGCGAATGAGATCGCAACTTTCTTTCGATTCCCTGAAAATCCACAGCAAGAACAGATAGCTGAAGGAGACATGCGTTTTGGAGACGGACGGTATCATCATTTTGAGCACGTTTATCGAATGTGCATCATAAAAGATTTGATAGAATATTTTGAACGAGCAATTCGTTATAAGAAGTTTTATCATTTTCATTGTCCGTTCGTTCAATTTAATGGGAATCGCATTGACGGATATAAGTCTTTTCGCTACAAATCCTACAATTTTTTCGCTCTAATTCGTTTTGAATCGGAGTGTGATGATGTAAAATTTGAGAGGTATCGTTCGCAACGGAAAAAAACAGCCCTCAAGGAAAAATGAAAATCTGAAATTCTTTGGAAGAGAGAGAGGTGTTATACACTTCTCTCTTACAGTACGTAACGAGATGTCCGCCACCTCTTCAGCTGCGGAGTCATGCCCAGTGTTTGCTTCATTTCGGGAGTTGAAGGCGTTTCTCGCAAAGAGTGGGATCTTGATTCAGGATTTGGCAAAGACTGTTGAAGGAGACTATGAGTTCTCAATCACAACTGGAGAAGTGGATGAGAAGAAGATGATGGCGTTGGATTTGAAGGAGGCTCTCGAGGTTGGAACGTGGAAATCTGATCCTCTGTTTCCTCGTACAGATTTTCACGATATGTCTCAGCATGAACTCGCTGTGTATTGGACGCATCTCACAACGGGTGTGATGATTTGGAAGCGCTATATGCGTATCGATGGAGAGGAGAAGCCCGTATGGGTTGAGGGATGGGATGGGTTCTTTGCTGATGTTTCAACGAAGATTGTCTGAAAAAGAAAAAATGAGAGATGTGTTGTACACATCTCTCTAAAACACGTAACAACGATGTCAGCAAACGCTTCTCTAAAATTGAATACGGCAGTTTACGATCCTCGTGTATTTCTCGCATATCTCGTTTACGGAAGTAGTGTAAAGAATACGAGTCCTGACGATCTTAACCGAATCGCCCCTCGTGGATATCATCTTTCTTATCGGATTCCTCGCCCAAATGGGAACGTTTCATGGCTATTTGTCGTTTTTAATGACAAAACACTGGTTGAAACAATCTACACGCGGCAAACATCCTCAGTCAGAGTGACAGAAACCCCTTACGTTCCGGGGTTCGATCACTATGGAGCGATGGATGCGTGTCTGAACGGAGACAATTCAAAATTTCGAGCAATTTTTCATTGAAAAAACGAGAGAGATGTGTTTTACACATCTCTCATAAAGTACGTAACAACATGACATCTTCCGTCTCTGAGTGCCGCAGCTTCAAGGCAACGCAGAAGTGTGCGTACGGTGATAGCTGTCGATACGCTCATGTGTATCGCCCTCACCCAGTCGCTGAAACGTCACCACCACCCAAGCGGTGCAAGTTTGTGAAGGGTGAGTGCCCTCTCGCTCACTGTGCTCTTACGCATGTTGAGCGTAGCAATAAGCTTTGTGACAGTTGGGTTGATTACGGAAAGTGTCCACATGGGGACGCATGCTGGTTCACGCATGAGTTTCCAGACCTTCCAGAGCCTGATAACATTGCTGGACGACCTCTGTTTGATGGAAATAAGATTGTTGTAGCTCGTGTGTTTTGGTACGATTACAATGAATGGAGCACGCTTGCAAAGGACAAGCGTGCCGCATATGTTCGCGACCATACGTATGAGGTATATACGTTTGATGGGCGCATTCTCCATGTTCTTGATGCTGACAAGCGTCTTTCTTTCACGCATGTTCGAATGTGCGACCTTCTTCCAGAGAAGATTTCGTTTCTTTGGCGCTACGGAGATGGATTCTTTGTGAAGTATCAGCGTTGGCTTCGTGCGCGTCGTGAGGCGCTTGAGGCTCTTCGTATCGCTGCAAAGAGCGATACCTACACAGCAGAGATGTTTCAACGTGTGAATGTTGAACCGTTTAACATTGCAGATATTGTAATGCCTCTGTAAAAAAATAAAAATGAGGGAGACGATTTTAAAATCGTCTCCCATAAAATACGTGACAAAGAATTCTCCACAATGGCAGCAGATCTTTTATTTGGAGGAATTTTTGTTGTTATGTTAGCATATGGTATTATATTACAACAATCAATATCAACAAATTTAAATACTAACATATTGAATAGAACAAACACTACTAAAATGCCATCATTTTTTAACGATTCAGTATTGAACACAACAGTATTGAACACAACAGTATTGAACACAACAGTATTGAACACAACAGTATTGAACACAA
>JACCDY010332116.1_pt1 | contig 16002 bp, 15 predicted proteins | sample 7446391 | NCBI WGS metagenome assembly JACCDY01 (sample SAMN15323451, study PRJNA562643) | freshwater metagenome | isolation source: river surface water | place: USA:Blue River Watershed | collected 2017-08-18
ATGAAGAACTGGATGACCATCTCCCAGTACGCGATGACGGCCGGCATCCGGCTCTAAGGACGTCCTGCGTAATGGGGTCAGACCCTATTAATGGGGTCTGACCCCATTATTCGTCTAGGGGGTGACTGTGATTGAGGCTCTAACCTCCGATTGGAGCATAGGCGCATGGCCCGACAACCTCGCTCCGAAAGCCCCGACGCCATTCTGCACGTCTACTCCAGAGGAAACTATCGAACCGACATCTTCGCGGATCCTGGCGCGGCTGGCTCCTTCCTGACATCGATGCACGAAGCTACGCTCAGGTCTGGCTGGCACCTCTACACTTTCGCGGTGATGCCTAATCACTTTCACATGATGCTGCGGACGCCTCGGGCCAATCTCGCCAGGGGTATGCATCTTATGCTGTCTGGCTTTGCCATCCGGTTCAACGGCCTAAGGGATGAGCGTGGGCATGTCTTCCAGGGCAGGTATCACGCCAAGAAGATGCCTTCCACGATTTCGGCAGGAAGGTTGTTCGATTACATCAACCTAAACCCCGTTCGTAAGGGGCTGATGTCGGTCGATGATCTTGCACGTAGCGAGCTCAGCGCGATTCGTGGTCTGTGTAAGCCCGCGTTGCGAGGAGAGACACGACCTGGTGAGGCACTTGAGCGTTTTATAGGCTATCCTGATAAGCCGGAAGGGTGGGCTAGCTATAATGCCCATCTCAAGAAGGTCTCCCTCGAGGATCCCGAGGCGACGCTCTTTGAATCAACTTGGACAAGCGGTGAGATCATTGACCGTCGGGAACAGGCCAAGAACCCCGTGGGGGCTGGCGTTCCCTCGGGATTCAATCAGGCTGAGATGGAGGCGCTTGAGAATCGCCACACCGAGGCCACATTCGCTCAGCTATTAGCTGATGCAGGCATGACTGAGGCAGATGTCGCCCGCGAACATGGAGTCAGAGCGTGGAAAATGTCGATCGCCGCCCAGATGTTCAGGCTAACCACGGCATCGCTCCCTTGGGTCGTCCGTAAACTTAACGCCGGCAGCGTCAGCCACTTCAGCCTCTGCCTACGTAATGGGGTCAGACCCCATTAATAGGGTCTGACCCCATTATTGTCCGCGCGCGAAGGTAATGCGTGACGCTTTCGGTGTAGACTTTTGGTAGGCAACTAGTCCCTAGTTGCTCACTGTAAGGCCGGAGAGTCTGGGCCGAATTCCTTGAGGGTGCCGAGGTACCGGAACTCGTTTCTGTGCAGGACAAGTTCCTCGCAGGCTTTCACGATCATCAGCTTGTAGGCAGAAATGGCGTCAAAGTCGTTATCGAAGCTACCCAGGCTTATCATGTTTTCTGAAGAGTAATGCATCAGCGCCAGTTTTTCGGGCTCAAAGGGTTTTCCTGTCAGTTTCCCCCACAGGCCTCTGGGTTTCATGGCCAGCTCGTGGTTTATGAAGGTCATGCCGAAGACATGGATCGGCAGCGATGAAGGGCCTCGCGGATTCTTGCTCTTCCGGTAGTAGATCGATGCGGAGTAGAGCGTGTCGATAGGCATGGGTTGGATTCCTTTTCCTGCCGAGTAATCTAGCATTTGGCTGAAGCAAAGCGGTTTCGTTTCGCAAACGGCATAGAATAAATCGCTTGCGAATACGGCGCCGGATTCGGCTTGGCCTCGCGCGACCGATGTGAACCCCATGGGTAGCAAGGGGTGCTCGGATATCCTCACAGGCTTATGTTCGTTACGACCGAAGTGGTTTCCGCGTGAACTTCCAAGACTGGCTGTATTATCCTTTGTACGGCTGCTTACCTGGGTGAAGCCTTTGTCGTCAGAGCGAACAGGCTCCGCTTTACGACGGGAAGTCGGAGCAAGTCGGAGCCTGTTCTTGATTGTTTTCAGCTCCTTGCGGGCGGCGGTCAGGATTTCTTCGCCGGTCCGGGGCTTCTTGGGCTTGGGTTTCTTGGGCTTGTACGGCCGAGCGGAGAACTTCGGCTTCTTCGTCCTTTTTCTCGGCTTATATGGCTTGTCGGCGAATTTCTTCCCGACGTCGTCCGATTTCTTTGAGCTCATGGTAACTTAGGGCTGGTCACGTGTTGATTTCGATCAAGCGAGAGGGTTTCTCATACTTTCTTGGCTTGGTGCCATCTCGCGGCTTTGCCGACGAAGTCCCAGATTCCCTCAAGGGCGGCGGCATACCAGGGCCCGATGCGCCCATAGAGCTCCGGCCCGGCGGGGGACACGAGATGGGCATGCGCGAAAACGGCTCCGCCGTTCTCCCATTTGGTGGGTTCGCCGGCTTTGTCTCCGTTGCCTTCCAAGTTGATCGGGAAGTTCAAGGGGTGGACCCGCAGCGACTCGGGATGCGCTTCGGCGTATTCAAGCAGACCTTTGAGGTCGCTAGGCCCAACGTTGAGGATGACCTGTCCGGTGCCTTCCTGGTCGCCTTTCTTGGGGATGAAGAGGCACTTCATGTTGGTGCCATGCATGCCCATCTGGAGGAAATGGGTGACCTGAGGGTTGGTCGAGCGCACCAGCCGCCATTCGTCATTGGCTTTGCCGACCACTTGCTTGGCGACGATTTCCCAGAGGGGTTCGATGTCGACTTCTTCGCTATCCGTGAGGAAGCGTTCGGCGAAGGGGCCGATGAACTTCTTCTCGGGTGAGGTATCGACGATCGCGAAGGTGACCTCCTTGAAGGCGCCTTTGAAGTCACCTTCAAGGGCCCACTTGAATAGTGCCGAGACCTGGTGCCCGTCGTTGCCGAAGGCTCCGCAACCCCAAGCGCCGAGCACGAGCGAGTCATGACCATGCGTCTGCGCGACGGTCAGAATCTTCCAGATGCGCGTACGAAGGATGTCGGCGACCAGGCTGAGCTCCTCGGGGTGGAGGTGCTTGGTCAGGGGCGCGGCGGACGTGATAAAGGATGCGTGGTAAGGGGAGGGTAGCAGCCGATGTTCGTCGTCCCGGAAGACGGGGACATCAGGCGAGTATATCATGGCGTCGCTGTAGCGCTTGTGTCCTTCCCTCCGGTGGTAGGAGTACATCGGAGAGTCCTTGATCGTCAGGTAGAGGGCGCTGGAGCGACAGAGGTATTCTTCCTGGGCGCGGGCGCCGGTGAGGAATCCGCCCCCGGGGTTGGTGGCCGCGGCGAAATTAAGCGAGACCACGTTGTGCCCCTTGGCTTGGTGACGGCGATGGGCGGAGAGGGTGGACTCGTTCGTGACCTCATATGACGTCTTGTGCGTCCCCTTGGCCGGGCTGGGGTGGGGGTGGTCGGCGGTATAATGGACCGTCGCCTGAACGGAGGCTTTCACCCCGGCCGAAATGTCCACCAGACCCGAGGGCCCCTCGTACCTGCCCAACTTGGAAATCGCGACCGCTTCTTCGCCGAGACGTACGGCGAGGTCACGGTCGATACGAGGTTCGAACAGGCTCATGGTATGACACGGTTATCTCTCGGCCCCGATCCATTGGCCAGCGATTACTGATTGAAGATTCTTCTACGTAACCGTTTATTTGCCTTACAGCCTATGGATGTGGTTCTATCTGTAACGCCGCCTTAAGATGTGCTGGATCATTTCCACTATTTGGGGGCTAATCTTATTATGGGAAATCATTAAATGGTTCTTCGCTGTGGCCTTGCCTTGGTTTTTCGGCCATCTGGGAGAATTCGTTGAATGGGTAAGGGATCAGATTTCCCGTTTTTTATCTTGGTCGGCAACGACTTGGCGGACCCTGGCGTCGGGTTGTGCTGCCAGCTCCGGACGGGAGGGCGACGCCACCCAAGCCGCCGATAAGTCTTTGCTGGAGTCAGCGGATAATCCTGACATTAATCTTCCGTCGCAACCTAACCCAACCTCAGCTATGTGGCCTTTCGGATCAGATAACAAATCTGCTAGTTCTGGATCCTCGCCTTCCCCTAGGCAGGGGGTGTCTTTGACGGCCCCCGAGTTGGATAAGCTTAAAGCGGAGCTGTATAAGGCGCAAAACCAAGTCAAGACGCTCGAGGTAACGATCAAGAGTCTCAATCTGAAGAATGCGGCGCTTGAGTCTGCGGTTCGCGAAAAACAAGAGCTTAACCAATCGATGCAGGAAAGGTTCAGTCAGGTTACCCATGCCTTGGCGACTCTGGAGTCGGAATTCCAAAGCCTGATTAAGCGTCACGATTCCGTTTCCGCTGAGCTCGAGGCCCTGAAGCCCTTCGCCGCGATCAAGACCGATCAGCGCCGCATGATCTATACGGTCAGTCCGGAACTTCACAAAAAGTGGCAGTCCATCATGCGTGATACCACTCGCCTGCAGGTCCTCGAGCTGCTCGGTCAGCCCACCGAAATCCTGGCGGTTTCCAGCGGCGGAGCTTCGCCGATCCAGCTTGTTCGCAAAGGCGTTCCGGCGCCGCGTCCGGAATTGATGCAGCACGTCACCAGCCTGGTGGTGGGCGATGGCCTGTTGAAGGATTGGGTCCGCGGCGTAGGCCGTACCGCCTGGGTCTACGCCGATGACACGATTGCCCCCGGCGTCATCTTCTTCGCTTCGGAATCAGACGGCGGCCAGGTCTTCCGTATCTTCCCGCCCGAGTGCTGACCGGCTTCAGTCGATGTTGAGCGACTCGTAATTGCCCGTGTATTCGCCGGCGTTGGCCTTGAGGCTTTCGAAGTCGGCGAAGAACGTGGCTTTCAGCAGGTCTTCGAGCCGCATCACCCTGTGGCCGATCGTGGTGTCTTCGTCGGAGTCGAAGTCTTCCGCGACGCCGAAGATGTCCACGATGAAGAAACGGTAGTCGGGCGTATGGCTTCTGACCGCCCCCGCGATGTTGATGGAGAAGGGCGCTTTTCCTTCCTCAGGGGTGAGCGTCTTGTCCACCTTCGACGCCACGAAGTAGACCCCGCGGCTGAGCATGAATTTACCTAGGGTGACGGTGTCGTTCATGGGCTCTTCGGACATTTTGTGGTCGTGCATGGGGTGTATGGTTAGGTGTGCCTCGCCTCTGAAGATTGTCAATGGGGCGGGGTGGGGTCGCCCTGAGGATGGCCGGCAGGTGATTCCTGCCGACCGCAGCTATGCCGCGAGCGGGTAGCGGTTTGGTGATGCAACGGCTGTCGCCGGCCATCCGGGACCTGTGAATTTGCAGCAACAACTAGGGCAGCACGCGGTGCTGCCCCTACCTCGATGCAGGCTATGCCGTGAAGCGGTCCCGACCCTACCTGAGTCAGGTCATATCAGACTTAAGAATGTTGTAAGAGACGTCCGTGCCGTCATAGTCGGGTCGTGCTCTTCAAGCAGGCCACCGGAGATCTCTTCACCGCGGCGGGGGTGTTCATCAAGAACGTCCACTGCCCCAAAGGTAGCGCCGCCTTCGGACTCCTGGGCGTCGATAGGCAAGGTCGACTGAGCTGCCGCGGCTGCTCCCGGCAGATCCATGATGTCCGTCATAAGAGCGAGGCCGAAGTCGTCGCCTTGGTCCAAGCCGAGCCTAAGGCGTGTCTGATGCTTTCCCTCAGAAACCTAACCCTAAGCTGATGTTCCCTTACTCTGATCAGAGCACCGCAACCGGGCTGGTGGCCGAGGCATGGAGGGCCAATATGCTCGATGGAAAGGATGCGCCAGAGCGTCCTGCCGATAAGCCGGTGCCGCCCGCTCTTCTGGCCGCAAGGGTCGCCGCACTGGCCCCTGAAATGCCTGCCGAGGACAAGGAGCATTTCCTCAGAAGCTTCATCAATCTCTGGCCGCAAATTGATTCTCCTGGTGGGGCCGGCTACGGGCTCGGTCATGATTCGGGTGGGCCATCCTGCGAGGATGTCGTGCTCAAGTGCTGGATCAGCCTCATCGCAACTCGTCGTAAGCCCTTGGCCACGGCGACACGTCGACTGATCTCCGACAGTGACGAGGTAGCCTATCCACGCGAGTATGAGGCGATGAAGATGAGTCCGGGAGATTTCGGCACCCCAAGGTTCCAAGATCCCCGTCAATGGTATTCGGCGCCTCTGAGGATCACCCACCGCCAGCTCGCTTTGCATGTCGAATTCGCGCCCTTGCTGGCCGCGGTTTTCTTGGCCAGTCGACTGCCAGGGATGTTTTTCGGTGATTCAAGGTCTCCTGGGCTGTCCAGTCGTCCACAGGTGATGATTTTGCTGGAGGCCCTGCTTGCGCGACGTCCTGATAACATGACCGACGCGCAATTCCTGCATTATGTCCGTTGGTTGGTCAGTTTTCGTAACCCGTTGTGGCCTGAGGATGGTGGCATCGTGATCGGTTGACCTTGCGTATGCTCATCCCATTCGCGCCTGACCTGCTCATCAACGCATGGTGAAGCTTCGTAAGTTTCCTTTGTTCGTTCACGGCACGTGACATGTCCCTTGAGCGATTCATCCAAGCTCAAGAAACGTCATACTGCATGGCTTTGGCTGAGTTGAATTCAGGTCGAAAATCGGGGCATTGGATCTGGTGGGTGTTCCCACAGTTGAAGGGGCTCGGCACCTCTCATAACTCTACCTTCTACGGACTCGACGACGAGGCCGAAGCCCGGGCTTATCTTCGTCATCCTCTCCTGGGCGCCCGGTATCGTGAATGCGTGTCGGTCGTCCATGTACAGTTATGTCTTCGTAAGGTTGAGCCGCACGTCCTCATGGGCAGCGACGTGGATGTCCTTAAGCTCCATAGCTCTCTTCAGCTTTTTCTGAAGGTCGCATGCGATGACGACGCCAAGCTTCAGGTGCAGGCTCGGGACATCCTTTTGGCGCTAAGGCAGGGCTGATCCGCACGCGAAGAGTATGCGGATGTCATGCTTATGTTCTAGCTCTTCGAGCTGCACGTCGATGATCTTCCTGAGCGCGGGATCGATGGCGTGGGAGGGCTTGGCCATGGCCTACCGCTTGAGCAGTTCGAACAGGCCGTTCAGCTCTGCGTAGGAGTCTTGGGGCGGCGTATCGCCGAGATAGCCTTGTCCGAGGATCTGGCCGTTGGCCGAGTAGCGCTTCTTTCCGTCCCGTGCCTCGAACTTCCAGACCATGCCGTCGACCATGTCGCATGTCCCGTTCCGAAGACCTTTCGTCGCGAGGATTTCCAGCTGTGTCCAGAAGTCTGCCGAGGCGGCGGATGTGAACGGCGTGGCGCCGTCCGGTTCCCGACGGTAGCCATTCTCCTGCCTGCTGCTAAGAATCTGCTGATCGAAATCAGCGACGAGCACGACGGTCTGATCCTCGGGGCCCGATAGGGTCAACGTTGCTTGGCGCTTGGGGGGCATCTCGTTTTCTTAAACTTTGATACAAAGGTTCGCAAACGGATTTCCGGCCCTCGGGGCTTTACAAGGGGGGAGGTAAGCCTAGGTTTGCCCGATCCCCATGGAGCGAGCCCGTCGCCAGCAGAGCAATCAAGACTACTGGGAGCAGGCTCAGAACCTGCGTCCTTTGGACATCGCCGCCCGGGCGGAGATGCTGGCGGCCCAGGATAAGACCGCCGAAGCCTATGCGGAGTTCGAGCGCAGCCTCAAGGAGGTCGCCGCCCGCTACGGTAATCCCAGCCCTCAGATGGAACTGGCCCGCCGCCGTTTCATCACCTTCTGCTGGGCCCAGAAGGACTACGAACGTATCCATGCCTTGGCGCTGGCCAATCTACGCTGCAAGCAGGCGAGGGTGGGCAATCTTGACCCTTCGTTCCAGTCCCGCCTCGGAGACCTCGCCGGTGCCTGTTACTTCCTCGGACGTCATCACGAGGCCGAGAACTACGCCCGGCAGATGCTCGCCATCGCCATCATGCAGCCGAACCCATGGAAGCACATGGGCGATCATGCGGCCAACTATGTCGCGACCTTCGCCGCCGCGCGGGGGGACCATGAGCAGGCGATCGTTCTGCTCAACCAGGCCTTGGCTTGGGCCGCCAAGGATCCTTTCTCGGGCCTGACCGACATCGAGCGCTATGCCGACAAGCTGGCCAAGTCTTATGAGGCGTTGGGTAAGTTCAAGGAATCCAGCGATGTCCTGACGAAGTATCAGCCGCGCAAGGAAACCTTCCCTGACCGCAACCCCGTCACGATCTTCCGCTTTTTCTGGCGGCTCTTCAATCTAGGCTTCAAGTTCCGCAAGCCTCAGGATGCCATCTTGGATGCCAATATCGCTTACATCGCCGCGGCTTTGCCCAAGATCGGACTGAGGAGCGACACCTCCGAAATCTACTTCCTGATGGATATGATGAAGGCGAGGCTGCTCAAGTTCCGAGGCAAGAAGCCGGAGGCCAAGGAAGCCTTCGCCAAGATCTATGACACCTATCTGAACGAGTTCCCGGTCGCTGACGGCATGCTGAGCTGGACTCTCTCCGATCTGGCCGAACTCTGGCATGGCCCCGACCACCCCAACGAGGAGGCGAAATGCCTGCGCTTGGCCATCTCGTGCCTGGAGGACGCCGGTCTTGCCAAAGGCCCGGACTATGCGCGTCTGCATAATCGTCTAGGACTTTGGCATTCCGGCATGCGGTCCTATCAGGCTTCCATCGAATGCTACCGGAAGGCTCTGGCTGCCTTGGAGCCGGGCGAGGAGCCGCGACTTCAGGCTAATCTTTATTGGAACATCGGACTCGGTGAGGCGGCCTCGATCGGCTTTGCCCGGCTGGGCGAGCTCCAAAAGGCCTGGAAGGCGACTCCGGCCGGGCAGCCCCATCATAATGAGATTGAGCCTTTCCTGCGTCTTCAGGAAACATTCAAAGAAGTCCACCGGCGCTTCGTCATCGCCCTGGGTCCCAAGCACCCCGACACACTGCAGGCCCTCGATTTCATCCAAAAGTCCCTTTCCTGAATCCTATGGCCACCACCATCGACGAAATCATCTCCTTCCTGTCCGACGAGGGCCTGCGTTACTCCCATTCCGAGGGAAATGATTATCTCCGGACCGGCTTCGCCATGAAGAAGTACGTGGATGTCGACGGAGATAAGCTCCTGCACATCGTCATCTCCGTCGAAGAGCAGGGGAAGTTCCTCAAGATCGCCGCTCCTTGCGCCTATCGTTTCCATCACGACGGCACCTCCTTCCATAAGCTGGCCCTGTTCCAGACGCTCCTGCAGATCTGCCACATGACCAAGATGGTGCAGTTCGAGTACGATCCGGACGAAGGCGAGATCCAGGCGATCGTGGAGTTCGCGCTCGAGGACGCCGACCTGACGCGCCAGCAACTGATGCGCTCGGTCTACACCCTGAGCGACGCTCTGGAGGAATACCACACCGCCATCCATGACGCCATCACCGGCGGCATCCCCTTGGAGAAGCCGAGCGAGCTGCGTCAGAACTACGAACGTTTCCTGAAGGAGCGCCGGATCGAACGCCTCCGTCAGCTGGGCTCAGACTCATCGCCGGACTCCGACGGCGCCCAGCCTCCCCTCTGAGGTCTTTCCCATGGCTACCACGCTGAAGAAGATCACCGAATTCCTCGATCAGGAGCGCCTGGACTACCTGCACAAGGAGGGAAAGCAGCACCTGCGTATGCGGATGCCGACCAAGAAATACATGCAGGTCGGGGCGAAGAACCATCACATCGACCTGGTCATCGCCTTGGAGGAGGAGGGGGCCTATCTGAAGGTCATCGCTCCCGAGGTCTACCATTTCCCGGCTAACGCGGGTTCGTTCCAGAAACTGGCGCTCATGCAGTCGCTCCTGCAGATCAGCCTCATGTCGAAGATGGTGCAGTTCGAATATGACGCCGACGACGGAGAAATCCGCGCCATCATCGAATTTCCGCTGGAGGACGCCGCGCTCACCAGCCGCCAGCTCATGCGCTGCATCCATGGCCTAGTGAAGGTCATGGACCGAAACCATTTCACCATCATCGACGCCATCAAGCATGGCCTGACGCCTGAAAGTCCAGCCGCGCTCCAGAAGGCCTACGAGAAGTACCTCGAAGAGCGTCGCGCCAAGCGGAAGCGCGACATGTGGGGAGATGGTAAAGAAGGCGCCTGAGCGGAGCGGGAATCCTGATGATTGCCCCGCCCAAATCCTGACCCATGAGGGATTACAATCTTCACTACTACTATCTGAAGCTCCCGCTCGACGCCACGACCGAGGAGGTCGAGCAGGCCTATCAGGATGAGGTGAAGGCATGCGCCGGCTTCGCCCCGCATCACATGCAGGAACGCATGGTCATCCTGCGCTCGGCCCGGGAGACCTTGGCGATCCCTGCCAACCGTAAGCTTTACCATGATGAGAAGAGGGAAGAGTGCTACCTTTCGACCTCGACCCGGAAGATCCTCAAGGCGACCGGTTTCTGGCCGGTGAGCTACGTACCTCGCCGCCCAGGGCCGATGCCCGATTCCTTCGAGGGGCTCTCGCTCTTCAAGTCTCTCCGTAATATCGGCCGTTGATTTCCTTTCCGGGCAGTCCGGACGATCGCATGGAGGGGGCGTAAGGGAGCCGTGCCCAAGGCGAAGGCGCCTTTGCGACTTGTGCGTAAGGCTGGGTTTATCTATCAGACTAGTATAACCCTGCCTTGCTTCGATGGCCACGCCCCGATTTGAAACTCCTGTCTACTTCCTGCGCAGCCGCGCCGGAGAAGTCCTCGGGCCCTTCACCCTCTCCGAGGTGAAGTCGCAGCTCGATGCCCGTAAGATCTCCAATGACGGTGAGATGCGGCGGCAGGGGTGGGAGGTGCTCGAAAAGGAGGAGCTTTGGGGTAAGATCAAGGACTTCCCCATCTTCGGATATTCAGGGCCGACCGGACGCCATGAGATCTATGCTCTCAAGGCCAAGGCCAAGACCGTCTGGCGCGTCGGTATCGCCCTGCTTGTCATCACCTTGGCCGCATTCGTGGGCATGTTCTTCATCCCGTTCCAGGAGGCTGAGCAGAAGATGAAGGAAGCTCAGGCCATCGAGGCCAAGGCCAAGCAGGATAACGTCAATTTCCGCAAGCGGGTCGATGAGGAGGTCGCGACCGCCAAAAAGCAGTGGACCACGGAGTTCGATGCCAATCTGAAGCAGTGGGATAACGATAAATCCAAGGTCGCCTCGGATCTGGTCAAGACCTCGCAGGCGCTTCGTACTTCGGAACTGAAGCTGGCCGCTGAATCGGCCAACGTGTCCCGGTTGGAAGGCGAGCTCAAGGTCGCCCTTGCCGAAGGCGCCGAGGCCAGGAGGATCAAGGACAAGGCGGTTTCGGACCTGTCTCGCGTCGAAAGGGATTATAAGAAGAAATTCGAATCGATGGACGACTCCTTCGAGGCGCGGGTGAGCCAGACGGAGGCGAATCTTAAGCAGGAATTCGAGTCGCTCGTCGAGCGGCATAAGTCGGCCAGCAAGGGAGATCTCCTGCAGGTTCTATCTAATCCCAAGATGGCCAGGGTCATGGACTCGTCCAACCAAGGGAAGGGCAGGCTTGTCCTGATCGTCGCACAGCGCCCGCCTGTCGGCGCGCGTCTCGAGCTGTTCGACGGAGAGAAGGTTCTCCGGGTAACGGTGCCGTCTCAGGTGCTCGGGCCGCCCATGATGGTCGTCGACGTCGACCCTGGTCAGGCTGACTCGGCCTCCAGCCTTGGCTTCCTTGGCATGGAAGTGCTGATGCGGCCCGCCCGCTGAACGGTCTCGTCCCGTTTTATAGTGGTTTCTTCTGTCCGGTTTAGCGGGTTGACACCCCTATTCCGCTGAGCGATTTTCTTCAGGTATAACCCCCTAGAATCGGACACGAATGAAACGCCTCATCGATTGGTATTGGACTCATGGCCAGTTGCGGAAGGGGGAGCATCGGTTGCCGCGTGGGACGTGGCTCGATTCCGTCTATGGAATCGTCCGCCGTCGGGAGATCCTCACCCAGCTCGACGCCGCGAGCGGCAAGAAGCACGCCTTGGGCGTCTGGGGTCCTTCTCAGTCGGGTAAGTCGACCCTCCTGGCGCGATACCTGGACCGAGGACGCGGGCCCGCCGGCCCCTCCAGTCCTTGCCTGACCTGGGACGCCTCCCAGCCCGTTTCTTTCCTGAACTACGACGGACGCCCGCCTGAGGCGGTCGTGCTGAATCCTTACAACAACGGCTCCGACGCCTCAGGCTGCGTCACCCGCTACGTTTCCGCCTCTTTCGTCCCGCACCCGAAGCACCCCGTGCGCATCCGCTTCAACGCGGTCTCGCATATCATGCATGCGCTCGCCTGCGGCTATCTCACCGAGTGCAGGAACGCCGCCGCGGAGGGCAAGACCTTCTGGGACCGTGAGAAGATCGACGAGACCTTCCTTCGGGAGCGTCTTCCTTCCGGCGCCTCCGTCGACCGGCAGGCTTACGAGCTCATGCGTGAGCTCATGCGCATCGTCGAGCTCTTCATCGCTTCCGGTGAAGACCGGTATGTGAACCTCGGAGACAACTGGCCGGCCATCCGGACCGATTTCCTTGAATTCTCCAAGGCGCTTTCCTCGGTCGAAGAAGTCCTGCGGATCGCCCGCCGTCTCCTGTGGGACGACGCGCCCGCCATCTCCGACACCTTCGACAAGCTCCGCTCCAAGTCGAGCCGACTCCAGTGGGGCAGGGGAGAAGTGTTCTGCACCTATCAGGTGGCTTCGCTCCTGCTGGACATCGACACCTATCGCCGGTCGCTTTCCTCCAACGGCAACGTCGACGACGCCCGGGTCCGCGAAGCCGTGTCTCGCATCGGTTTCCGCACCGAGGGCTCGGATACCCTCATCGAGTGCGGTACGCCGTCGGCCGAACTTTCCGGTTTCGAGTTTGGTTCCTTCCAGGCCTTGGTCCGCGAGCTCGTCATCCCGGTCAAGAGTCCCGCGGACGAGAAAGACGCTTTCTTCAAGCTGATCGAGACGTGTGACATCCTGGATTTCCCGGGCGTCGCCCTCCAGGATTCGAACGCCACCGATGCCTCGCTCCTCGACAGCCGAGAACTCGCCTCGTCCGATCCGCTTTGGCTGACGCGCGTGTTCAAGCGGGGCAAGACCGCCTCGATGGTGCTCGGCTACGCGCAGGACGTCGCGATCGACGCTTTCGCCGTGCTCGTCAAGGCGCAGACTTTCCCGGCCAAACCGCAGCAGATCACCGCGGGCATCGAGCATTGGTGGCATTGCATCGACAAGCATTTCAACCCTCAGGCCTCGACCGCGACCACGCGCACGCCTCTTCCGCTTTCGGTCTGTCTCACCTTCTTCGCCGCCGTCATCAACGCCAAGGCCCAGATCCAAGGGGGCGCCGGCATGGAGTCGGTCTTCTCCGACATGCTCGGCAAGCTTCGTCCGCTGACGCTGCCGGGCAACTCGCTCCTTTTCTCCACGACGTACAAGGACTTCACCGCCACCGGCGGCGCCATCCAAGGCACGCCTCAGGCCATCGCCACGGCGGCTGATTTCATCCGCCAGGACGCATCCTTCCAGCGCGCCTTCGCTTCGGAGGAGTCCCGTCAGTCTTTCGAGCGCATGCTGGCTGATGCCGACGGCGGGGTGGGTTATTTCCTCGAGCAGCAGCTCTCGGCGATCAACAGCTCCAAGCGCCGAGCCAAGCTTTCCGAAGCCGACGCGGCCGACCGCAGCCTGCTGGTGGAGCTTCTGGAAGAGGCGCTGCCTTCCGGAGACGACGTCGGCGCGCAGCAACGTCGCGTGCTCAAGCGGGTGCTCGACGCCGTGCGTCGTAACCTGCAGAACTGGTCCGAGCGCGTTCCTCGCGACCGCACCTTGTTCGTCGTCGAAGACGCGACCTCGCTTTACGGTTTCTGGATCCGTCAGCTCACCTACGTCAAGGAAGAGGATCTCGCCAAGGTCCCGCAGAACTACGCCAAGCTGACGCTTCAGCAGCGCCGCGATTACGTCGAGAGCATCTGGGACTCCTGGAAGGCTTCCGTAATCAAGCGCATGTCCACCGTCCACGGTTTCGATTGGTCCGTGTTCGGTCTCGACGGCGAATCGGACGCCCTCGTCCTCCTGCGCCTGTTGTCCGAACAGCGTCCGTCCGCCGAGCTAGTCCGCTGGCTGGAGAAGGAACTCGGCTTCGTTTCGACCGATGCCGAATCCAAGGCCCTCCGCCGCGAGCTTGCGGTGGCCATGGGCAACATCATGCGCAAGGGTCAGTTGTTCGTCCCCGCGGTCGAAGGCCAGGATCCCGTGCAGCTCCTGCACCAGCAGGTGCGTTGGGAAGACGGAGATCTTTCCGAGCGATCCCCGCATCACATCGCGATCATCGACGGTTTCCTCGGCGTGCTTGAGGCCATCAAGCCGGCCGAAGCCAAGCGTCAGCCTCAGTCCGGCGACGACGAACTCCGCGCCCTCCGCCCCCAGCTTTCCTGACCTATGCGCAAGTTCACCCCCACGGACCTCAGCGATCCCAACGTCAGCCGCGAAGAACTGCTGCTGACGCCTGACTCGGGATTCCAGATGTTCTTCTTCCCGCTCCGAGCGTACGAATCTTCCCAGCTTTCCGACGTACCGCCCGAACTCCGGCCCATCGTCGAGCATAACCGTAAGGTGGTCGACTGGGATGAGGATAAGCTGCGTATCCCGGCGTGGAAGGGAAATACCGAGCTCCATGGACTTCTTTCTGACATCAAGCTCAACGGCTGGCAGCCCTGTGAGAAGTCCTACGCTCGCGGCAAGGTCGGAAGTTGCGTCCATGGCAAGGACACAATCCTTGGAGTCTGGCTAGCGGTAGAGACCAACGTGGGTGACGCCTACCGTGGCTGGACCTTCGAACCGCCTGCCAATCCCACCCAGGTCGAGCGCGACCAGTTCGCCCAGGATCCCACGCCTTATTCTCCTTATTATACGGACACCGCCGCCAATCTCGACCAGCATGACCAGATCGGTATCCAGCTGGGCAACAGCGTGCGCATCATCCAGCATATCACTTGGAAGCCTTTGCAGAAGGTCGATGCCGAGCTGGATCTGGTCATCGACTTCGGCAACTCCCGCACCTGCGCCCTTGTCCTCGAACATGTCTCACCCAACTCGATCGGCGGAGGTGCAGCGAATTTCTCGCAGATCTGCCGCCCGGTGCCGCTGGCTCATTCCTTCTACCACTCGCCGTTGCTGACCGAGGATGGGGTGCCACATCCTGCCGGCCTCAAGCATCAGTCTCCCGACGCCGCCTCGATCGTGAGCTCACGCTTCACGCTCAAGCGCCCCGAGTTCCGCAACTTCGACCCCGATTCGGAGATCGCGACCCGTAATCCCTTCACGATGCTTTGCCGCATTCCCGATTATAAGACGCGGACCGAAGGCATGCTTTTCTGGAAGACGCAGAAGACCGAGCTGGACAGCGTCGAGGTGCGGGTGCCTCAGATGTTCGTCAAGAATTCCCCGGTCTGCCTCGGCGCCGACATGGAGGAGATGGTCGGGGGCGTAACCGACATCGGCAAGGAGTTCCGGCGCCTGCATCGCGACGGCGTCCTCGTCCAGCAGAGTTCCGCCAAGCGATTCTTCTGGGATTCGACCCCCTCGCAGAAGGAGTGGTCGGTCGTGCCTAATTATGGTGACGATAATTTCGGAAAACTAGGCCGATTCGAAGGGCTTTCCGGCCTGATGCTCCGGCACATCGCCCTGCCTGGATCGAATGCCACGCGTCCTTCCATCAGCCCCACGCAACCGAATTACCCGCGCCGGGACACGCTGACCTGGACCATCCTCTCTATCCTTGAGACGACCCACCGCAGCATCAATAGCGAGTCTTGGGTCAAGCAGGCCGGCGTCTTCCAGCGCCGCCGTATCCGCAACGTGATCGGCACCTATCCGTCCGGCTGGACGAAGACCGAGATCGCGGAATACCAGGCCAAGTGGCAGGAGGCCGTCGACATCTACATGACCACCCATGTTCAACCGGGCGACAAGCCGGTCGGACTTGTCATGAAACTGGACGAGTCGGTGGCCAGCCAGATTCCGATTCTTTACTCGTGCATGACCCGCATGGCGACCAACAAGGTCGGCGAAAACTGGATCCAGGTCAACGGTGTCTCCGGCGGCGTTCATCCGCATCCGACCCTCCGCATCATGAACGTGGACATCGGCGGCGGCACTTCCGACGTTTCGATCGTCGAGTATACGGACAAGGCTCCGGGCATGTTCGTCGACCTGCATG
>JACCDY011448239.1_pt1 | contig 15972 bp, 15 predicted proteins | sample 7446391 | NCBI WGS metagenome assembly JACCDY01 (sample SAMN15323451, study PRJNA562643) | freshwater metagenome | isolation source: river surface water | place: USA:Blue River Watershed | collected 2017-08-18
AAGTTAGTAAAGCCCTGCAAGTTGAAAAAGCGCAAGCGAAAGAGCGTTGCGACGAATTGGCCAAGGCCAAAGAAGCCGAGACTGCAGCAAAGCTGGCCGAAGTGAAAGCTAAAGCAGATTTGCAAACGGTTAAGCAAGCGCAAGAGCAGCTTTTAAAAGAGCGTGACGTACTTAAGAAGTCCAAAGACGATTTGGATAAAGAAAAACAACAAACGGCCAGCAAACTAACAACACAGCAAAAGCAAATCACTGATCTGCAAAACAAGGTGAGTCAACTTGACTGTGAAAACAAAAATCTGAATCTGATCCAGCAATCGCTTAGCACTGAGGTTCTTAAAGCAGAAGCACAAATGGATTTGATTAAAGAGTTAACGCGGACAACAAACGCACAGTCTTAAGCGCTCAGCAAGTCAGTTTTAGAAAAATGTATCTTCAGCAATTGCAACAACTGTGGTTTGAAGGCCGCTGGTCCGAATTGAGCGAAATGGATGCTAAAGGTGCTCAGTCACACCCACAAGCCCGTGCATTACTGCCTCTTCTTGCCTCTGCGCATTTTCAAAACAACAATCTCATTCGTGGTGCCGAATTGATCCAGGCTGCCATTGATAGCGGCTGCTCAATCTTTGAGGTCAGAAAAGTCCTTATGGCTAGCGTGCACAATAACCTTGCCACAGCCCAAGCGTTGTTGGGTAATGTCAGCTCGGTGCTGCCACACTTCAAGCAAGCTATCGACTTGCAAGAGGGCACTAACACTTACCACTTCTACAGCCCAAGGTTGGTCGGACAGCTAAACGGCATCCAGCAAAAAACTGGGGTGTGCTGGAGTGAACCTGTTGAAAAGCTACTTCAAAAGATTCGCTGGTGTCTCCTAGACTCAGATGATGGAGGAGGGGCGGCAGCATTTCCAGCTCAAGTACTCGAACAAGTCCAGTGGTGCGTGGGTGCCGAGGATATTCATGCAGCCGTTGACACCTTACGAAGCGATTATTTGCCGAAGCTTGAACCCGAAGACAGATTGTCTTTTTACATGGCTTTGTCTGATGCTTTGGTACAGACCAAAAACGACAAAATGACCGCACTGTCGTATGTTCAGTACGCCAAAAGACAAATGTCCTTCTGGTCAGGCACATGCGCTACTGCCGTTGCTTCAAGGTTGGTGTGGTTAGGTCAAGCCGTGTTGGCAGCCGAGTTCATCACCGAAATGGCTATTAAGGGTATTGGCCCTATTGAGCTCAGCACACAAGAGCGTGCAGCTGTTGACAAAGCCAATGCTGACTTGCACAAAGCCGCAGGCAAAAAAAGTGAGCATGGGCACGACTTGTTGCTCAGCGCATTGACCCAACACTTGGCTAGCTACAAATCCACGGTGGCGCCACGCCAACCCATGTTAGTTGAAATTGGCACCACCCGTGAAGACGTTCCGGGCCAAGGCTCCACACGAAAAATCGCACTTTTTTGTAAGCAACACGGACTGGGCTTTGTCACAGTCGACATGGACCCGCACAACAGCCTCTTGGCTCGAGAAATGTTTCAGCAAATAGGCGCTACTCAGTTTGAGGCCATTACGGCCAAGGGTGAGGACTACTTGCGCCAGCACAGTGGCCCGTTCGATTTTGTTTTCCTCGATGCCTATGATTTTGACCACGGCAAACATAGTGAAATTCGACAAAGCCGGTACCAGCAGTTTCTGGGCTCGCGTATTGACGAACAGCAGTGCCACCAAATGCACTTGGATTGCGCCCAGTCGGTGCAAGCAAAATTAACACCTCATGGACTGCTGTGTGTGGACGACACCTGGCTTGAATACGGCCAATGGGTTGCCAAAGGCACCTTGGCTATGCCGTATTTATTAGAGCATCAGTTTGATTTGCTCGAGGCGCGCAACCGCGCTGCGCTATTGGGACGTACCAAATCCAAAGACACGTGATCAGCCTGAACTCGCCACCCCATGACCCTAGCCGAATCAGACGCCTTCAAAACAGACACCAAGGCGAAACCGCCGTGCTGGTTTGCAACGGCCCATCGCTCAACCAGATGGATTTGCGTTTTTTGCGAAAGCACACCTGCATTGGGCTCAACAAAATCTTTTTGGGTTTTAAAAAGTTTGCCTTCTACCCCAAGTACTACGTGGCGGTCAACGACCTGGTTATTGAGCAGTCGGCTGCAGACATCAAAGCGCTTAATTGCGTCAAGTTCATCAGCCAGCGCAATGCACATCGGGTGCCAGAGTCAGCGCTCACCCACCACATCAACACAACACGGCCACCCCAGAGGTTCTGCACCGATATTACCTTGGGCGTTAGTGAGGGTTGGACGGTGACTTACGCAGCATTACAAGTGGCATATTACCTAGGCTTTAGACATGTCGTGATTGTTGGCATGGACCACCGATTCACCTACCAAGGCCAGCCAAACGAAACGCATCTATTGCAGGGCGAGGATCCCAACCATTTTGCTCCCGATTACTTCAGCGGTCAGCATTGGGATAACCCCGATTTGGTCCATTCCGAAGATTCATACCAGCTTGCTAGGCAAATGTTTGAAGCTGATGGTCGTCGCATCATTGACGCCACGCTCAACGGGGCTTGCACCGTGTTCGACAAACAGCCCTACACCCAAGTGTTTCAAAACGACTTCTAAAACATGGAGACTATCGATTTACCGGAGCGAACTTTGGCCCAAGCCAAGCCAAGCCAAGCCAGCACAGCTGTAACCAAGGTGAAAGCCAGCGTGGTATTGCGCACACTTAACGAGGCGCGCTACCTTGAAGAGCTGTTGCAAGGCATCGCCGAGCAGCAAACTGGCCAACTGGACTGTGAAGTGGTACTGGTGGACTCCGGCTCTACCGACCAGACCCTGACCATTGCCCAACAGTACGGCTGTCGCATCTTGCACATCCAGCGGGAAGAGTTTTCTTTTGGCCGCTCACTCAACATGGGTTGTGAGGCAGCCAGTGGCGATATTTTGGTGATGACCAGCGGGCACTGTGTGCCCGCCAGCCCGCAGTGGTTGCAAAAGCTTTGCCAGCCCTTGGTAGATGGCTTGGCCCAATACAGTTACGGCAGGCAGCTTGGCGGTCCCAGAAGCCAATTCAGCGAATGTGAAGTGTTCAATAAATACTTTCCTCCCAGTTCACGCATTCCGCAAGATGGCTTTTATTGCAACAACGCCAATTCGGCCCTTCTCAAAGCCAGCTGGGCCCAGTACCGCTTTGACGAAGAGCTCACCGGCTTGGAAGACATGCACCTAGCCCAGCGCTTGGTGCGCGACGGGGGCAGGGTAGCTTATGTGGCCGAAGCCCCTGTGTACCACCACCACAGCGAAACCTGGTCCCAAGTGCGTCGTCGCTTTGAGCGCGAAGCGATTGCCTTACAGCAAATCATGCCTCATGTGCACGTCAACGTGCTGGATGCTGCCCGTTACATGTTCAGTAGTATTTTTGGGGACATGCGTCGTGCTAACGCGCAAAAAACTTTACGTCAGCACCTGTTGAGCATCGTGCGTTACCGGTTCAATCAATACATGGGTAGCTACAACGGCAACCACGAGCACCGCAAGCTCTCGCGTGAAGACAAAGATCAATACTTTTATCCATACTAAAAAGCCATGAACGCAGCCCCTAAACCCAAAATCATCGCCCTTCTACCCATGAAGGCCAACAGCGTGCGCGTCAAAGGCAAAAACTTCCGCGAGTTTTGCGGTAAGCCCTTGTTTCGCTGGATTTTGCACACCTTGCTTGAGGTCAAAGAAATTGACCAAATCATCATCAATACCGATGCTCGCCACATCTTGGCTGAAAACGGCTTGGTGGACACCGACCGCATCACCATTCGCGACCGCAAGGCAGAAATTTGTGGTGACCATGTGTCGATGAACCTAGTGCTGGCAGACGACATTGCCAACGTGCCGGCCGACATGTACCTGATGACGCACACCACCAACCCGTTGATGAGCGCCGACACCATGCGCAAAGCTGTAGCTGAGTTTCAGCAGGCCCAAGCCGCTGGCAAAGCCGACTCGTTGTTTACCGTGGACAAAGTGCAAACCCGCTTTTACCGCGGCGACTGCAGCCCCATCAACCACGACCCAGACAACCTCATCCCCACTCAAAACCTTGAGCCTTGGTTTGAAGAGAACTCAAACCTCTACATCTTCACCGCCGACAGCTTTGCCAAAACCAATGCACGTATTGGCAAGCAACCCATGATGTATGAAGGCCCATTCTTTGAGTCGATTGACATTGACACACCTGCAGACTGGGACTTTGCCGTGGTAGCAGCCCGCTTTATGCAAGAACAACAAAAGGTCGCCCAATGAAAATCCTAGTCACTTGCCCCCCCATGCTGCGCATGATCGACAGCTTTCGCCCGCTGTTTGCGCAGCATGGCGCCGAAATCACCACGCCCAACGTGGTGCAGACCCTGAGTGTGGAAGAACTCAAAACACTGGTGCCTCAGCACGATGGCTGGATCATTGGCGACGACCCAGCCACGCGCGAAGTCTTTGAAGCCGGCAAAGCGGGCCGGCTTAAAGCCGCCGTGAAGTGGGGCATTGGCGTGGACAACGTCGACTTTGCCGTCTGCAAAGACCTAGGCATCCCCATCATCAACACCCCCAATATGTTTGGCGGCGAGGTGGCAGACATTGCCGTGGGTTATGTGATTGCCTTGGCCCGAGAAACTTTTGAAATAGACCGCGGCGTAAGAGCAGGCCAATGGCCCAAGCCGCGCGGCATCAGCTTGTCGGGCAAAACCGTGGCCTTGGTGGGCTATGGCGACATTGGTAAAAACACAGCCAAGCGTCTGTTGGCCGCAGACATGCACATCATTGCGTATGACCCCTTTGCCGTAGCTGACCCTGCTATGCCACAAGTGCAAACAGCCACATGGCCGCAGCGTATTGAAGAGGCAGACTTCATCGTCATCAACTGCGCATTAACACCCAGCAGCCGCCATATGCTTAATGCCGATGTGCTGGCCAAAGCTAAACAAGGTGTGCGAGTGGTGAACGTGGGACGCGGCCCCATCATTGATGAAGCTGCATTAGAGGCGGCGCTAGCGAGTGGCAAGGTGTATTCGGCAGCGCTAGATGTGTTTGAAGAAGAGCCTTTACCCATACACAGTGGCATGCGCAGCCACCCACGTTGTGTGTTTGGGTCGCATAACGCCAGCAACACGGCCGATGCCGTGGCACGCACCAGTGAAATTGCAATTGGCAAGCTCATGGGCTTTTTGAACAGAGCCAAGCAATGAGCCAAGCCCCTAAATACGCATTAGTTACCGGGGCAGCAGGTGGTATGGGCCAAGCCATCGTGGCCGAGTTTGCTAATAACGGCTATAAAGTTATTGCCACAGATTGCGTGCCAGAGCCTGCAAACCTAGGCGCACAGCACTACGTGCAAGCTGATTTGGCCAAAACTGTAGAAGACGAGGGCTATGCACAAAGCATTTTTAGCCAAATAAACACTTGGCTTGGCCCACATGCCCTAAATGCACTTATTAATAATGCAGCCATTCAAATATTAGGCGGTGTAGATAGCCTAAGCCGTAATGACTGGCAGCAAACATTGAATGTAAACCTTGTAGCCCCTTTTATTTGGACGCAAGCTTTGTTACCCAAGCTTGAACAGGAGCACGGCAGTGTGGTGAATATAAGCAGTATTCATGCGAGGCTGACAAAAAAGAATTTTGTGGCTTATGCAACAAGCAAAGCTGCTTTAAGTGGAATGACACGCGCGTTGGCGGTTGATGTGGGGCCGCGTATTCGAGTTAATGCTATAGAACCTGCTGCTATTGATACAGAAATGCTTAGATCAGGCTTTGGTGGGGATGATGGACTGATTCAGCGTTTGAAGTTTTTTCACCCAGCGAATTCAATCGGTAAAGTATCTGATGTGGCCAAAATGTCTTTTTGGATAACTCAATCGGGTATTGATTTTCTTAGCGGTACTTCTATGTGTATTGATGGTGGTATTTCTGCACGACTCTTTGACCATAACTGAATAGAATTTTATGCCAAATACAGCTAAATTTTGGAAGTCAATAATCAATGCCCAACAAAGGGGTTTGAGAAAAAATGAAATACAGTCAGTTTTGACTGAGGCTTACAGATTTGCCTCTTCAAACCCATCGAATGAGTTCTATTCGCGTAGGATTGAATTAATAAAAAAAGTTGATGAATTTCATGGGGCCTCTATATTTTCAGCCTCTGCAGATGTGAGTTTGCAATTAGATAGCAATGGTCCGAGAGTATATGATAAATTATTAAATTTAGATTATCAAGACATTGAAGACTATTTGTTTGAAAATATTGATAAGGTAGACTTGTACGTAGAAAAATTAGGTGGTGATTTTAACAATTTAATAAAAAGTGGAGTTAAATACGATAGCATTTATAAGTCTGATATATCGAATCACAGACAGGTTTCGGATCATGATTTATATTTTAAAAAATCAATTGCGTTGCCGGTTCCTAGCCAAGAAATCCCTTTGGATTTTGATGGCAAGTTACTAACATTCTTAATTGCAATCAAAAAGCGTAATAGTCGCGCTAACATTGCAATAGAGAATATTAAAAAATCTTCAGGTAAATATTTTAAGAATGTAGAGATAATATTAATTGAAGACTACTCCGATGAGCCGTTTGTTAATCGGACTGATTGTAATATTGTGCACTTGATTTCTGGTCATTATTTACCTTCTGGTGTTTGGAATAAATCAATACTTCTAAATAAGGGCATGGAGTGCGCAACTGCTAAGTATGTTGTGATGTCTGATTGTGATTTTTTATACTCTAATATAGAAGATGTAATCGAGTCTGTATATGCTAATTATAACGCAGATAATCTTATGTTTCATATCCCTTTGCATGAAACACATGCCACAGATTTTGTTCAAGGTAAGAAGGTGGTTCAGCGGCCTAAATATTATCCATATAGTTATGTATGGATTTTTAATCGAGATAGGGTCCTCGAAATCAATGGTTTTAATGAGGGTTTTACAGGTTGGGGTTACGAGGAGACTGACTTAATTCGTAGAGTTTTGTCGCAATCATCAAGCCTAGTGTTGCTTGATGATTCAAGGGCCTATCATCTATCTCACAGTGACTCAACAAGGGTTAGGGTTGACGCAAATAGAGAATTGTTTGATAAAAATATCATTAGACCTGAAAAATTAAGTAGTTGGGTCTTCGATTTTGTAGATAGAAAAACTGGTTATTTGGTATCATATTTTTCCAAAAAATCTAGAGGAGCATCAATTGACATTTTGGGTAATGGGCCTTCAACAAAATATTATGATTTTAACAGTGGAGCAGTAAAAATAGGATTCAATGTAGCATACCGCTATTGGGATTTTATTGGCGTATATCCCGAGATATACATTTGCATGGACAAGGTTGTGTGTGCATATCATGCGGAAAATATTAAAAGATTAATATGTGATGGTAATATTAAATTTTTTATTCTTGATGATGTTTTTCTCGATATGTGCCCAGAGTTTTCTGTATATATTAATGTTATGACATTTTCAATTTTTAAAAAGAAATTTGAATTATTCACGACTAATCACATTACTACTGGTAGCTTTGGCGCCAGACTTGCTGTGCTGCTTGGCTATAGGCGTTTGAATATTTGGGGTATGTCTGGTGAGTATGTTAATTTCATCGAGGAGTCGGAGTTGATTTCAATGAAAGACTCTGGCTTGCCTATTGATAGTATATTTACTAGTTCCAAAGTTGTCGGAGATATTCTGCGCATTAAGAAAACTCCAACTTCAAACCCTAATTATTTCTTTGATGGATATCAGATTGAGGGCGATTTGTATAACGTTCCATCAAGCCCTAAGATATATAAGTGTCAATGCGACTTCCATGTTGGAGGTGAAGTTGATGGTTCTATTCATAAGTATTGGTGGGATCTGTTTTATTTTGATTTAAAGAAGTTAAATATTTCAATAGAGGTATTTAAAGATGGTTGTGTAGTTTGATATAAAGGACAAGATATGATTGATAGAACAAGTGCTCAGTTGAAGTTGCGTGATATGATTTTTTTAAACCCTCCATATTTCCATTACTGGAAGGGTGAGCCGCAGACTGGCGGTTTTTCTAAGCCTTTTTTTGAATTTTTTGAAAAAATACTATTTGATGAAGTTGGTGATGCGAGTGCTAATTCGTATAAGTTGCTGGAAACTGGCGCTGGATTATCATCGCTTTTCTTTCTCTTGTTAGGTTATAAAGTTACTTCATTTAGTTTACCTGATGTAATTGAGAAGATGGAGCTTTTCTTTAAGCAGGATGAAATTTCGATATATAGAGAATCTTGGACGCCTTACGCAGGGAGAAGTGAGTTGCTTCTACCCAAGCATGCTTTAGAAACTGATCCTGATTACAATGTTTGCTTAATTGATGGCAGTCATTCTGTTCACTCTGTTTTTGTTGATTTTATGTATGCTCATGAGTTATTAAAAGTGGGAGGGGTTATTTTTGTTGATGACACTCACTTTCCTGGTCCTAATTTATTATCCCAACTTTTAAATCAGCTTGATAGTTATGAGGCTTGCGGTGCTTTTCAAAAGGTAAAAGTTTATAAGAAAATTAATGGGCGTAGGTCTTACGATAATATGTTGGAATTTAAATTCCAACATCCAGAGGTATAAGATTTTGTCGTTAATGGATTTATTTGTTTTCAATAGATAATAATTTATTTGAATTTTTATAAGGAGATTTGCTTGAGGTCGCACAGTGAATGAATCGTATCTTTGCTTACTTCTAGAAACGAATACATGATTGCCCATTCTCGGGCCGATTTGTTGATGAATTTCCAATTAGGTGAAGGCCTGCATTGGCATGCCGAAACTGGGCATTTATTGGGCGTAGATATTCATGGTTGCATGGCATGGCGTTGGCCTGTGGGCAGTGGTGCGGCGCAGTTACGGCACTTGGCTCAGCGCATAGGTTGGGTGTTGCCCACGGCCAACCCCAACAAATTACTGCTTGGCCTTCAAGGTGGTTTTGCTTTGGCTGATGCACAAGACCCCGCACAGTTTGAGTGGCTGCATCAGCCGTTCTTGCAAAACCCATCTTTGCGATTAAATGATGCCAAGGCCGACAACACGGGGGCTGTGTGGGCAGGCAGTTTGAACAACGATGACGAGTCTCAGCCAGACGGCTGCTTGTTTCGCTTAGGCACAGATGGCCAGCTGACTGTTGTTGACACGGGCTACTCGGTAGCCAATGGTCCAGCCATTAATGCAGATAGCACTTTGATGCTGCATACCGACAGTGGTCGTCGCACCATTTATGCATTTGACATGGACGCACCCAAGGGGCAGCTTTCAAACAAGCGCGTTTGGAAAGTGTTTGCCGAGGCTGCGGGCTATCCCGATGGCATGTGCTTTGATGCCGAGGGCTGCGTGTGGGTGGCGCATTGGGGTGGCAGTTGTGTCAGCCGGTTCGCCTTGGATGGGGCTTTGCTTACGCGCGTTAGCTTGCCCACCAGCAATGTAACTAATGTGTGTTTTGGCGGTGAGGGCTTAGACCGCTTGTTTGTGTCTACCGCCCGCGTTGGGTTGACACTCGAACAGTTACAGGCTCAGCCTGATGCTGGTAATTTGTTTGAGATAGTTATTCCAAGTGTAAAGGGCTTGCCCAGTTTGTCTGCTGGTATTTGTTGAGCGCCCATATATCAATATTCTATGACTGACCATAAATCTACAGAGATCTTGGTTTCTGTGGTGTTGCCTACACTTAATGCGGCTAAATGGTTACCGCATTGTTTGACGTCCTTGGCTCAACAGAGTTTCAAGAATTTTGAAGTGTTGGTGGTGGATGGCGGGTCGACCGATGAAACTCTAACATGGGTCGATCAATTTTCAGCGTCTTCAAAACTTAATGTTCATTGGTATCAAGAACCCGATTTGGGTGTTTACAGTGCAATGAACTGGGGTTACCAACACGCGCGAGGGCGGTGGTGCTATTTTTTGGGTGCAGACGATGTGATGCACAGCCCTGATGTATTGGGACAAATGGCTTCAGTACTTATACAGTCTGATGCAGATTTTGTGTATGGCGATGTGTTGATGAAGAGCAAGCAAAAACGGTATTGCGGACCGGTTACGCTCGATACATTGTTGTTCCACAAAAATGTGAGTCACCAAGCTATTTTTTATACCAAGGCCTTGCTTGAGCGAATGGGTGGCTACAGCACTCGTTACCCAGTTTGGGCGGATTGGGACTTGAACATACGTTGTTTCAAAACTCCAGGGGTTAAGCACCAGTGGGTTGATCAATTGGTTGCTGTGTTTGACGATCTCAATGGCATGAGCCTGGCGGGTGACCCCGTGTTATCCAAAGAGCTACCGAAGTTTTCAACTGGTTGGATGGAGTATTCCCCTCAGCACAGGGGGAATACTATGCCTCGGAAGATCAAAAATTGGCTGGGTATTGCATGACTGCTGCTCAGCCTTTAAGGATCGCTTTTGCGGCGTGCAACAAGAACGCCAAGCTGTACGCCCAAGACCCAGCCTACATTTACCGATGCGAAAACCTAGCGCACGCACTACTGGTGGCGGGGCACACGGTGTGGCAGGGGCATGCCCGCCACCTGCCGTGGACCCAAGCTTGGGACGTGGTGGTGTTTCATAGACCCAGAGCAACGTGGTGGATGCGTGCCATGGTGGCTTGGTTGCAGCACCTTGGCGCAATGTGCGTGGCAGACTTTGACGATTTAGTGTTTGACCCCGCTTTGGCCAAGCACAGTCCTGGTGTAGTCAATGGTTTGGTTCCCTTGCCGCAGACGCAGCACCAGTTTGCGCAGCACTTCAAAGCGCTTCAATGGTTTGATGTGGTGACGGTGTCTACCCAGCCTTTGGCTGAGCGTGCGCGGGCTATGGCCACGAGTGCACATGTGCATGTGGTGCCCAACGCTTTGCATTGGTCCTGGCGCGATTTGCCCTTGCATGCTCCCGAACGAGACGCTCACACCAGGGGGTACATGCCGGGCACGCGCAGCCACGACAACGACTTTGCTTGGATGAGTCCGGCGATTGAACGCACCTTGAAAATTCATCCGCAGACTAAATTGCACATCACCGGCCCTCTAAACCACTGTTTGAAAGATTGGGGATCACGTGTGGTGCACCAACCCAAAAGGCCGTTTGCCGAGTTTGCCCAAGTGTTCAAAGGTGTGGGGTTAAACCTTGCACCGCTGGCCAGTAGCCCGTTCAATGAGTGCAAGTCGGGCATCAAAGTAATGGAAGCGGCGTGGTGGGGAATACCCACCGTGTTTGGCCATCTGCCCGATGCCTTGCGTTTGGTGGGGGCGGGCGGGCTGCAAGCCAACACGCTGGCCGATGTTGATGCCTTGCTTGACGCTTGGGCCAGCAACCCCGCAAACTTTGCGCCCGAACCACAGGCTTTGCGCCAAGCAGTCTTGCCCTATGCTGATGTTCACGGTTTTGCTAAGCGGTGGTTGCAAGCGGTGACGGGTGTGTCTGCGCAGGAGGAGATCGTGTGTTAAGCCTAGCCGCTTGGCCCGCATGGGTATTAACGATGCAAGGGCGGCGTCTGCGTGCTGCAGGAAGTTACCGGCGCAACATGTTGGAAGCAGCGTTTGCGGCTTGGCGCCAACAGCCTAATGCGCGGAACCTGCTGCATTGGGCGGCCATGCGCCGCGACTTGGGGCTGCCGCTGAGCCGCCGCATGGCCCGCGAGGTGTTAGCGGCGATGCCCCGCATGTCATCTGCGCAACGGGTTCGGGCGCTGGCTGGGTTGGCAGAGGCTTTTCCCGACCATTTGAGCCAGTTGCCAGATACTTGGTGCCAAGACGCTGCACGGACACTGCCTGCCTTGGGGATAATCTTAAGTGCTGATTTTTTACACCAAGATTTGGCCGGGGTGGCTGCCCAGCAGCCGGCATGGCGAAACGAGTTTGCGAACACGGTTCGGGCATCAGCCTGCCTAAACGGCGTGGCCGTGGTGGGCAATTCCGCCCAGTTGCGCGAGGCACGTGCGGGGGAAACCATTGATGCGTGCAGTTTGGTAGTGCGCTTTAACCACTATGGGCGCGGGCCAGCGCTGCAGGGTTCTGTTGGAAATAAAACCGATGTGTGGGCGGTATCGCCCGCATACCAAGGGCCGCCGCCGCTGGAGGTGCCGACTTGGGTTGTGGTGACAGGCCCCGCCATGGAATATAAGTTGCAGAACTGGGGAGTCGTTCAACCTTTGCTCAATCAGGGTAGCCGGGTTTTGACGGTACCGCTCTCTGTTTGGCGCTCATCTGTGCAGCAATTGCATGCGCCACCCAGTTCAGGCATCCTGATGTTGTGTTGGTTAGAGCACATCTTGCATGATCAACTCGAAAAAGTGACGGTGGCGGGCATTGGCGATCATGAGGCGGGGCGCCCTTACCAAGCCTTGAACGCTCAGTTCGGTTCCACAAGTCGGCATAACTGGTGTGCTGAGGCGGCTTGGTTAAAACAGAGATCTGGCTTGTGCAGACTAGGATGAGTTGTTTACTTGCATCCCGTAGTTTGCAGCACCAGAGGGCAATCGAATGGTTGTTACAGGCAAAGTGGGTTGGTTCAGAACAAGCAAATGCTGTGCTAGCTTGGGGTCGCAAGCCAAGCTCTATCAGAGCTCAGCGAATAGCCGACAAGTTCGGACTTCCTTTGTTAAGGCTAGAGGATGGTTTTCTTCGCTCGTTTGGACCAGGTAAAGAATTCCCTGCTTTGTCGGCAGTTGTGGATACACAAGGCATTTACTACGACAGCAGCGGCCCCAGCGACCTTGAGACTTTATTGGCTAGCGATGAAGACTTGTTAGTAGATCCAATCCACGTTGATGCAGCCATCACGATGTTGATCAATAACCAGTTGAGCAAATACAACCATGCACCGCATCTGCAGCTGCCTATATCTGAATCTGCAGATAGCGCAGTGTTGGTGATTGACCAAACCTACGGTGACATGAGTGTGCAATTCGGTGCCTCTACTCAGCAGACGTTTACGCACATGCTTCAAGCCGCCATTGATGAAAACCCAGGCGCGCAGATATGGATCAAAACACATCCAGAAGTGTCTGGCGGTCTTAAGCGTGGCTACCTCAGTCAGCTAAAAGCTCGGGCGTTGCCACAGGGTGGGCTATTGCGGCCGCTGCGTGAGCTAGCCAACCCCATAGGCCTGCTGCAGCAGGTAAGCAAGGTGTACGTGGCCACATCGGGCATGGGCTTTGAGGCCTTGCTGTGTGGCAAATCGGTGCGTTGCTTTGGTTTGCCTTGGTATGCGGGGTGGGGCGTTACTGAAGACGAACAACGATGCTCGCGCCGCATTCGTGTTCGTTCAGTACGCGAGCTATTTACGGCAGCTTATTTGCGCTACACGCGCTACCTCAACCCTGTGACGCACCAACAGGGCAGCATTTTTGATGTGATGGCTTGGCTGATTCGCCAACGCCAAATGGCTTGCCTTGTCTGACTTTTATTGAGGTAAACAGTTGAGTGACCGTGTGTTCTTGTATGGTTTTCGCGTTTGGCGGGCTTATAACTTAAAGCCATTGGCATCGCTTTATCCAGGCAATGTGCATGTGTGTGGCTCAATTGCAAAGTTGCATGTCATGGCCCCCATGCCCAAAGATGCCGTATGGGTTTGGGGTGCAAGTTCGCCTACTAATTTGGTTGCGTATTTGTTGTCTTGTGGTGCTCGTCTATTACATGCAGAAGACGGCTTTGTTCGCTCAGTAGGTCTGGGCTCAGATCTCATTCGTCCTCAGTCTTTGGTGCTAGACGAGCGCGGCATTTACTTTGATGCCACACGCCCTTCGGATTTAGAGCACATACTGGCCACTCGTGAGTTCACGACAGAGGACAGGCAGCGGGCGCAGCAGGCGAGGGCTTTTATCGTTGAACATGGCATTACCAAATACAACATAGAGCCACGACAAACTGTGCAATGGCCTAGCAGTGGGCGGTTGGTAGTGCTGGTGCCTGGGCAGGTGGAAGACGACGCATCAATACGCTTAGGTTGTACAGACGTTCGAACAAATTTAGATCTGCTAGCCGTGGTGCGCCGGGCTAGGCCAGATGCTTTTATCGTGTACAAGCCACATCCCGATGTACTCAGCAGTAATCGCAAAGGACGTGTGGCTTTAGACGCAGCACGTCGATACGCAGATCATGTTGAAGCCGGTGTGTCAGTGGTGAGCTGCATTGATGCCTGTGATGAGGTGCACACCATGACATCGCTGACAGGCTTTGATGCGCTTTTACGTGGCAAAAAGGTGGTGACCTATGGCCAGCCTTTTTATGCAGGCTGGGGCCTTACCGAAGACCGAGCAGAAAACGCCACAGCGTTTGAAAGACGGCAACGCCGGTTGACCTTGGATGAATTGGTGGCAGGTGCTTTGCTGCATTACCCCATTTATTGGGATTGGGACTTAAAAGGCTACACCACATGTGAGGCAGTGTTGCACCGCATTGTTGAGCAGCGCACAGCGCTTGAAGCGAATGGCGGCTTGCACAAGCTGCGTGTGGGTTTTGTTCGCCGACAGTTGCGCAAGGCCAAGGTGTTGTTTGACAGTTGTACAGGGCGGTTGTGACAGAAGGTTCCGTGTTACGCCGCCGCGTGCATTACTTCAGCGGTTTTGATCCACGCGGCGCAGCTTATTACCACCGCTTGTGTGAAGAAGAAGCAACCAAGCCGCAGGTGCAGGGCTGCACTTTGAGTGTGGGCCGCCGCAGGCGTATGGGCAAGCTGTTCAATCATTGGATGGTGAGCTGGCAAAGCAACGGCACTGAAGCTCAGTCTGTTGAAACCCAGCATGTGTTTATGAGTTGGGACGACATCATCCGCAACAACTGGAGCAAAAGCCCATGGGCCTTGTTCAAAGAGTTTTGTCTAGCGTATCGCGGCATTATTTTTGATGTGGACTTGTCGCGGGTAAAGCAAATTTTTGAGGGCGTTTATATGACCGGCGTTTTGCCGGGGGTGTATTTGCTTGTATCGCTGTTGTTAGGTGTTTTGTTGGCTTTGGGTTTGCAGCCACTTGCTGCGTTGATAACGGCGCCCCAATGGTTGCAATGGGTGTGGCAAGTGTTTGCTTGGCTTATCGGCGCAGGGTTGGTGGTGGCGTTGGGTGTGTATGGCGAGCGCAGAGGTTTGTTTTGGTTGCTTCGCATCTTCACGTATGTCATTCGCATGGGGCGCTGCGGCATAGAGGGGGCAGAGCAACGTACCCGGCTATGGGTAGAGCACGTGATACAGCGCCAACAAGAAGACCCCGTGGATGAGGTGCTTTTGGTGGGCCACAGCATTGGCACTTTGATGATGGTGGGGGCAGTAGATGCTTTGCTGCAAGACCCACGTTGGCAAGCGTTGCAGCAGGGGCGAAAAACCAAGGTGCTGACTTTGGGACAGTGCTACCCGTTCATCGCCATGGTGCCAAGGCCGAAAGCCCAGTTGTTCAAAGAAGCTTTGCAGCGTTTGAGCTTCCACGCGAATTTACTGTGGTGGGACGTGACGGGCAAGATAGACCCACTGTGTTTTTACCGTGCGCACCCGTTGGCTAAAACTGATGTAGACCACAGCAAGGCTCTGATGCCTGTGTTGCACAGTGCCAGTTTTTTCAAGATGTACACCCCTCAAAGCTGGGCGTTGATTCGGCAAAACAAACTAGACGCGCATTTTTTGTATTTACGTGCGCCTGAGCTAGCAGGTAACTTCAACTTGTTTGATGTGCTTTATGGCCTCAAGTTGTTTGAGCAGCACATTGAGAGAGCGCATGCCTAAGTTCACACCACCCATTCCCAAACCGCTGCAAAAAAGCAAAGTGGGTGTATTAGGCTTTTGGCGAGTTGCCCATTCGTGGATAGACGCACTCAGCCACAAAAGCTACGAGATGCTGCTGGGCCACTTTTGGTTGCCGGCCATGCGTGTGTTCATCATCAATGACCCCAAGTGGGTTGAGCGCATTTTGGTCAAA
>JACCDY010845354.1_pt1 | contig 15971 bp, 16 predicted proteins | sample 7446391 | NCBI WGS metagenome assembly JACCDY01 (sample SAMN15323451, study PRJNA562643) | freshwater metagenome | isolation source: river surface water | place: USA:Blue River Watershed | collected 2017-08-18
AAGAGAAAGAGCAGTTTTGATAAATAACGAAAGACTTATTGCCGGTCGCTACCGCATTGGTTCATTGGTGGGCCGCGGCGGAATGGCCGAGGTTTATGAAGGCTACGACACCAGGCTGGGTAGAACTGTCGCAATCAAACTGCTTAAGTCAGATCTTGCTAACGATCCAAGTTTTGAAGAAAAGTTCCGCGGTGAAGCGCAGGCCAGTGCTCGCATGGCTCACCCCAGCATTGTTCGTATCTATGACGCAGGTGAAGAAGAAACAACCGACTCAAACGGCAATCTAGTCAAAACACCTTTCATCATCATGGAATTAGTTAAGGGCAAGCTGCTTAGAGAGGTAATTCACGCAGGCCAAGTAGATATCGATAAAGCAATTAAGTATGTAATTGGGATTCTTAGTGCTCTTGAGGTTTCTCACCGCTCCGGTGTTATTCACCGCGACATTAAACCAGCCAACGTAATGATTTCCGAAAATGAAGCCGTAAAGGTGATGGACTTCGGTATTGCACGAGCAGTATCAGACAACTCTGCAACTCAAGCTGCCACCGCTGGCATTGTTGGCACCGCCCAGTATTTCTCTCCCGAGCAGGCGAGAGGTGAAACGGTTGATGCAAGAACTGATCTTTATTCAACCGGTGTAATTCTTTATGAATTGCTTGCCGGAAGACCACCTTTCAAGGGTGAGAGTGCAGTTTCAGTTGCCTACCAACATGTCAGTGAAATGGCGCCAAATCCATCTGACTTCAATCCACAAGTAACACCAGAGCTAAACGCAGTTGTGATGCGAGCCATGGCAAAAGATCGTGATGAGCGATTCCAGTCCGCAGAAGAATTCCGTGAACACCTGTTAGCTGCGCAATCTGGCGTTGTTGTAACAAGGCCTCAACCAAAACCAATTACCCAGATTGAACCGGTGCAGGTTGATGCGACTGAGCTGTTCGAGAAGCCAGAGTCACTGCCAACTGCACTACTTGAAGGATTTGAAACAGCACCGTCTGAGCAGGTAAGCATCAGTAACAACAAGGTTGGCGTCGGTGTGCTGTGGGGCTTGGGTACTGGTGTTGCCGTTATCCTGATTGGGCTTGTCTTCTGGCTGTTCTCAATTGGAGCAAATACCAACCCCAATCCATCGGGTAATGGTGTGACGGTCGCAAATGTTGCTAACTCTTTGTATGAAGATGCGCTTGAGGCACTGACTGCTCAAGACCTGGTAGTTCTAAGGGTTTACGAGCAAAGCGACACAGTTCCAGCGGGAGTTGTCATTAGACAAGAGCCTGAGGCTGGAACGCTAGTTCTGCCAAAGACGCCAATCACTGTTTATGTTTCATCGGGTGCAACTGAGGTGGTTGTTCCAAACCTCGTTGGAACGCAAGAAGCCAATGCGGTAGCCATGATTGAACAGGCGGGTCTCACAGTTGGTTCCATTACCGTCACGGGATCGCCGACTGTTGCAGAGGGTGTCGTTATTACTTCAGATCCGGTTGCGGGCGCAAAACTTCCGCAGGGAAGTGTTGTGAATCTGATTCTGTCTAATGGAAAAGTCACAGTTCCGGACGTTCGAAACCTGGCAGTCACAGAAGCAATCAGTCTGATGACTAATCCGGCTGTTGGTTACACCACTTCGGTTGAAATCAAGAATGCGGGTAGCTGTAATGGCAATCCAGGCAACGTCGTGATTGATCAGTCAATTCCACCTGGCGAAGCCAAGCAGAAACAGAACATAGTTCTGTTTGTTGAGTGTGTTCAGTAACTAGCTAGCAAGTTTCTGCAAAAGCTGTTTCATGAGGTCAATCTCCTCTTGCTGCACTCGCACAATATCTTCAGCAAGTTGCTTCGCATCAGGATTTGTTGTGCCATCTAGCATTTGCACCATTTCTAGCGCGCCTTCATGATGCGCGATCATTAGCGTTAGGAACAGCTCATCAAACTCTGGCGAACTGAGGCTGTCGAGCTCGGCTAATTCCTCTTCTGTTGCCATGCCAGACATGGAATGCCCGCCATGACTGCCGCGACCGGCTTCGTCGACCCAGCTTTCCATCAAACTAATTTCTTGGGATTGCTCGGAAATGATTTTGTTCGCCAAGTCTCGAACCTCTGGGTTGCTTGAACGAGCTAGAGCGATTTCGGACATCACTATTGCTTGCTGGTGGTGAGGAATCATCATGGCTGCAAACATTGACTCGTTCTCACTCATCATGTCTCCCATTGAGTGGCCGTCCATGTTTGAATCTGAATCTTGATTGACCACCCCGGCGCAAGAGGTAAGCAAAACTAGGGAAGACGCTGCAACGATAAATTTCACGATTCGACTAGTTCTCAAAATAAACTCCGTTCATCATTAGAACCTTACTTAGAAATCCTGGGAGAAAGCTGTGTAGCTTTTTCCTTAGCTCCTTCAAGCCCCAGTGTTTCTAGCCAGTTGGCGAGCATCATGTAGCCGCCCTCGGTCATTACAGACTCAGGGTGGAACTGCACACCATAAATTGGCTTGGTCTTGTGCTGCAAACTCATAATTACACCGCTGTCAGTTTGACCGGTGATTTCTAGATCTTCAGGAACGGTTTCTTTAACAACCGCTAGCGAGTGATATCTGGTTGCGGTGAAGCCTTGGTGAATGCCGTCAAAGATTTTTGAGTTTTGGTGATTGATCTTGGAGGTTTTCCCGTGCATAAGTTCTGGTGCGCTGGTGACAGTTGCTCCCATTGCTTCTGCAATGGCTTGGTGTCCAAGACAGACTCCAAATACTGGGTAGTCAGTTTTGAGTGCATATTTCACGGTTGGAATTGATAGCCCTGCACTTGCAGGATTTCCAGGTCCCGGAGAAATCAAAACTGCATCGTATTTGGCTAGTAGTTCTGGCAGCTCTTCTTCGCTGACCGAGTCATTACGAATCACCTCGGTCTGGGCCCCAAGCTGCTGAAGATAGCCGTTGAGGGTATAGACGAAGGAGTCGTAATTATCTAGAACCAGGATCTTTACCATGCTGGGAATTAGCCTACTTGGGTTCTGAAAGGGGGTTTTGGGGTAATAAACTTCTACCCATGTCTGATTCAAAAGAAAAGCGTTCCAAGCCAGCCAAGCCTGTCATTGACGGCGAGGAGAGCAACCCAACCTGGTACAAAGCAACCATGTTCGGATTCATGATCCTGGGTCTGCTTTGGATTTTGATTTTCTACATCTCGTCAGCTCGCTACCCACTAGGCAGCGCAACCCCAATCGATCTTTCCAACTGGAACATCTTGATTGGTTTCGGAATCGCCATGATCGGCTTTTCCATGACTACTCGCTGGAAGTAATTAGAGCCAAAGACTGACTTTGAATTGAGTCAGCAGGACAATCACCACCCACACCACAGCCAGTCCACCCAACTGCAATAGCTTTTGGCTTGGCTTTCTGGTTGCTGCATAGATTGCCGCAATTACAAATCCTGTCACCATTCCACCCAAGTGTCCCTGCCAAGAAATTCCACTGACGACAAAGCCAAGACCAAAATTGATGGCAATCAAAATAAATAGCTGAGAAGCATTACCACCGAGTGTTCTAATTACAACAAAGTAGGCAGCCATCAAACCAAAGAGTGCTCCCGATGCACCAACGGTTGGAATCTGCGGATCTGATAACCAAAGAACAGCGACAGATCCACCAACAATGGAAGTTAGATACAAAAACAAAAAGCGCAGTGCGCCAAGCATTGGCTCAAGCTGGCGACCAAAAATCCAGATTGCATAGGAGTTGAACAGGATGTGCATTGGCCCTGACCAGTCGTGCACAAACCCCGCAGTTAGCATGCGCCAGGGCTCGACAATGGCTAGTACTGGTGCGAAGAAGAACTGATTGGTGAAGAGATATCCAAGTGGGGAAATCTGTCCGAGCCAAATCAGAACATTAACAATTAGAAGAGCCGAGGTGATTGGCGCCTCGGCTGCTCTAGCTAATCTTCTTGCCACTAAACCTTTTCGATAGTGATTGTTTCAATTACAACATCATCCGTTGGGCGATCCTGCGCACCGGTTGCAACTGCTGCAATCTTGTCAACTACCTTGCGGCTTACCTCATCAACGACTTCACCAAAGATGGTGTGCTTGCCATATAGCCAAGTGGTAGGAGCAACGGTGATGAAGAACTGGCTGCCGTTGGTGCCGGGTCCTGCGTTTGCCATTGCAAGTTTGTAAGGTTCGTTGAAGTTAAGTTCTGGGTGAATCTCATCACCAAACTGATAGCCAGGTCCGCCCATGCCGGTGCCGGTTGGGTCGCCACCCTGAATCATGAAGCCAGGAATAATGCGGTGGAAAATAACTCCGTTATATAGAGGTCCGCTCTGTGGAGCTCCAGTTCTTGGGTGCTTCCACTCGATCGAGCCAGTGGCTAGGCCTTCAAAGTTTTCAACGGTTTTTGGAGCGTGTAGACCAAAGAGGTTTACCTTGATTGCTCCGTGATTGGTGTGCAGAGTTGCTACTGAGGTTGGATTTGTCATTGCTCCATTGTGGCAGATAGTTCGAAGAGTTTTGCTGACTAAGCTGAAACGGGCCGAAAGGACATGATGAGTGCCATTAGCTTTGATTCCTTAGTAAAGCAATACGGCAAACAAGCCGCCGTAAATAAGCTCACTGCAACTGTTGAAGCAGGCAGAATCACCGGATTTCTTGGACCCAATGGTGCGGGTAAATCAACTGCCTTGCGCTGCCTGGTTGGTTTGGCTAAACCAACCAACGGCACCGCCAAGATCCTTGGAAAAAATTATCGTGAGCTTGTAAACCCACTGCAGCAAGTTGGAACCGTGCTGGACAGCCGGGGTTTTCATCCGGCACTTTCAGGGAAAAAGAATTTGCAGGTCGTTGCGGCAGCGGCTGGCATTTCAGACTCAAGAGTTGATGAAGTGCTGGAGCTAGTAGAACTTACAGGCAGCGCAAAAAAGAAAATGAAGAGTTATTCCTTGGGCATGAAGCAAAGACTTTCTCTGGCTGGTGCTCTGCTGGGTGGGCCACAAATTCTTATCTTGGACGAGCCTGCTAATGGACTAGATCCGGCTGGAATTGCTTGGCTTAGAAAGTTTCTCAGGGGACTTGCTGAACAGGGTAAAACGGTTTTGGTTTCATCGCACCAACTTGCTGAGATGCAGAACACGGTTGATGACGTAATTATCATCAACCACGGCAAGCTGATTGCCAGCGGGCCCATTCGTGAAGTAATTGGGGATGGCACGCTGGAAGAAGCATTTCTGCGTCTAACCCAAGGAGCGAACTAATGATTGCTCTACTTAAATCAGAGTGGCGAAAGCTAATTTATGTTCGCGCTAACTGGGGCTTACTTATTGCCGCCACTTTCATTTCTGTGCTATCGGTAGTTGTAACGCCGTTCGTTCTGACAACAGGTGATGCTGGTCAGTTGCTTGGCCTCGGCCTTGATCAAACTGCTGCTGTGGATGCAACTTACGCCAACGGAATTTCGGGTTACATCTTCGCAATCATTTTGGGGATCATGCTGATGGCCGGAGAGTTCCGCCATGGTACTGCAGTTGCAACATTTCTGACTTCACCTAAGCGCGGAGTTGTGCTTACCACCAAGTTGCTGATAGCTGCTATTGGTGGCGTTCTGCTAATGGTCATGTCAACAGGTGCTTCTTTGTTGGCTGGTTACTTCACTCTGATGAGTTTTGAGGATGTCGCACAGCCAAGCGAAAATCTATTTCTCAACACCATGGTGGCGGCGTTAGTTAGCGGCGCGGTGCTGGGTGTGATAGGTGTAGCAATTGGAACGCTGATTAGAAATCAGATGCTTGCGATTGTTGGTGCTCTGGTCTACTTGTTTGTGATTGACCCACTGCTTCTGGCACTTTGGCCAGATGCTGGAAAGTTCTTGCCTTCGGGACTGATTACGGCAATGTTGGCAATCGACATTTCGGCTCCGGAGTTGGGGTTTGACACTACGAATTACCTGCCTGCCCTAACAGCGACCTTGGTTTTGCTTGGTTATGGAGCAGTTTTTGCCTTCGTTGCAATCGCCACTAGCCTCAGGCGTGACATCGACTAGTAAAGCTGGAATGATTCCAGCATGAGCAAAGTCGCACTTATTACTGGAGCTGGATCAGGTTTCGGGCTGGGTCTTGCCAAAAAGCTTGTCGGTAAAGGCTGGGTTGTTTATGCAGCTGACAAAAACGCCAAGGCTGCTAAGGCAACTGCTGAGTTTGGTGCCATTCCTCTAACGATGGATGTCACCAGCGACTCATCAGTTCAAGCAGGGGTCAAGAAAATTATTCGCGATCAAAAGCGAATTGACCTACTTGTGGCGAATGCTGGTTTTGGAAACTTCTCAGCGGTTGAGGAAACAACCTCCGAGCAGGTTAGAGAGATTTTTGAAGTAAACGTCTTTGGTGTTGAAAGATGCATCAAGGCTGTCTTGCCTCAGATGCGCAAGCAGAAGAGCGGAAGAATTGTGATGACAACCTCAGTGGTTGCACACGTTTCCCTGGTTGGTCTTGGCTGGTATGCAGCAACTAAGCACGCCATCAAGGCAGTCGCTAATGCTCTTCGTCAGGAAGTCAGGCACCTCGGAATCTCAGTGGTGACAGTTGAACCAGGAACTTCAAAGACTGGCTTTGGCTCAATCGCATTTGGACTTTTGGAAGATGGCCGCACCTACAGCGAATATGACGGTGTAATGCGAGGCTTAAACAAGTGGCTTGGTGGAATGTACAAAATCTCACCGGGTCCAAACAAGACCATTAACAAACTCTTCCGGGCTTCTACCGCGGGCATCCCTAGATCTCACTATCCAGTTAGCTGGGATGTAAGAGCGCTGAAAACTATTTTCTATGTAGTTCCAAGAAGCATGCTTGATGGATTTGTGCTTTGGCTGGCGAAAAAGTAAAGAGGTCAGTTGGTAGCTGGGTTGTCATCTCAGCTTTTTTGGCTTCTGGAATTCTTCATCTTGTAAATCCATCTGCATTTTTGTTTTTGTTGCCTGAGTGGACACCTGAGCCAATACTTCTTGTCTATCTTTCTGGCGTGGCAGAAATCTTGGCAGCGGTTGGTTTGTTGCTAAAGCAGAAGTGGGCACCGCTTTTCACCGTGTTGGTTTTGCTAGGAGTTTGGCCGGCTAACTGGTGGTTTGCAATTGATGCACTTACTACTAATCCAGACATTGCACTTATTGCTTGGTTAAGACTGCCACTACAGATTCCACTCATTTGGTGGGCATGGAAATCGCCTGTAAAGAGTTAGGTGTGCGATGACAAATTGGCTTGAGATGAAGAATCGATTGGTAGTTGTAACGGGAGTCGGTGCAAAAAATTCAATTGGTTACGCCACTGCCTTTGCACTTGGCGAGCTTGGAGCTAATTTGTTTGTCACATCCCAAAGTGAAAGATGTATTGAGCGGGCACAAGATTTACGCAGCGCAGGCTTTGATGCCTATGCTTTTTCGGCTGATCTGACATCTGAGCAGGACATTGAAAAACTTGTTGGGGAAATCAAAAAGAATGGCGTTGTATATGCGCTGGTGAATAACGCAGGTATGTCTTCAGTCGCTCAGCCGATGGGAACAACGGGAGAGAGCAATTCTTTAGAAAACTCAACAAAAGAATCTTTTGAGTTTTCAATCTCTCGAAATCTCACTTCTGCTTTTCTTCTGACTAAAAAACTATTGTCAGACCTTAGGCAATCAAAGGGGCGAGTAGTAAATATCACCAGTGTCACTGGCCCCTTGATGGCAATGAAAGATGAAGCGGGTTACGCCGCTGCTAAAGCGGGTCTCATGGGTCTTACTCGCTCCATCGCATTAGACGAAGCCCCTTATGGCATTACCGCTAACGCTGTTGCTCCAGGTTGGATAGCGACCGATAATCAAACTGATCTAGAAAAAGCCCAGGGTCCCAAGATCCCTTTAGGCAGAAGCGCGAGCCCGGAAGAGGTTGGGAGGGTGGCCGCTTTCCTTGCTAGTCCTGCCGCCAGCTACCTAACTGGCCAGCTAATCGTTGTAGATGGCGGAAATTCAATAGCCGAAGAGCGCTAAACCGCCCTGGAATGTCTGGAATTAGTTCCGCCCCCAAGGGGTTCTTATTACCAGGAGGTTCAAATGAACGCTTTTGGAGTCGCCGTTTTGGTGGGTCTAGTTCCAGTGATGCTGATTGTTGGCGCACTGTTTCTAACGCCACTTCTCTCTTACTACGCGGGCTAGACCTTAGAAGCTAGTTTTCTAAGTTTCTTTCCGCTTCTTTTGATATACCGAGCCAATTTGCTGAGCTTGGTGGAAGTTCCCATGGGCTCAAGATCTGAAAAGCCCTCTCTTGATTTCACGCTTACCAAAACCAATAGCACCCAACTAATTTCAATCAAAAGTCTTGATTCAGTTATCGATTGAGCAGTTATAACCAAGAAGATAAACAGCGGGTAGAGATAGAGCGGAGATGTGTGGCGAACTGCAATTCGCCAAAGCCTTATAAAGCTTTGAATCAAAAGCCAAATCATTGCTACTAGACCAACCACGCCAAGCTGAACCCAAACATCCAACAGCGCATTGTGTGCTTGATACATCGGCACGCCATTTATAACTACTAGTCCTTCCCATGGTTCAATGCCTGGAATCCAGTAGCCAATCCAACCCCAACCTTCAATTGGTTTTTCAATCACGAGACCAAAAACGGTTTGCCAGATATCAAATCGACCTGAGGCATCCGGGGACTTTCCAAGAAAATCAAATATCTCAACTCGGAAGATCGCAATCAAAACAGCAATGCCGCCCAGCATTAGCAGGGCAATCCGGTAAATGCGGTGACGAATAAATGACAGCTTGCCTTCAGCAACAATTGCAACTGCTGCAGCAAAACTGACTAGCATTGCCGCAAAAAACATTCCAGCGCTCTGCGCCAATACAGCCAGCAATAGTGCCAGGCCAAAAGAAAGAGCGGGAACTAATTTGTTTCCGGCAGTCACAATGAATTCGATGAGGAACAGTAGTAATCCCAAAACAGCAACAAAGGCAAGCAGATTGGCATTGCCAACGATGCCCTGAATTCTTTCCCCTTCGAACAGATTTGCTTGTGACCATAGGTAAGCAGGCGCAGGTGGATCGCCTTCGTAATTTGGAAAAATTGGTTCAACTGGACCGGTCAAAGCCGCATAAATTTCAAACAGCAAAGAGGCAACGAGAATAAATCTCACGGTATTGCTCAAAATGTTTAGAAGTTGTCGCCAACCAAATTGATTAGCAAGAAACAGAGCAAACAAAACTGATGCCACCTGTAATGAGAAACTCAAAAGAGTTTGTGGGCGATACTGCGACCACAAAACACTAAATCCCATCCAAAACACCAGTAACGCAAACGGTTCAGGAATCCTTTTGAGCGTTGGCCTGGCATCAAATGCAATCAAATGGACGATAGTTACCAACGTTCCAAAGCCAATTACAGCTCCCCAGCCCCACCAGCCGATTGAGTAGCGAACCGCATCTCCGGCCATAAGAACAAAAAGTCCGGGATAGGCGAGCAGGCGACCTGCTTTGTATCTCGGTTGCTTCGCATCAAATGGGATACGAATTGGTTGGGTTAGCGCGATGGTGCTGGTAATTTTTGGTCCCTGATTTACGCCTATTAGCTAGTTACAGGATACCTCCCTAAACTCAGAGCATGCACCTGCCAAAACCAGAGCTCATTCCTTCGGATTCCGTACCAGCACTTCGCTGGGGAGTTATTGGACCAGGAAAGATTGCCAACGCACTTGTTGAAACAACGCTCAAAAACACTAATCAGAAATTCACTGCGGTTGCTTCGCGATCTCCTGAGCGAGCAAAGGACTTCGCAAACAAGTTTGGGATTGACGAGGTGCTCGAGAACTACGAGCAACTTGTTCAATCGGAAAAGATTGATGCTGTCTACATCGCCAGCTGGCAATCAGATCACTTTGAACATGCAATGCTTGCCCTAAATGCTGGAAAACATGTGTTGGTGGAAAAACCAATCACCTACTCCCCTGACCAGGCCAGACAAATCTTTGAGCTGGCGAGAGCTAAGAATCTTCTTGCAATGGAGGCGATGTGGACAAGGTATCTACCCCAGTCCACAATCATTCGACAGCTGTTAGCTGATGGTGAGCTTGGTCAGCCAAGACTTCTTTCCGCAAACTTTTGTGTCGACAACAGCCACAGCGCCAGACTCTGGACTAAGGGTGGCGGCGGAATCATCTATGACATGGGCATCTATCCAATTGCAATTGCTCAGCAATTCATGGGAAACCCGATCAACTTAATTGCCACAGGCAAGGTTGATGAAAACGATTTGGACATGGAGACGTTCTCAACTCTTGAATATGCCAACGGTGGTCGTGCTCAGCTGACTTCATCGGGCATTTCAACGATTCCGACAACTGCCAGTTGCGCTTTTGAAAATGGTGTTGTGGTGATTGACGAGCCCTTCTTTGTGCCATCTGGCATCAAGCTACGAGACAAAAATCTTTACTTCAAAGAGCAATCATGGCGCGATGAGTCTTCAATTCAAGGACACGAAGGTCTTTGCTACCAGGTCAACTACTTCGCGAAATATGTTTCAGAGGGCAGAGTGGAATCACCTGTTCACACCGCAGCCGACACAGTTGCCAACATTGAAGTTGCCGAAGAAATCTCGAGACAGATTGGCGCTAAGCCTTTCTAGTCCCTAGCTCCAACAATCATTGGGTCGTGGAAACTGCCGCCAAAGGCCTTCTTACTTGCACCACAGCGATCTAGATATGGCGTAATTCCCCCTAGGTGGAATGGCCAACCTGCTCCCATGATCATGCAGAGATCAATGTCTTGTGCTGTCCCAACAACCTGTTCATCCAGCATCAGCTTGATTTCTTTTGCTAGACCGACCTGAACACCCTCGAAGATTTCTTCGGCTGTTCTGGGTTTAGTTCCGCCAGCAACAATTGCAATTGCTTGCTTGTCGTAGCCCTTGATCTTGCCTTTGCCGTCTCTTTCAAGGAGCTTGCCGTGTTCAGCTAGCTTGTGAAGATTTGCACTGGCATAAAAGCGCTCTGAATTGAAAGCGTGCATTGAATCAAGAACATGCGCTCCAACCTTTAGTCCCACTAGTTCAAGCAAATCAAATGGATTCATTGGAAGTCCTAGTGGTGCAATTGCGTTAGCTACTTCTTCAAAGCTTGCGCCTTCGTCAACTGCTCGCATTGCTTCACCCAGCAAGTACCCGAGCAATCTGTTCACAACAAAGCCCGCGGAGTCAGATGTGATTACGGCAGTCTTCTTTAGGTTCTTTGCTACATCCATTGCTGTTGCGACAGCTTCATCGCTGCTCTTTTTGGCGCGAACAACTTCAACCAGTGGCATTACTGCAACTGGGTTGAAGAAGTGGAAACCAACTAGTCGCTCTGGATGCTTCAGGTTTGCTGCCATTGCATCTACTGACAGAGAAGAGGTGTTAGTTGCAAGGATGCACTCTGGCGAAACGATTCCTTCAAGCTTGGAGAAAACTTCCCGTTTGATTTTTAGCTCTTCGAAAACAGCTTCGATTACCCAGTCGCAGTCAGCAAAAGCTGCGTAATCAAGAGACCCGGAAATGTTTCCAACGAATCTGTTTCTGTCATCGGTTGAGAGTCTGCCCTTATCAACGAGTTTCTGAAGCTCATCTTTGATGTATTGGATTCCCTTGTCGATTCGCTCTTGCGAAACATCAGTAATCACAACTGGCACCTGCAGTCTTCTTAGGAATAGAAGTGCAAACTGCGAGGCCATTAGGCCTGCGCCAATAACTCCAACTTTGGTTACCTTCTTGGCAAGCGCCTTGTCGGGTGCACCGGTTGGCTTCTTAGCGTGCTTTTGAACCAGGTTGAACGCATAGATAGATGCTCTGAATTGATCGGAAGCAATTAGTTCTTCAATTGCATCATCCTCACGTCTAAATGCCTCTTCCTTAGATCCGCTCTTAGCAGCTGCAATTAGATCAAGTGCTTTGTAGGGAGAAAGTGGAACTTTGCCCAGTTTCTCTTCGACCATGGAGCGGGCAATCGAGACAGCAGGCCCCCAGATAGTCGCCTTTTCAATGGCGTTTGGTTCGTGCTTGCGCTTCACCTTCATGCCATTGATTACCTGGTCTGCCCAGGCAAGGGAATCCTCAAGGTATCTAGCGGACTCAAACATTGCATCCGTGATGCCGAGTTCAAACGCATCTTCTGGACTTAGAACTCTGTTTTGCTTCAGCGGGTTTTCAATAATTACCTTTAGAGCGTTCTTTATCCCAATCAGATTAGGAAGAAGGTATGCACCTCCCCAACCTGGAATAAGTCCAATGAAGACCTCGGGCAAAGCAACGGCGGGTGCAGTCCTGTTGATGGTTCGGTAGTCGGCATTAAGTGCAATTTCTAATCCGCCACCAAGTGCAAGACCGTTGATGAAGACAAAACTTGGAACACCCAATTCGGATAGTTTTCCAAGTGAGTCGTGTCCCAACTCACCAATGAGTCTTCCGATTTTTCGCTCGCGAATATCTTGGACGTGGGTTAGATCAGCACCAGCTGCTAGGAAGTAAGGCTTGCCGGTAACTGCAACTGCATGGATTTCTTTTTTAGCAGCACGCTCTTTGAGTTGATCTAGTTTTTCAGCAAACTCAATCAAGGTCTTAGGTCCGAGTGTGTTTGGCCTGGTGTGATCTTTGCCGTTATCAAGAGTGATGAGGGCTAGAACTTTTCCTGAGGGTAGTGTCACATCATTTACATATGAGTGCGTTACTACTTCATCGCTTTCAAGTAGTGCTGCGTACTTTTCCATTACTTGCCCCTGTAGGAAGTGTTTTCCCAAATAACAGTTCCACCCATGCCAAGACCAACACACATGGTCGTCATTCCATAGCGGACGTCCTTGTTTTCTTCAAACTGTCTTGCCAGTTGAATCATTAGTCGCACACCGCTCGCTGCTAATGGATGGCCCATTGCAATCGCGCCACCGTATTTGTTGACTCTCGGATCATCATCGGCAATTCCAAAGTGATCAAGGAAGCTCAGCACCTGAATCGCAAACGCTTCGTTGATTTCAAAAAGACCAATGTCACTGATTGAAAGCCCTGCTTTAGCAAGAGCTTTTTCAGTGGAGGGAATTGGACCGATTCCCATAATCTCTGGTTCAACACCAGCGAAGGCAAAAGAAACCATTTTCATTTTTGGTTTCAATCCATACTTCTTTACTGCTGCCTCACCGGCAATCAAAGACATGGTCGCACCATCTGTTAGAGGTGATGCATTTCCTGCAGTCACTTTTCCGTGTGGGCGGAAAGGTGTCTTCAAATCTTTCATTCCCTCTAGCGTTGAGTCAGGACGAAGGTGCTCATCCTTGCTCACCAGCTTGAAGCCCTCTGGACTAGCTGCGCTAACAGGGATGAGGTCGGCCTGAATTTTGCCCTCTTCATAGGCCTTGGCAGCCTTCTTCTGACTGGCCAGTCCGAGCATGTCTGAGCGCTCTTTGGTGAGGTGAGGGAAGCGGTCGTGAATCTTCTCAGCCGTATTTCCCATGTTCAAAGCTGCTGGATCGACCAGTTTTTCAGCCAAGAAGCGTGGGTTCGGATCCATGCCATCACCCATTGGGTGGTGACCCATGTGTTCAACGCCACCTGCCAGGGCGATGTCGTAAGCACCAATTCCAATTGCGCTAGAAACCGTTGTGACAGCGGTCATTGCCCCGGCACACCATCTGTCAATTGCATAGCCAGGAACTGTTGTAGGCAGTCCAGCAAGAATGCTCACTGATCTTCCGAGTTGCAAACCCTGATCGCCCTTTTGATTAGCTGCAGCAATTGCAACATCATCGATTGCTTCTCTTGGTAGTTCTGGGTGACGCTCAAGCAGACCAATCACAGTCTTGACCGAAAGATCATCTGCTCTGGTGTTCCAGAACACGCCCTTCTCGCCAGCTTTTCCAAATGGAGTTCTGACTCCATCGATGAAATAAACGTCTTGGGACTTCATTAGTTCCTCACTAGGGTTTGGCGATTCATTTGGCGCTCTTTTTCATCTTTCGCGAGGGTGGTGCGAACCAGCTCTGGTGAAAGCAAAAATGCATCCACCAGGCTCTCCGCATGCGGACGAAGTCTTGGTAGCAATCTGCTGTCGATGTATTCGGTAATTGCCTCAGCACGTGCTCCAGAGAGTCTGCCGTTGATTAGATACCAAGAGAGATTTTCTTCCAGCAATGTAAACCCATAGAGGTCTCTTAGCCAGGTGAGAATCTTTAGTGAATCGGTATCCTTGATTGTCTTTAGCGCTGAAGTGAAAGCCTCCCACATAATTAGCTCTGCGTGAGCGCGAGCAGCAATAATCAAATCATTTTGATAGCGATTGAAAAGCACCGCTTGCTTTTCTTTGTCGCTTCCAGCGGCTTTTAGTTTGTTCGCTATTGATGCAATCATGGTGTGGACGCGATCGGTAAGTAGTTGGTGCTGGTGCTCCTCGTCTTTTACGAAACCAACTGCACGAGCGGTGGAACCAAAGTCGGTAATTGACTGTGCAAGTCCACGCAAGCCACCGCGATTAATTGCAGTCTCGCCAACTTGCCCCGCTACGTATTGCGCAAGCGTTCCGAAGTCGGGTGACTTAAAAGCCTTGGCGTAATCTGACAGCAATCGTTTCGCGACCAGCTGCAACATCACGTTGTTGTCGCCCTCGAAGGTGACATAGACATCTAGATCGGCTCTTAGCCCTGTCAGTCGGTGCTCTGCCATAAAGCCCTGGCCGCCGCAGGCTTCGCGGCACTGTTGCACGGTGTCTAGGGCATACCAAGTGCTCAAAGCCTTACTTGCCGCAGATACTGTTTCAAGATCCGAACGAGTCTCCTCGGTGTCGTTTTCACCGCTGAAAACTGCATGGAATTGGTTGAGCAGTTCTTGGTGGGTAAACACCTGGGCGTAGGTTCGGGCGATCAGCGGCAGCAGTCTTCGCTGGTGGCGCTGGTAATCCATGATGGTGACTTCGGTTCCGTCAACCCCAGGAAATTGCTTTCTTGCCAGCGCGTAGCGCACGGCAATGTCGAGTGCAAGCTTCTGTGCATTGGTGACAGCGCCAGTTAGTGAAACTCTGCCTTGCACTAAAGCGCCAAGCTGCGTGAAGAATCTTCTACCCGGAGCGTCAATTGAAGAAGTGTAAGTTCCATCTTCAGCAACATCCGCATAGCGGTTAAGAATGTTTGCTCTAGGGATTCTCACCTGGTTGAAGAAAAGTCTTCCGTTGTCAATACCGTTTAGTCCACCCTTCAGGCCATCATCCTCAGCGCCAACCCCTGGCAGAAGTTTTCCGTGTTTGCGAATTGGAACGAAGAATGCGTGAACACCATGGTGTTCGCCATTTGTGTAAAGCTGCGCGAACACTACCGCTGCTTCGCCATGCAAAGCCGCGTTGCCAATGTAGTCCTTGTAGCTGTGTCGATCTGGGGTATGAATAATAAATTCTTTAGTTGCTGGGTCATAGGTTGCAGTTGTTCCGATTGATGCAACATCTGATCCGTGACCGGTTTCCGTCATTGCAAATGCACCAGGTGTATCTAAATTGGTTGCACCCGGCAAAAAAGTTTTGTGGTGGTAGTCAGTTCCTAAATAAAGAATCGCGGATCCGAAGAGTCCCCACTGCACACCAAACTTGATTTGGAGAGAGGCATCTCCAAAAACAAGTTCTTCAAAACTGGATAGTGACCCGCCCGGATTCCTTTGTCCTCCGAGTTCTTTTGGAAAACCGTATTGAGTTGCATTTTCTCTCACGAGCGTCTTCAGTGCTTTGAGCACCCACTCGCGGTGCTTATCCATCGGAGCACCCTCCGGCTTGAAAAGCTCGTTCTCAATAATGACTTTTCTGGTGTGGCGACGGATATCAGCCCAGCGGCCAAGAATCCTCTCGCCGACTTCTGCGACATCCAGTCTTAGATCGTTTTCACTCATGCTTCACCTCGACAACAAGTCAAAACCACGAATTAGGCGGCCAACAGGGGGTGTTAGCAATTTCGTG
>JACCDY010215169.1_pt1 | contig 15969 bp, 16 predicted proteins | sample 7446391 | NCBI WGS metagenome assembly JACCDY01 (sample SAMN15323451, study PRJNA562643) | freshwater metagenome | isolation source: river surface water | place: USA:Blue River Watershed | collected 2017-08-18
TGGCGCAGCAAAAAGCGGCTGCTGAGCGCGCCGTTGCCATGCGCATGCAACCTGAGAAGCAAGAGAAATCTGCAGACCAAATTGCCGCTGAACGCGCTGCCGCGGAAAGAGTTGCAGCAGCCCGTGCCGCCAAAGCCGCAGCTGAAAAGGCTGCCGCAGAGAAGGCGGCAGCCGCTGAACGCGCTGCAGAGAAAGCCCGTGCAGCATCAGCTGCCGCGGCTGCACCTCAACCCGTTGTCGTGCGTGAGAAACCCATCCAATACCCACGCGTCCAAGAGTGATCTTCGGGGTATGAATAAAAAAGGCGACCTGAAGGTCGCCTTTTTCGTTTGGGGGTGATTTATCCGGGCTGGACCGCAAAGCTCTTGGCACTGCTGAGCGGCCAATCGCTGAACACCGCAGGCAAAGCACTCACATCGTTTTGCAACAAAGCGTTGGGTGCGATGGTGTCTACCAAGTCAGACAAATGCAGTGTTTGGGTTTCGCTCACACGGCGCATGATGTGGCGCGGTGTGAAGTCATGCGGCGTTTGCAAGCCTGAGGCTTCCATCAATTCTTGCAAGGCTTCCAGTGTGTGTGTGTGGAAGTTGTGCACGCGCTCGGCTTTGCTGGGCACGACCAGTGCCATTTGGCGTGTGGGGTCTTGGGTGGTGACCCCGGTGGGGCAATTGCCGGTGTGACAGGTTTGGGCTTGGATGCAGCCCAGTGCAAACATGAACCCGCGCGCGCTGTTGCACCAATCGGCACCCAGTGCCAAAGTGCGCGCCATGTCAAAGGCGCTCACGATTTTTCCACTGGCACCGACGCGAATGGCATCACGCAAACCTGCGCCAACCAAGGTGTTGTGTACCAAACGCAGCGCTTCTTGCAAGGGCATGCCCATGTGGTCTGAGAACTCAAGCGGCGCGGCGCCTGTGCCACCTTCGGCGCCATCGACCACGATGAAATCGGGCTGAATGCCGCTGTCCAGCATCGCTTTGACAATGGCAAACCATTCCCAAGGATGACCAATACACAGTTTGATACCCACAGGCTTGCCTTCGCTCAAGGTACGCAGCTGTTGGATGAAGGCCATCAATTCCAAAGGGGTGGTGAAACTGCTGTGGGTGGCGGGAGACACGCAGTCTTGGCCCACCATCACGCCGCGTGCTTCTGCGATTTCTTCTGTGACCTTGGGGCCGGGTAACACGCCGCCATGTCCAGGTTTAGCACCTTGGCTGAGTTTGATTTCCACCATCTTCACTTGCGGTGATCGCACGTTCTCTGTGAAGTGCTCGGGGCTGAAATGCCCTTGCTCATCGCGGCAACCAAAGTAGCCAGAGCCGATTTCCCAAATCAAATCGCCGCCATTGGCGCGGTGGTGACGCGAGATCGAGCCTTCGCCCGTGTCATGTGCAAAGCCGCCCAGTTTGGCGCCTAAGTTCAAGGCTTGGATGGCATTGGCGCTCAGTGCGCCAAAGCTCATGGCCGAGACGTTGAACAGGCTGATGTCGTAGGGCTGTGTGCAATCTTTGCCGCCGATTTTCACGCGGAAGTCGTGACCGGATAGCTTGGTGGGGGCGATGGAATGGTTGATCCACTCATAGCCAATGGCGCGCACGTCCAGTTGTGTGCCGAAAGGTCGTTTGTCAGAAGCCCCCTTGGCCCGTGAGTAGACCAAGGTGCGTTGCGCCCGTGAGAAAGGCGAAGCCTCGGTTTCTGACTCTAAAAAGTATTGGCGAATTTCAGGTCGAATGGTTTCGAGCATGAAGCGCAAATGCCCAATGATGGGGTAGTTGCGCAAGATCGCATGGTGCGATTGCTGCAAGTCGTACAGGCCGATGACGCTGAGACATAAAAACAGCGCGGGCCACCAACCACTCAGCCCCATCACACCTGCACCAAGCAGTGTGAAGATCAGCAAAACCACCGAGGCCATGAACGCTGTGTAGCGCACTGGATAAATCTGATTGAGTTTGTCCAGCATGCGAGGCGCTCCTTTGGCTTGGATGGTGTTTATCGTTTGTGGGTCAGCTTGGCTGCGAGTTTGGATTGCGCCAACGCCGAGACTTCGGCGCGTAAGCGCGCGGAGGACAGTTGTTGATCCGCCGCATGCTGCACATCTGCGAGGTGCGACAAGATCGTGCCGCGCAAATCGAGCAAATCTTGATCAAGCTTTTGTAAGCGCTCTTGCAACTCGCGTTGCAAAGCCATGCGCTGGGTGAGCAAATTCACTTCAGCCGCGATGGTGCGCCATGTTTGTGTGAGCTCGTCGCTAGGTGGGACGCGCAATTGTTCAAACAACTCATGGATGAGTGGGTCGAACATGGGTGATGTGTTGTCGCTGGCCTCGGGGGTTTCCGTCAACGTGGGGACGTTTTCTGGCACTGCTGTGTGCTGTTGTTGAGGCGGATGCGAAGGCTGTGCAGGTGCCGATGGTTGCTGCGTGTGGGATTGCAAAATTGCATTGACTTGCCCCCACCCGTCTTCAGGCGTGTACTGCTTGAGTCCTTTGAAGGACAAGAATTGTGGTTCGGTGCTCATTTACTCATCACGCCCATAGACATGCGTTTGAGGAATTGTGGAATGCCCATGGACGCAATTTGTGTGGCCGGTTGTGCACCCGCATGAGGGGCGGATTTGTTGGCGATGTCTTCTGGTCGAACTTTTTGCATACGGTGGCGCCCCAAGATGGAATATTGACTCGACAGCGTAGTCGAGTTTGCCAGCGAATTGTTGCGCCGCACTCCCGCTGAGGCTGCGTTTGGCATACCTGCTGTGCGCGGTGTGGGGGTCGTCATGCGTGAGTTGTTGGTTTGACGCATGCCTTGGGCAGATTCGCGCATTTCGCGCGCTGCACACACGGATTTGCCAAATTCATTGAAGGATGCGCCGCAAGCGTCTTGCAAGTCCATCAAGTAACCACGCTCAAACATTTCGCGGGCCGATTGGGCTTCCAGCACAGGGGGGGCGAGCATGAAGCTGACAGGGAAGCGCTGCTTAGAGAACACATCACTTTGCAGTTGTTCAGGTTGCACACGTGTGGGGCACACCAACAGTGTGGGGGGCGTGTGAATGGCAGAGTCAAACACCCAGCGGTGGCGGCTCAGGAAACCAGCGGTGGCGGCCATTTCAATTTCAGACACGGACGTCGGCACGATGACCAAGTCGTATTCAAACATCAGTTCGCCCGCGATGGAGTCGGTCCAAGTCAGGTCACAAATGACAACTTCAGAACTGCTGGCGGCGCGACGCAAGTGCAGACGCGCATCCAAGATCGGACGATTGCCGCCTTGGTCCAAAGGTAAGACATGGTGTTGCACCACCACACCGATATTGGGTGCGCGCGTTAACCAAGTGCTGGAGGATCCGTGTGTGTCAAAGTCAATCAAGGTGACCGTTTGGCCTTGGCGGCGCAAATAGGCGGCCAAGTTGGCTGAAACGGTGCTTTTGCCGACGCCACCTTTTTGACTGGTGACCAAAATTTTGAATGTTGACATCTTTTTATCCTTCGCACAGAGGCTGTGCTGCATTGTGAGAACCACCCGAAATTTCTAGCGGGGAATGGAATTTACATGGGTCTCGTTGAGCCAGTCAATGCGCCATTTGGCTGGTAAATAGGGGCCAAATTGGCTTTTATGCGTTGAATTGAATACTTTTATCCGCATAGATAATATTTAAAAGAATCAAAATTAAGAAGATTGCCTATGTTGTTGATTTGTAAAAGAATTTTCAACAGTGTCAAAAAAAACAACACTTCGATCGTAAAAACCCATCCGTTAAAATCCTCCGGTTAATTTTAAAAATGAAAGCTCTCATGTCCAAACGCCTTTTTGCTCTTCTTTCTATCGTGTCAGTCGCCTTGTTGTCGGCTTGCAGCTCGACCAAGCTGGACAACGTGTCAGATGCCAAAGCATCTTCTTCTGTGGCTTCTGTGGCTGCCGATCACTTGAACCCCAACAGCCTGATCTCTAAAGAGCGCAGCGTGTACTTTGACTTCGACAAGTTCGACATCAAAGCCAACCAAACTGCAGTGGTTGAGCGTCAGGGTAAATACTTGGCTGCTAACCCAGCTTTGAAAATTCGTGCCGAAGGCAATGCCGACGAGCGCGGTGGCCGCGAGTACAACTTGGCTTTGGGCCAAAAGCGTGCTGAAGCTGTGGTGCGTGGCTTGAAAGCCTACGGCGTGAAAGACGGTCAAGTTGAACCCGTCAGCTTCGGTAGCGAAAAGCCTTTGGCTGCAGGCCATGACGAAGCCGCTTGGGCACAAAACCGCCGCGTTGACTTGGCTTACCCAAGCAAGTAATTTGTTGATTCATCGCTGAGGTTCATGCAACTCAACAGCGAAGTCATCACAACACCACCGCGGGCTTCGGCCACGGTGGTGTTGTTACGTGATGACCCCGAAAAAGGCCTTGAAGTCTTTTTGTTGCGCCGCCACATGGCCTCGGCTGTGTTGGGTGGCGCTTATGTTTTTCCGGGTGGTAAGTTAGATGACGCCGATTGCGCGCCTGATTTGCATGCCCATCTCGATGTGTCGCCGCAAGCGCTGCACAGTGCCTTGGGTGAGCCCGAGTTACCCGAACACACCGCCGCTGGTTTGTATGTGGCGGCGGTGAGGGAAGTGCTGGAAGAGTGTGGCGTGTTGTACGCCCGCTTGCATGGTTCTTTGGCGCATGACGCTGCGCAACGCCTGCAATGGCAACAAGCGCTTCATGGTGGCCAATCCTTTGGCGAGGTGTTGCAACGTGCAGGTTTGCGTGTGGACACGCAGCACTTGGCGCCTTGGTCGCGTTGGATCACGCCTGTGCAGCCCTCGGTGACCAACAAACGTTTTGACACCCGTTTCTTCATGGCGGTGTTGCCCTCAGGGCAGCATCCCATTCACGACAACATCGAAGCCATCGACAGCGTGTGGCTCAGCCCGCGCGAGGCTTTGGACCGCTATTGGGCAGGCGGTTTGCCGCTGGCGCCACCGCAAATCATGACCTTGGTGTCTTTGCTGTCACACACCTGTACGGCCAGTGTGTTGAACTGTGCCAAACAACAAACACCACCGGTGATCTTGCCCGAGCCGTTTGATGACGAGGGTGTGCGTACCCTGTGCTATCCCGGTGATGTGCGTCATTCGGTGACACAGCGTGCCATGCGCGGCCCCACCCGTTTACGTTTTGTGGCGGGCCGTTTTGAGCCCGCTGGCGGTTTTGAGGAATTTTTATGAACACGATGTCTGCCTTTGATCTCAAAGGCAAAAAAGGTTTGGTGCTGGGCTTGGCCAACGAGCACAGCATTGCATGGGGTTGTGCGCGTCAAGCGCAGGCCATGGGCGCAGAACTCGTGGCCTCATGTTTGAACGACAAAGCGCGCCCATTTGTGGAGCCACTCACCCAGTCGCTGGGGATGGACTTGCAAACCTGCAACATCGAAACGCCTGAAGAGTTGGAAAAACTGGTGGCTTATGTCGCAGCCAAACTGGGGCGTTTGGACTTTGTGATTCACTCCATCGCTTGGGCGCCGTTGGCCGATTTGCATGGCCGTGTGATTGACAGCTCCAGCGCCGGTTTTGCACGCGCGATGGAAGTGTCGTGCCACTCGTTTGCCACGCTTGCGAAGTTGTGTGCACCGCACATGACACAAGGCGGCAGCATGGTCACCATGTCTTATTTGGGTGCTGACGAAGCCGTGCCGCACTATGGCTTGATGGGGCCTGTCAAAGCTGCACTCGAATCATTGGTGCGCTACATGGCTTTGGAGTTGGGGCCTCAAGGCGTGCGTGTGTATGCCGTGTCGCCTGGGCCCATCCTCACGCGTGCCGCGTCTGGCATTGAAGCCTTTGACACGCTCATGCAAAACAACATTGCCAAATCGCCGTTGGGTCGCTTGGTGACGTTGGAAGAAATTGCCAACCTCAGCACCTTCTTGTGCACCGATGCCGCCAGCGGCATGACAGGCCAAACCATTTATGTAGATGCCGGCAGCCATGCCGTGAATTGAAGACACCCATGAACGACATCACCGATACCACCAACGACCCCAACAACGAGTGGCTTGAAAACTACCCCTACGATGACATCGTCGTGGGCCAGGCTGCACGTATGGTGCGAACACTCACGCTGGCGGACATCCAAGCTTTTGCAGCTGTGTCGGGTGATACCAACCCAGCGCACCTAGATCCCACCTATGCCAACGCCACGTTGTTTCATGGCGTGATTGGTCATGGCATGTGGGGTGGCTCGCTGATCAGCACCGTGTTAGGTACGGTGTTTCCAGGCCCAGGCACGATTTACTTGGAGCAAAACCTGCACTTCAGCCGCCCTGTGCGAATCGGTGACACGCTCAACGTGACCGTCACTTGCACAGCCAAACAAGACGATAAAAAGACCATTGAACTGGACTGCTTGTTGGTCAACCAAAAAGGCGAACGCGTGCTCTACGGTGTGGCCAAAGTGATGGCCCCAAGCGAAAAGTTGCGCATGCCGCGCATCCACGCGCCGCACATCAGCTTGTTTGATCCCGAACAACGCCACGCAAATTTATTGACGTTGGGCGCGCATCTCGACCCCGTGCGTTGTGGTGTGGTGCACCCGTGCGATGCCGATTCTTTACAAGGCGCCATGGACGCGCATCACGCAGGTTTGATTCAAGCGGTGTTGATTGCGCCCGAGAAAAAACTACGCGCTGTGGCCGCAGAAGCTGGCATTGATTTGACCGGCATCGAAGTGATTGATGTGGCGCACAGCCACGATGCTGCTGAGATGGCCGCACAAATGGCTGCTGACAAGAAGCTAGAAGCTTTGATGAAGGGCAGCTTGCACACCGATGAGTTGATTCATGCCGTGGTGTCGCAAAAAGGTTTGCGCACAGGCCGACGCATGTCACACGTGTTTCGCTTTGAAGCGCCCATGTATCCCAAACCGCTGTACATCACCGATGCCGCGCTCAACATTGCGCCCACCTTGGCCGAGAAGGCCGACATTGTGCAAAACGCGATTTTGTTTGCCCAAATCATGGGCGTGGCCACACCAAAGGTGGCCATTCTCTCGGCGGTTGAAACCGTGAACCCCAACATCCCTTCCACATTGGATGCGGCTGCCTTGTGCAAGATGGCCGACCGTGGGCAAATCAAAGGTGGCTTGCTCGATGGCCCACTCGCGTTTGACAACGCGGTGTCTAGCCACGCAGCGGAGATCAAACACATTGCCTCTGCGGTGGCGGGCCAGGCCGACATCTTGGTGGCGCCAGATTTGGAGTCGGGCAACATGATGGCCAAGCAGCTCGAGTATTTGGCTGGTGCGTCTGGCTCGGGCGTGGTGTTGGGTGCACGCGTGCCGATTGCGCTCACCAGCCGTGCTGACACCGCCGCCACCCGCAGTGCGTCGGCCTTGTTGGCCAAGCTCATTGCGCATCACTATCGCACACATCCCGCATGAGCATCCTCTCGGTCAATGCGGGCTCGTCTAGCCTCAAGTTTGCGCTGTACCCCATCAACAGTGGTGCGATTGGTGAAGCTGAAGTCACGGGCAACATCGAAGGCTTAGAGCCGTCTGGTCATCCGCGCATCAGTTTCTGCGCCACAGGCCAAGCAAAAGAATCTGCCGACGTGGCGGTGCAGCCCGCGCAAGACGTGTTCGATGCTGCACTTAACACACTCAAAGCTTTGCTGGCCTCACGCTTTGCGCATTTGCGTGTGCAGGCCATTGCGCATCGTGTGGTGCATGGCGGTGCGTTCTACAGCAACAGCGTGCGCGTCACGCCTGAAGTGATGGCGCAACTCGCCACGCTCAATGCATTGGCACCCTTGCACCAACCACACAACTTGGCGGGCATCAGCGCGTTCGCAGAATCGTTCCCCGATGTGCCGCAAGTGGCGTGTTTTGACACGGCGTTTCACCGCACCTTGTCGCCACTTGAAACCACGTTCGCGATTGATAAAAAGCTCACAGAGCAAGGCGTGCGTCGCTATGGTTTTCATGGGTTGTCTTACCAATACGTGAGCCAAGTATTGCAGCGCGAGGTGCCGCGCTCGGCAGGGCGTGTGGTGATGGCCCACTTGGGCAATGGCGCGAGCGTGTGTGCCACTACAGCTCATCAAAGCCGCGCCACCACCATGGGCTTCTCCGCACTCGATGGCTTGATGATGGGCACGCGCAGTGGTGCGCTTGATCCCGGTGTGTTGCTGTATTTGATGGAGCAGGGTTGGGGTCACGACGCAATTCAAAAACTGCTCTACAAACAAAGCGGGTTGCTGGGTGTGTCGGGCGAGAGCGCTGACATGCGCACCTTGCGCGCTTCGTCTTCAGACGCGGCTCGCTTTGCCACCGATTTATTTGCCCACCGTGTGGTGCGTGAAGTGGGTGCACTCAGTGCCTGCATCGGTGGCTTGGATGTGCTGGCCTTCACGGGCGGCATTGGTGAACACGATGTCGTGTTGCGCCAACAAGTGGGCGATGCTTTGGCTTACTTGGGTGTGCATATCGACGCTGCACGCAACGCAAAGGCCACAGGCGACAGCGTGGCTTCGATTCACGCCGACAATAGCGCCATCGAGGTGTGGGTCATCCCCACCGACGAAGGTCGTGTGGCCGCACAAGACGCATTGGCGTTTGTATAAAAATAATTCTGAAAGCACGGCGTGAACATCAAAGACGCAATGAGCTGCTTCACCACCGGCGTGACCGTGGTGACCGCTCACACCCAAGGCCAAGACTGGGGCATGACTTGCAACTCCTTCAACACTGTGTCGCTGGATCCAGTCATGGTGCTGTGGAGTGTGCGCAAAACGTCGCTCAGCCACGAAGCCTTTGTCAATGCGGGCGGCTACATGGTCAACGTGCTGGGTGCGCAGCAAAAAGATGTGGCATTGAAGTTTGCGCAAGGCACACAAGCTGAACGTTTTGCAGACCAAAGCTTGGTGCGCGGCATCAACCAACACCCACGCTTAGACGGTGTGATTGCTTGGTTTGATTGCCGTATTGCGCAAGTGGTGTCAGCGGGTGACCACGACATCCTGATTGGCGAAGTGCTCGACTTTGGTGTGCACGCTGGCCACGGCTTGGCTTATGCGCAGCGCAGCTTTGGTGTGCTCGCACCCATGGAAGACTAACGCGCATGGACATCTTTGTCGTTTGGGCATTCATCCTTGGCGTGATGTGTTCGGTCTCGTTGCTGATCGGTGCGTTGCTGGGGATTTACTTCAAGATGTCCAAACGCATCGTGGGTTTGATGGCTGCCTTTGGCGCGGGTGCGTTGTTGTCGGCCTTGGCGATTGAATTGGTTGCTCCATCCATTGATGCCTTCATGCAAGCCAGCTCGGCCGAGATACGTGCCATGGAGGTGCGTAACTTCTTTCATTTGGTGGTGGGCGCTTTTGCCGGTGGCATTGTTTTCGTGTTGCTGGATTGGGTGTTGATTGAGCACGGCGGCTATTTACGTAAGACGGCGTATTTGATTTCCAAAATCATGCATGAGCGGGCGCATTTGCCGGAACTCAACATTCAGCCATTGCCCACGGGCGAAGCGCTCGAAGAAAAACACGCGTCGCACAGCAATGCCGCCATTGCCATTTGGTTGGGCAATTTGTTGGATGGGTTGCCCGAGAGCTTTGTGGTGGGAACCGTGTTGATGGCCACCGTGACGGTGAACCTTCACGCTGGCACCCCCGTTGTGTTCTGGGATGTGTTGCCCTACACCTTGCTGGCCGGTTTGTTCTTGTCTAACTTGCCTGAGGCCCTGTCTAGTTCTGCACAAATGCGCATGCAGGGCATGAGCGTTCAACGCATCCTCATCATGTGGTTGTCGTTGGTGCTGATGACGGGTATCGCCGCTGCACTAGGCGCGGTGATGGGTGAGTGGGTGCCACACAACGCCATGGTCTTTATTGAGGGCTTGGCTGCAGGCGCCATGCTCACCATGATTTGTGCGGCCATGTTGCCTGAAGCCACGCACTTGGCCCCGCCCAACTGGGTGGGTTTGGCGACGTTGAGCGGTTTTTTCGCGGCGCTGCTGTTCAAAGTGTTGGAATAAATTTCCTTGGCTATTCATCGCTAATCTTCAACCTAGCCCATAGAATCTAAAAATGAGAGAAACCTACCTCCGTTTTCTATCCTTGGCGCAAGCGCTGGATGGCTCGTCTGTGCCTACAGTAGACGAGACCGCTAGGCATTTGTTGCAGCTGATTGCGCTCAGGCATGCACAGGGCAACGCACTCACTGTGACGGATGCTATGGCCATGTCAGCCGTAGCCAGCCCTGCCACGATTCATCGCAAATTAGATGCCTTGCGTGAGGCAGGCCTGATTGACCAAACATTTGAAGGTAAAAACCGCCGCACCAAATACTTGGTTCCCACAGCGGCGACAGATGCCTACTTCGCCAAGTTGGGCCAAGTGATGAGCGACGCCGTCGCTTCGACCTAAAAATCGATTACAATCTTTCGCTTCGGTGGTATAGCTCAGTTGGTTAGAGCGCAGCATTCATAATGCTGATGTCGCAGGTTCAAATCCCGCTACCACCACCATACACAAGGGCTCGGAAAATCTCCGAGCCCTTTTTCTTTGCTCCCAAGCCCTTTATTTGCGGGCTTCCGACGGGTGACCTTAAGGATGCGGTAACTTCACTTCTTGCAAACGTGGAGTTTTTCTGACGTTTTCTCTCTCTTTTCTCAGTTTTCTTAAGGACGCGTCCACAAGGGAAACCTGGGTTTCATGAGGGTTTGCGGGAAGTCGTTTAACCTTAACTCTGCTCTGGTTAAGTTGACTAGGTCTCTATTCGTAGATGTCACAAATTGTTACTTTTGTGAAATTCAAAAGTTATCAGTAATAACGATGATTCACTCTATCGAACAGCAAATCGCTGTGATCTGAATGGAGTAAATTTTGGAAAATCTGAAGTCTCAAGTTGTTGGTTACGGTCTGTTGCTTGTTGGTTTTGTGATCGCCTTTTTTGTCGTGAGCAGCTCGGATGAGTTGTTTCGAATCGATCCACAAGCCAAGGCCAAGTCAAATCAAGAGTTGCAGGCTGCTTTGAATCAGCTGGAGCAAGTTTGCGGCAAAGAGATGCATGTCACAGCAGAAGATGAGTTCGTCTATGGCCGCGTGTGCGGTAAAAGCAAGTCACTGCAGATCGAAGTAGATCACCTTCGCAAAAAGGCCCAGACAGCGGAAAACGAAATCGAAGGCCAATTTTGGCTGAGTGTGATGGTTCTGGGTTTTGTGATTGGTGTCAGCTTGGCACTTATTTATATGGCTGCAGTATGGGTTTTACAGACTCGAGCCTATGTGCCAGTCACGATCAAAGTGCCTAAGTTTGAATCAAAATTTGCTTAACTTCTAGTTGCTTGGAAGTATTCAACGTTTATCAACCTGAACTGTCCGTATGAACATTTTCTTGTGGATTTCTGTTGTCACAGTCGTTTGTGCGGTGGTTGGCGTACTGATTCTTGATTTTGAAAATGTTCAGCATCGCCGAACTGTTTTGAGCGCGATTGCACTGTTGCTGGTTGGGTATTTGAGCTGGCGTGTGAGCGTCACTGTAGCGTGGGGTGATTTCAGTTTTTCGGGAACTTACACACAACTGATTTTTGCAATCGAAGTTTTCTGGATCATCGAGGTGATTCATAGCTTGCATTTTTATGCTTACCGTTCAAGACGAAATGAAACGGACATCACTTCGAAGAACCGTCAGAGCTCAGTCGATGTCATCATCCCCAGTTACAACGAGCCTTATGAAATTTTGAGCCGCACATTGATGGCTGCACGTAACCTTGTGTGGCCTGGTGAGGTTCGTATCTATTTATTAGATGATGGCAAGCGTGAGTGGCTGCCAGCTTTGTGCAAAAAATGGGGCGTTAGTTATATCAGTCGTCCAGACAATGAATCAGCCAAGGCAGGGAACATTAATCATGCATTGACGTATTTGCACGGCGATTTCACCTTGGTCTTAGATGCTGATTTTTTAGTTTCACCCAATGCCATTGAATGTTGAATTGCATCCAATAGTGAGCCACTAAACCTAGGAATTTGCATCCAAATTTGACCCACGTAGTCAAACTGTCCTGCTCAGCATTGAGCAGGAGACACAGGAGTGATCAACGTGGCGTTATTAAGTGTGATCAGGCGGTGGCACCTGAGAGATGGAATGAGCATTCGGGAAATATCCCGACGAACGGGTTTATCGCGCAACACCGTGCGCAAGTACCTAACCAGTGGCGTGGTCGAGCCCAAATATCCGGCACGCTCCGTTGCCAATAAGCTCGATGCCTTTGCCTCCAAGCTAGAGGGCTGGCTCAAGAGCGAGGCCAAGAAAGGCCGTAAACAGCGGCGTAACACCCGCCAACTCTTCAATGATCTGGTGGTGCTGGGGTTTGAGGGCTCGTATGACCGAGTCGCTGCCTTTGCTCGTAATTGGCGTCAAAATCAACACGAAGCCGCCAAGACAACTGGGCGCGGGGCATTTGTGCCTCTCACATTTGGACCTGGCGAGGCCTTCCAGTTCGACTGGAGCGAAGACTGGGCTGTGATTGGCGGTGAACGCACGAAGTTGCAGGTGGCTCAATTTAAGTTGGCGCACAGCCGGGCATTTCTGTTGCGGGCCTACCCTCTGCAAACCCACGAAATGCTCTTCGACGCGCATAACCATGCGTTCCGGGTGCTTGGTGGTGTACCTCAGAGGGGCATCTTCGACAACATGAAAACGGCTGTCGACAAGATCAAAAAGGGTAAGGCTCGGGACGTGAACATGCGCTTCCAAGTCATGGTCAATCACTTCGTCTTCGAGGCTGAGTTCTGCAACCCAGCATCGGGTTGGGAAAAAGGCCAAATTGAGAAGAACGTTCAAGACTCTAGGCATCGTCTGTGGCAAGTCGCGCCCGTGTTTGAAAACTTGGATGCCCTCAACGCCTGGCTGGAGAGGCGTTGCATAGAACTCTGGTCTGAGTTGCGTCATCCGCAGCGACGCGAGTTCACGATTCGAGAGCTGTGGGAGCAAGAGCGTGGCACGCTCATGGCCGCTCCTTCGGCGTTTGACGGATTCGTGGAGCACACCAAGCGCGTATCGCCCACGTGCTTGGTTCATTTCGATCGCAACCGCTACAGCGTGCCAGCTACGTTTGCCAACCGGCCCATTAGTTTGCGTGTGTATGCCGATCGCTTAGTGATGGCGACTGAGGGGCAAGAGATTGCGCAGCATGAGCGCTACTTCGATCGGCGTCACGATGGTGGCAAGACCATTTATGACTGGCGACATTATTTAGCGGTGCTGCAAAGAAAACCTGGGGCGCTTCGAAACGGTGCCCCGTTCCTAGAGTTGCCAGAAGGGTTCAAACGCTTGCAAGCGTTGCTAGGCAAGCGCATAGGTGGTGACCGCGAGATGGTGGAGATCTTGGCGTTGGTCATGCATCACGACGAGCAAGCCGTCTTGGCTGCTGTTGAGTTGGCGCTTGAGTCTGGGATGCCAAGCAAGTTGCACATCCTCAACTTGCTGGGTCGTTTGACAGAGGTTGCGCCTCCTGCACCAGCACACACACCACGCCATCTGGCGCTAAGCGTTGAGCCACAAGCTAACGTCATTCGATACGACAACTTAAGAGAGGTACGCCATGCAGCCTAATGCAATGATTCAAACACTGAAAACTCTGAAGCTCCATGGTATGGCACAGGCTGTGGGAGAGCTGGCATCGCAAGGCTCACCGGCGTATCAGGGCGCTGAAGGGATCTTGGATAGCTTGTTAAAAGCTGAAGTTGCTGAGCGTGAAGTGCGCTCGGTCAGCTACCAAGTGAAGGTGGCAAAGTTCCCGACGTATCGGGACCTGTCTGGGTTTGACTTCAGCCAGAGTGCTGTTAACGAGGCTCAAATCCGAACGCTTCACAAAGGCTTGTTTGTTGAGAACGCTGAGAACGTGGTGCTCATTGGTGGGCCAGGAACAGGTAAGACGCATTTAGCGACGGCTATTGGTGTTCAAGCCATCATGCACATGCACCGGCGGGTGAGGTTCTTCTCGACGGCGGAGTTGGTGAATGCGCTGGAGATGGAAAAGAGCGCTGGCAAGCATGGGCAAATAGCCAACCGTTTAGGGATGGTTGATTTGGTGATCTTGGATGAGCTGGGATATTTGCCGTTCAGCCAAGCTGGTGGGGCGTTGCTATTTCATTTGCTGAGTCGTTTGTACGAGCGTACCAGCGTGATCATCACGACGAACTTGAGCTTCTCGGAGTGGTCAGCGGTATTTGGTGACCCGAAGATGACGACAGCACTGTTGGACCGGTTAACGCATCACTGCCACATCGTTGAGACGGGAAACGAAAGCTACCGGTTCAGGAACAGTTCGACTCAAAGCAACAAGGAGGGAAAACAGAGAAAATCAAAACAGGAGCTCTAAAAAGCTCAAATCGGGTGGGTCAATATTCGATGCAAATCCCGGGTCAGATTTGGATGCAATTCAACAGCAACTTGATTCAAGCACACTAATTTTTTCCATCGGAATTCTGTCGCTGTTAATGGCATTTATCAGCTGGACATTCCCGGGCCCCATCACAGAACGTGATTACGGGCTTAAGACATGGTCCATTGGCATCACCTTTGTCGGCATTAGCCTTATTCTCATTTTCTTACGTGGTCTCTTGCATCCCTTTTTTGGGGTATTCAGGGCAAACATCTGTTTGATGGCTGGGGGTACTCTGGGGTTGCTAGCCCCAGCGCGCTTCTACCAGGTAAAGGTGAAGTATTCGGTTGTCATACTGGCTTTGGTCGGAGGCATATTGAGCTTGCTGTTGCACACAGTCTTGGGCTACTCAATAGCATTTGCCATGATCGGGGTGTGCGTTGCCATGGCTGTGGTGATGCTCTACACCGTCAGAGTTGTTTACACCAACTCACCCAGGCCCGTTCCATTTGCCGCTCATGTTTTTGCTGGCAGTATGGGTCTTATGGGGGTGGCTTATCTGCTGCGCGCAGCCGCCGTAGTTATTAATCCCGATGTGCCAGTTGGGCCGGTGTCTTTATCAGGCGGTCACCAGTCAATGTTGATTGTGGGGGCCTTGTTCGTTGTTTGCTCAACCATGAGTTTGTATGCGGTGGTGCACGATGAGCAAAAAAACGAGATTACGGAGCGCGCACGTCGCGACCCCTTGACTGGTCTTTTAAATCGTCGAGCTTTTTTCGAGCTAGCCGATAAGCTCGAGGCGCAAGGTGCAACTTTTTCGATTCTGATGATCGACATTGATCACTTTAAATCGATCAACGATAACCATGGCCATTTGACTGGAGACCATGTGCTGGTGCATGCAGCTAGGCTCATTCAAAGTGTATTCCGCACTGACGACATCGCCTGCCGTTTCGGGGGGGAGGAGTTCTGTGTTCTGCTGCGTGAATGCAATCGTGCCCAAGCATTGCAGTTGGCACATGAGTTGGTCAGTCGATGGGCTGCAGAACCACTTGATGTGTCGGATGGGCCACGCATCACGGTAACGACTTCGGTTGGGGTATGCACACGCGTCCAGGGTCAAACTTTGCTTAAGACTATTAAAAATGCCGATACAGCTCTCTACAGTGCGAAGCACCAAGGACGCAACCGCGCTGTGGAGTACTCTGAGGCCGTGGCTAAAGTCACCTAAGTGCTTTAGCTATATTGAATGATGCAATGAAACTTTGCTGTAATGCAATCGGCAGCAACCCGCGGAGTAGTTAACTACCAATCTGATAAAGCGTTCAACTGGCGAATTACGCGGCACAACGGACTTAGATACTCAAAAATCAACATTCTGAATCTGCTGTCCTGAAAAGAAAAAATAAATTAAAAAGAACACATTCAAATCCCTTATGCTCATGCACAGTTAAGTTCAAACGACTTCCCGCAAACCCGCATGAAACCTAGGTTCCCCTTGTGGACGTGTCCTTAAGAAAACAGAGAAAAGAGAGAGAAAACGACAGAAAGACTCCACGTTTTTAAAAAGTAGAGTCGTCGCGTCCTTAAGGTCAGTCATCAGAAGCCCGCCAA
>JACCDY010368484.1_pt1 | contig 15969 bp, 13 predicted proteins | sample 7446391 | NCBI WGS metagenome assembly JACCDY01 (sample SAMN15323451, study PRJNA562643) | freshwater metagenome | isolation source: river surface water | place: USA:Blue River Watershed | collected 2017-08-18
CCGTGGCACCCCCGACATGCTGACTTTTCAACAGGTGATCCTGAAGCTTCAGGAGTACTGGGACGCGCAAGGCTGCGCGCTGCTGCAACCGTATGACATGGAGGTCGGTGCGGGCACCTCGCACACCGGCACCTTCCTGCGCGCGATCGGGCCCGAGCCGTGGCGTGCTGCATATGTGCAGCCCTCGCGCCGCCCGAAGGACGGCCGCTACGGCGAAAACCCGAACCGCATGCAGCACTACTACCAGTATCAGGTGGTGCTGAAGCCAGCGCCGGAAAACATCCTCGACCTCTATCTCGGCTCGCTCGAAGCGCTCGGCCTGAAGCTGACCGAGAACGATGTGCGCTTCGTCGAAGACGACTGGGAAAACCCGACGCTGGGCGCGTGGGGTCTCGGCTGGGAAGTCTGGCTGAACGGCATGGAAGTGACGCAGTTCACTTACTTCCAGCAAGTCGGCGGCCTCGACTGCAAGCCGGTGCTGGGCGAGATCACCTACGGTATCGAGCGACTGGCGATGTACCTGCAGGGCGTCGAAAATGTGTTCGACCTGGTCTGGACCGAGTGGGAAGAAAACGGCGTGAAGAAGAAGCTGACCTATGGCGACGTCTTCCACCAGAACGAAGTCGAACAATCGACCTTCAACTTCGAGCATTCCAACACCGAGTTCCTGTTCTCGCTGTTCACCAACTACGAATCCGAAGCCAAGCGCCTGCTGGAAGTGCCGCTGGCGCTGCCGGCTTACGAAATGATCCTGAAGGCGGCGCACACCTTCAACCTGCTGGATGCGCGCGGCGCGATCTCGGTCACCGAGCGCGCTGCCTACATCGGCCGCATTCGCAACCTGTCGCGCGCCGTCGCGCAGGGTTATTACGCATCGCGCGAAGCGCTGGGCTTCCCGATGTGCGGCGTCGACGCCTCCCGTCAAGCCGCCTGACAAGCAGAACAGAAAATCAAGAGCACAACATGACGCAAACACTGCTGGTCGAACTGCTGACTGAAGAATTGCCGCCGAAGGCGCTGGCCAAACTGGGCGACGCTTTTTCCGCCGCGATGGTGCAGGGCCTCAAGGGCCGCGCCTTCCTCGACGATGATGCGCAGGCCACCGCCTATGCATCGCCGCGCCGCCTCGCTGTTTCCATCACCGGCGCGCGCGCCGTATCGCCGGACAAGCAGATCCGCGAAAAAGTGCTGCCGGTTTCGGTCGCCCTCGACCAGGAAGGCAACCCGGCCGCACCGCTGGCCAAGAAGCTGGCGGCACTCGCCGCCACCGCCGGCCGCGACAACATCGCGTTGTCGGAACTGGAACGGGCCAGCGACGGCAAGGCCGAAAGCTTCTTCTTCACGTATACCGCGCCGGGCCAGGCACTGTCTGCCGGCCTGCAGGCGACGCTCGAAGAAGCGATCGCCAAGCTGCCGATCCCGAAGGTGATGAGTTACCAGCGCCCGGATGGCGAAACGGTGCAGTTCGTGCGCCCGGTGCACGGCATCATCGCGCTGCTCGGCAGCGAGATCGTGCCGCTGTCGCTGCTGGGCCTGAACTCGGGCCGCAGCACGCTCGGCCACCGCTTCCTCGGCAAGAAAGACGCACTCACGATAGCTGACGCCACCACCTACGCGGCCACGCTGCAGGAAGACGGCAAGGTCATCGCCAGCTTCGCAACGCGCAAGGAACAGATCCGCGCAGCGCTGCAAGCCAAGGCCGGCGCCGACCTGATCCTGATGCCGGAATCGCTGCTCGACGAAGTGACGGCGCTGGTCGAATGGCCGGTGGTCTACGAATGCAAGTTCGATGACGAATTCCTCGCCGTGCCGCAGGAATGCCTGATCCTGACGATGCAGACCAACCAGAAATACTTCGCGCTGACCGACAAGGACGGCAAGCTGCGTTCGCGCTTCCTGATCGTCTCCAACATCGAGACGGCCGATCCGCGCCACATCATCGGCGGCAACGAGCGCGTAGTGCGCCCGCGCCTGTCGGATGCGAAGTTTTTCTTCGAACAGGACAAGAAAAAATCCCTGTTCGAGCGCCTGCCGGGCCTGGAGAGCGTGGTCTATCACAACAAGCTGGGCTCGCAGGCGCAGCGCAATGGCCGCGTGGTGGCGCTCGCCGCAGCGATTGCCGAATCGCTGAATGCCGACGCGAAGCTCGCGCAGCGCGCAGCGCAACTATCGAAGGCCGACCTGCTGACCGACATGGTGGGCGAGTTCCCCGAGCTGCAAGGCATCATGGGCACTTATTACGCGAAGCACGATGGCGAAGACGCCGAAGTGGCGACCGCCATCAGCGAGCACTACCAGCCGCGCTTTGCCGGCGATGCACTGCCGTCGACCCGTACCGGCACCATCGTCGCGCTGGCCGACAAGCTGGAAACGCTGGTCGGCATCTGGGGCATTGGCCTTGCGCCGACCGGCGACAAGGACCCGTTCGCGCTGCGTCGCCATGCGCTGGGCATCCTGCGCATGCTGGTCGAGCAGCGCCTGCCGCTGTCGATCTCGCACCTGCTGCTGCTGGCGGCGAAACAGTTCGCCGGCAATGCCAATTTCAATGACCCGAGCGCCGACGTGCAAGCCTTCGTCTTCGACCGCTTGCGCGGCCTGCTGCGCGAGCGCGGCTTTGCACAGGATGCGGTCGAAGCAGTGGTCGCCCCGGCTCCGGACCGCCTCGATGATATCGTCGAGCGCCTCGAGGCCGTGAAGGCCTTTGCCGCATTGCCGGAAGCCGAATCACTGGCCGCTGCGAACAAGCGCATCACCAACATCCTGAAGAAGAACGAAGGCGCGGTCGGCGAAGTGCAATCTGCGCTGCTGGCCGAAGCCGCCGAGCAGCGCCTGTACGGCGCGATGACGGATGCCCGCACCGCGGTCGACAAGGCCTTCGCCAGCGGTGACTTCGCCGCGACGCTCAAAGCACTTGCTGCGCTGCGCGACGATGTCGATGCCTTCTTCAATGACGTGATGGTGATGGCCGAGGATGCGGCACTGCGCGCGAACCGCCTGGCGCTGCTGGGCGCGCTGCACGCGATGATGAACCGCGTGGCCGACATCTCGAAGCTGGCGGCCTGACGCTCGCCTGACCAACCCACGGACGAACCCTCGCATGGCGCAATCTGCGACAACGCCGACCAGGCTGGTGATCCTCGATCGCGACGGCGTCATCAACCACGACTCGGCGCAGTACATCAAGTCGCCGGCGGAATGGCGTCCGATCGCGGGTTCGCTGGAAGCGATCGCACGGCTGAATCAGCACGGTTACACGATCGCCGTTGCCACCAACCAGGCAGGTGTGGCGCGAGGGCTGTTCGACATGAAGGCGCTGAACGCCATTCACCAGAAGTTGCATACCAGTGCTCAGGCGGCCGGCGCGCATATCGATGCGATCTTTTTCTGCCCGCACGCGGCCGAGGAATACTGTGATTGCCGCAAACCGCGGCCCGGCATGCTGAAGGCTATCGGCCAGCGCTTTGAAGTCGACCTGCGCGGCGTGCCGGTGGTGGGCGACTCGCTGCGCGACTTGCAAGCCGGTTTCGAGGTCGGTTGCGCGCCGTACCTGGTCCGAACCGGCAAGGGCGAGCACACGTTGGAAAAAGGCGGCCTGCCTCCCGGCACCCAAGTGTTCGATAACCTTGCCGCTGTCGTCGAGCGCCTGCTGCACCTTGATGCCCTTGCGCTGGAAACCGCCGAGCAGGCACGCGCCACGCTGGGCCGCAAGAAATGACCACGCCCCCCATTTCGACATGAAGAAGCATAGTCCGACGACTGCCGCGCCTGCGCCGGGCACGCTTGGCCTGATGCTGCGCTCAATCATGTTTGCAGTGCTGATCGTGATCGCCACCGTGGTGTGGGCAGTCGCCTGCTTTGGCTTCATCCTGCTGCCCTACCGCCAGCGCTATTACATGATCACGCGCTGGAACGTGATGATCGTGCTGGCTGCTCGTTATGTCTGCGGCATCACCTGGGAAGTGCGCGGCATGGAAAACCTGCCGGATGCGCCGGTGATCCTGTTGTCCAAGCACCAGTCCGCCTGGGAAACGATTTTTTTCTGCTGGCTGATGCCGCGCCCGCTGATCTTCGTGTTCAAGAAGGCCCTGCTCTACATCCCGTTCTTTGGCTGGGGACTGGGCATGCTGCGCATGATCGCGATCGACCGCAGCAAGGGGCGCGATGCGATGGCACAGGTGATCAAGGTCGGCAAGCAGCGCCTGGACGATGGCCAGTGGGTGATCATGTTCCCGGAAGGGACGCGCACGCCGGTCGGCCGCCAAGGCAAGTACAAGGCCGGCGGCACGAGACTGGCCATCGGCGCCGGTGTACCGGTGGTGCCGATCGCAATGAATTCCGGCGACTGCTGGCCGCGCAATGCCTTCGTCAAGAAACCTGGCAAGATCATCGTTTCGATCGGCAAGCCGATTCCGTCAACTGGCCGCGCCCCGGGGGAGTTGATGAACGACGTGGAAAATTGGATAGAATCCGAGATGCGCGTGATCACGCCCGGCGCTTATGCGCATGAGGCCGCCTCCGCCACTGCAGCAGCCCCCATCACCCACGGATAGTGAAGCGATGTCGCTGAAGCAATTCCTCCGCAAGAAATTCATCGATCCGAACCAGCTGTCGCTGGAGGATTTGTTCGGCGAAACCCCGAGCGCCGACGCGCCGCCGCCGTCCACCGTTCCCGACACCCCGATTCCGCTGGGTCATCGGCGCCTGCGCCTCGATGGCCTCGCGCTTGACTACCGACTGCTGCGCTCCAAGCGCAAGACCATCGGTTTCCTGATCGATGACGACGGCCTGCGCGTGACCGCGCCGCGCTGGGTGACGGTGGCCGAGATCGAATCCGCGATCGCATCCAAGCAGCAATGGATCTTCAAGAAGATCAATGAGCAGCGCGAGCGCTCGGTACGCCGATTGCAGCCACCGATGGAATGGCGTGATGGCGCCACCTTGCCCTATCTGGGTATCGACATCACGGTGCGCGTGGCTGAGCCTGGCTCGACCGCGACCGCCGGTACGGCCGGCATCCGCTTTGATGAAGTCGCGCGCGAACTGCACGTGAGCCTGCCGACCTCATCGACCGAGCAGCAACTGAAAGACCGCGTGCAAGGCTGGCTGCAGACCGAGGCACGCCGCGTGTTTGCCGAGCGGCTGGCGGTCTACGCCGAGAAACTGGACGTGAGTTTCAAGAGCTTCTCGCTGTCGTCGGCATCGACCCAGTGGGGTTCGTGTACCGCCGATGGCCGCATCCGGCTGAACTGGCGACTGATGCATTTCGCGCTGCCCAATATCGATTACGTGGTCGCGCATGAACTGTCGCACCTGCGCGAGATGAACCACGGCCCGCAATTCTGGTCGACCGTGCAATCGGTGCTGCCGGAGTTCGAATCCGCGCGCAAGGCCTTGCGCGACCATGAGCCTGACAACCTGCCGGTGTTCTGATCACCCTGGCTTCTTTCTCCGCGGGTTGCGAATGAAGCGATGAACATTTTTCGCGCGTGTTCGTCGACCGGCAACTGCTTTGCTCGGTGCGTTTCAGCGAGATTTGGCCTTGAGCATGCGCGCAAGTGCCACGTAATTTTCCACCGGCACGGCTTCCGGCCGGACCTGTGGATCAATACCAGCGTCGCGCAGTTCGGATTCATCGAACATGCCGGCAACGCAGTTCCTGATCACCTTGCGCCGTTGCGAGAAGGCCTTGGTCACGACCTGCCCCAGTAGACCGACATCGCATTCCAGTGGCTGGTCGATCGGCACCATGCGCACAATGGCCGACTCGACCTTCGGTGGCGGATCGAAAGCTTCCGGCGGCACGATGAACAATAGCGCCATCCGGTAACGCCATTGCAGCATCACTGACAAACGGCCATAGTCGCGGCTGCCGGGCGCGGCCACCATGCGCTCGACGACTTCCTTTTGCAGCATGAAGTGCTGGTCGATCACGACATCGGCACTCTCGGCCAGATGGAATAACAAGGGGCTGGAAATGTTGTAGGGCAGGTTGCCGACCACGCGCAGGGTGCGCTGCGCCTTGCCTGCTGTCTCAACTCCCGCTTCATCGTTCGCTGCCGCAAGCGCAATCGAACCGAAATCGAATTGCAGCGCATCGCCGGCATGGATCTGCAGCTTGTCGGCGCCGAACTGCTTCTTCAGCAAGACGACCAGGTCACGATCCAGTTCGACCACTTGCAAGTGCCTCAGGTGCCCGAGCAACAGGCGCGTCATCGCCCCCTGCCCCGGACCGATTTCGACCATCAGGTCATCAGCCTGCGGCGCGATTGCGCGGATGATTTCATGCAGGATGTTCTGGTCGGTCAGGAAGTTCTGGCCGAAGCGTTTCTTGGGTATGTGTTTCATGCAGCGATGGGTGGGCAGCTTTCGGGTTCGTCGCAGATGGGGTCAGCGACCATTGAGCGCCATCTCGGCAGCGACACGAATGGCGACGGTCATGCTTTCGCAATCGGCTTCGCCAAGACCATTGGCAGCAAGATCGAGCGCGGTGCCGTGGTCGACTGAAGTTCGGATGATAGGCAGCCCCAGCGTGATATTCACGCCATGGCCGAAGGTCGCGTACTTAAGCACCGGCAATCCCTGGTCGTGATACATCGCGAGCACGCAATCGGCCTGCGACAGATGACGTGGCTGGAACAGCGTATCCGCGGGATAGGGTCCGGACACTTTCCAGCCGCGCGCGACCGCATTGGCGATCACGGGAATGATGACATCGATTTCTTCGCGGCCAAGGTAACCGCCCTCGCCCGCATGCGGATTGAGACCGGTGACGAGTATGCGCGGCTCGGCAATGCCGAAGCGGGTAACGAGGTCACGATGGATGATGGATAGGGTTTCGGACAGGCGGTCCGCAGTGATTGCGGTCGACACCTCTTTCAATGGCAGGTGCGTCGTGGCGAGCGCGACGCGCAACATGCCGGTATCGGTCTCGCCGGCCAGCATCATCACGACGCGTCGTGTACCCGTCTGCTCGGCAAGGTATTCGGTATGACCGGTAAAGGCAAAGCCCGCATCATTGATCGTGCTCTTCTGTACCGGCGCGGTGGCGATGGCATCGACATAGCCAGCCTGCGCAGCGGCAATCGCCGCATCGAGCATTGCCAGCACAGCCTTCGCGTTGCGCGCGTCGGGCTGGCCAGGGCGCGACGGCACGGCGAGCGGGCAGTCGAGGACGCACAGTTCATTCGGGTGGTGGACAAGATCGGCGGCACTGCGGATCGTGCGCAGCTGGCGCGCAGGCGCAATCAGCGTGGCCAGCGCCTTCAGTTGCGCTGCATCGCCGATCAGCAGGCAATCGACATGGGCTGCGTCAAGCGCGGCCCGGAGCGCGATCTCGGGGCCGATGCCAGCCGGCTCGCCACAGGTGATTGCAATGCGCGGACGGGCACTCATGACGACATCGCGATTCCGCAGGCGCCGGGACGACAGTGCTAACCGGGGAGGCGCCGGCTCAGCGCTGGCTGAGCTCGTCGAGGCGGTATTCGACGTAGGCGCGATCACGCAGCTGGCGCAGCCAGTCTTCGTAGGCTTCTTCAAGCTTCTGCTCGCGCAGCGCCTGGCGCGCCATCATGCGCTGGCGCTCGCGTGATACCTCTTCGGTCTTGCGTTCCAGGACTTCGATCAGGTGGTAGCCAAACGGCGACTCGACCGGCGGGCTGACCTGGCCCGGCTGCAGCGCATTCATCGCGCGCTCGAACTCGGGCACGGTGTCGCCCGGATAGATCCACCCGAGATCGCCGCCCTTGCTGGCCGAACCGTCATTCGAATACATGCGTGCCAGGTCCTCGAACTTGGCCGCCTTGTTGTCCAGCCGTTCTTTCAGCTCGGCCATCTTGCGGCGGGCATCAGCCGCCGAAACGATCTGGTTCACCTTGATCAGGATATGGCGTGCATGGGTCTGCTGTACGACATTGCCCGCGCCCTGCTTGACCATGCTGGCACTGCGACGGCCGACCACCTTGAGGATGTGGAAGCCATTCGCGCTACGCACCATGGGGGCGATTTCACCCTCGTTGAGCTTTTCAGTCGCATCGAGGAAAAGCTGCGGCAGGCGCGACGCACTGCGCCAGCCGAGGTCACCTCCGGTCAGCGCATCATTGGCGTCCGAGAAAGTGGCTGCGACTTTCGCGAACGGCGTACCCGCCTTCAACTGTTCGAGCGCCTGCTCGGCTCGCTTGCGGCGATCCGCGATTTGCTGGGCCGATGCATTTTCGGGCACGCGTACCAGGATCTGCGCGAGGTTGACTTCTTGCTGCCCGCCGTCTGCCTTGCCAGCCGAGGCCGCGATGAAATTATCGATCTCGGACTCGGAAATTTGCAGCTTGTTGTCGACCTCGCGCTCGCGCAGGCGCTGCAAGGTGATTTCTTCGCGCACCTCTTCGCGGAAACGGGCAAACGACACGCCCTCTTTTTCCAACTGATCGCGGAAAGCCTGGACGCTCAGATTGTTCTGCTCGGCAATGCGTGCAACAGCACGATCGAGAAGGATGTCGTCGATGCGGACGCCGGTCTCTCGCGCAAGCTGCATTTGCGCACGGGTAACGATCATGCGTTCAAGCAATTGCTTTTGCAACTGTACACGCGGCGGCAACTGCGCGTTCTGGCGTTTCATGCGTTGCTCGACCAGACGCATGCGTTCGTCCAGTTCTTTCATCGTAATTACATCACTATTGACGACAGCGACGATCGCATCGACCAGAACGGGCTGTGATGATTTTTGACCATTGGATGTCTTTTCTTGCGCCTGTGCAGGGAATGCAATCAGGCAAGTTGCGAGGCTCGCTGCCAGCAACGAGCGCGGCAACGGCATTACATAAGGCTTCATTGAAGTGGTCATGATGTTTTCAAGCCTCCATTTACTGCGGCTGCGCCAGACGCTCATAGCCCGGAATATTTGTTCGGAGCACGCGCATCGGATTGATACCCAGCGAAGATAATCCATTAAATTCGATCTGGAAGAACAGCGACGTGTTAACGACGCCGGTCGCTGTCGGCAGGCGCTGTCCCACCGCCCTGAAGATCCAGCAGTCCGCCTGGTATTCCAGGCCAGCCAGCGACTGGCCTACGCGCTTTTCATCCAGCAGGTAATTCAAGCGACCGACACCATACCAGCCTCCACCCAGCGGCCATTGGCCCGACACATCGATCAATTCGAAATTGGTATTGAGGATGTTGGGGAGATTGCGCGTGTCGCGGCGATATTGGACGTTCAGGACCTTCATCGGTTCCGGGGTCCAGAACACACCGACATTCATCCGATCGACCTCGCTCTTGACCTGGTTGTACTGGAAATTGGCATCCACCCGCATTTCTCGCGAAATGCGACCCGAAGTCAGCAACAATATATCGGATTTCGCTTCCGTGGCCTGTTGCTCGCTACCCAGACCCACGCGCGGCTCGGAAATGTTATAGCGCTGGGCGATCGCGGTACGCAATCTTTCGGCGCCATTCGTTTCAAGGAAGCGCGAGGTCAACGCCAGGGTCACCTGATTGGAATCACCGATCCGGTCATCCCCGACAAACCGGTTTTCTTTGAAAATCTGGGCATAGCTGATGTCGGCTTCCGATGTGTCAAAGTTCGGATAAAGATTCGAATTTTGCGCCTTGAAAGGCGTGCGCGTGTAGAACACCCGGGGTTCGACCGTCTGAATGGCATCACGTCCAAACATGCCGATATCGCGCTCGAACACCATGCCGCTATCCAGGGAAAATGTTGGCAACACACGCGTTGGCGCAGTCATCAACGGATCGGTCACATGCTCGAGGTTGTAGGCCGTCGAATGGACCGAGAAACTGGGGCGCACGAAATAACCGGGATCCTGGAAGACGTTGTAGCTCACCCGGGGATTGAGGATGATGCGATCGCCTTGTTCCAGCGTCGGATGGACAAAGCTGGTGAACTGGGAGTTCATCACGAATTCCCAATGCCTGTCGTCATAGTTGAAATTGCTGACGGTGATCTGCGGCAGTCGTGAATACGGTAACGGATCGATTTTTTTCAACGGATCCTGCAGCACCTGGAATTGATGCAAAAGGAAAGATGCTTCCCAATCATAGGTGCCGTAGGCAACGGTCAACGATTGCGGCAAAAGCCGGCGGGTAACACCCAGGCGATTCCACACGTGGCTGGCAGGGAAATCCTTGGCATAATCGTCGTCCGACGCGAAGTTCAGATCGGTCGACAGCTTGAGTCCGGGCGCCAGTGCCTGATTATGCTTTGATGAAAAATTGTATCGAGTCGCGCCGGCTCTTTGATCATCATTGATGAATTCGAAGCGCGTTTCGCCCGCATACGCTTCTTCCAGATACCGTACGTCCGCACCCAGCATCAAGCCGCGCTTTGCAATGTAGCGCGGATAAAACGTGACATCATGATTCGGTGCGATGTTCCAGTAATACGGCGTCGTAACCTGCAAGCCGCTTGACGACGAGGTTGCAATGCTCGGCGCGAGGAATCCCGACATGCGCTCGTCGGTAATCGGGAAAGAAATCTGCGGTGCGCCGCCAACCGGCACCCCTTTGAACATCAGAACTGCGCTCTTAGCGTACCCAACCCCTGTCTCGTCATCCAGCGTCAGCTTGCTGGTTTTCAGATACCAGTCCGGCTCTGGTCCCTCGCAGGTCGTGTAAATTCCCCGCTGCACGGTGGCGATGCTTTCGGATTCGAAATCGATGCGCTCCGCGTAGCCTTGCGCATTCTTGCGCAACAGTCGATAGACCGGGCTGTCCATGAAACCGACACCGGTATCGAGCTTGAGCTTGAGCTTGGCGCCGTTGAAGCGATTGCCCTCGCGAACCACGCGCACATCGCCTTCTGCATCGACGCGGTCATCGACAATGTCGTAGTGGACCGTATCCGCATTGACGACCGTCGAACCGCGCGTGATCTCGACCGCGCGCTCCAACTGGACTTCGCGGTCGGGGCGGCCACTCAGCTGCTCGCCCTGCAGCACGACCGGGCCTTCATCACCGTCGACAGCGGTCGCAATCCACGGCTGCTGCGCGCAAGCGGGACCGGCGATCATCAGCGAGATCGCTACGGACAGCAGGGTCTTGCGGGGCTGGGTGAAAGCTTGCAGTGATGGCAATCGCCGCGTCATGAACAGTGAATTCTTGGATGTGCTGCGCCGCGCCAATCGGCGAATCCCTTATTATATGGGAACTCACTGCCGGCCCCGAGCAATCGCTGACTTGTTTGCCAAGTTCCGGCTGCCAGACCCTTATTCTTTTGCCTCTTTTTCCCCAGATGCCCGACTCCCAAGCCCACGACCCCCGCCTGAGCCAGCTGGCTGCCTGGCTGGCCCAGCTCGAATCCCCCAAGACCCTGCCGGAAACGCTGCGGGTCGCGTCGGCTGACGCCAGCTTCCGCCGCTACTTCCGCGTCGATACCACCGATGGCAGCACGCTGATCGTGATGGATGCACCGCCGCCGCAAGAAGACGTGCGCCCCTTCATCCAGGTGGCCGAACTGTTTGGCGCTACCGGCGTAACGGTGCCGACCATCCTCGCCCGGGATGTCGATCACGGATTCCTGCTGCTGACCGACCTCGGCAACACAACCTACCTGAAACAACTCAGTCCCGACACCGCGCACAAGCTCTATCTGGACGCGATTGACGCGCTGGTGCTGCTGCAGGTGCAGAGCCAGCCGGGCAAGCTGCCCGCGTATGACCGTGCGCTGCTGCATCGCGAGCTGATGCTGTTCCCGGACTGGTATGTGGGCAAGCACCTGAATGCCACCCTGACCGATGCGCAAAAATACGATCTGGACAAGGTGTTTGAGATCCTGCTGGCGAATAACCTCGCGCAGCCGCAAGTCTATGTGCACCGCGACTACCATTCACGCAACTTGATGGTGCTGGACAAGGGCAACCCCGGCATCCTCGATTTTCAGGATGCGGTCTACGGCCCGATCACCTATGACCTGGTGTCATTGCTCCGCGATGCCTATGTGCAGTGGGATGAAGAAATGGTGCTGGACTGGGCGATCCGCTACTGGGAACGCGCGCGCAAGGCCGGCTTGCCGGTGTCGCATGACGTCGACGATTTCTACCGTGACTTCGAGTTCATGGGCCTGCAGCGCCACTTGAAGGTGCTGGGCATCTTCGCGCGCCTGTACCATCGCGACGGCAAGGATGGCTACCTGAACGACATGCCACTGGTGATGGACTACACACGAAAATGCGCGTACCGCTACAAGGAATTCGCGCCGCTGATCCGCCTGCTGGATACGCTGGAAGAGCCGAAGACCAGCGTTGGCTTCACCTTCTGACGCAGGGGCGAGCAGAACGATGAAGGCAATGATTTTTTCCGCCGGCCGGGGCGAGCGCATGCGTCCGCTGACGGATACCTGCCCGAAGCCGCTGCTGAAGGTGCGTGGCCGCCCGTTGATCGTGTGGCACATCCTGAACCTGGTACGCGCCGGCATGACCGAGATCATTATCAACCATGCGCACCTCGGCCAGATGATAGAAGAGGCGCTCGGCGATGGCAGCCAGTTTGGCGCATCGATTGTCTATTCGCCCGAGGGCACGGCACTGGAGACGGCCGGCGGCATCGCGAAGGCGCGTCACTTGCTGGGCGATGCGCCGTTCGTCGCGATAGCCGGCGACATTTATTGCCCGCACTTCGATTTCAGCAAAGTGACGGATGTGCTGGAAGAGAACGACCCCTGGGGCAATCCCCTCCCGAAGGATGAACGCGACCTCGGCTGGCTGTATCTGGTGAAGAACCCGGCACACCATCCGGAAGGCGACTTTGCGCTGGCCAGCTTTGCGATCGCCAACGAAGGGCAGCCACGCTTCACTTTCTCCGGCATCGGCGTCTACCGCCCCGAATTGTTCGACGGCGTCACCGCAGGCAGTAGCGCGAAACTGGCGCCCATCCTGCGCGAATACGCGGACAGGGGCAAAATTGGCGGCGAGGTCTTCCGCGGCGACTGGACCGACGTCGGTACCGTCGAGCGACTGGAACAACTGAATGCACCGTTGAAGGGTTCTGCATGAACATGAGCGCGACGAACAACACGGCATTGAACATGGCCGCCTATGCACGCCGGCGCGCCGCCGTGCTGCAGAAGATGCATGCACAAGGCGGCGGTGTCGCGATCATCCCGACTGCGCCGGAAGTGATGCGCAATGCGGATGCCGACTATCCGTACCGGCACGACAGCTATTTCTATTACCTGACCGGCTTCGGCGAGCCTGAAGCGGTGCTGGTGCTGATCGCCGGCGAGCGTGACCAGGCCATCCTGTTCTGCCGGGAGAAGAATGAAGAGCGCGAGATCTGGGACGGCTACCGCTATGGCCCCGCAGCCGCGCGCGCAGCCTTCGGCTTCGATGCGGCTTTCCCGGTCGACACCATCGAAAAGGAACTGCCGCTGCTGATGGCCAATGCACCAGCGCTGTTCTACGCGCTGGGCAGCAGCGCGAAGCTGGATGCACAGGTGCAGGGCTGGCTGAATGCGGTGCGCCTGCAGGTGCGCGCCGGCGTCACTGCACCGTCGGCCGCGTTTGATGTGCGCACCATACTCAATGAAATGCGTCTGGTGAAGGATGCCGACGAGATCGCTATCATGCGCCGCGCCGCCGACATCACGTCCGAAGCGCATGCACGCGCGATGCGCACTTCGCGCGCCGGCCTGCGCGAATACCATCTCGAAGCCGAACTGCTGCATGAGTTCCGCCGCAACGGCTCGCAATTCCCGGCCTATGGCTCCATTGTCGCCGCCGGGGCGAACGCCTGCGTGCTGCATTACCGTGCCGGCGATGCCGAGCTGCGCGACGGCGACCTGGTGCTGATCGATGCCGGCTGCGAACTCGACAGCTATGCGTCGGATATCACGCGCACCTTCCCGGTCAATGGCAAGTTCAGCGGCCCGCAGAAGGAACTGTATGAACTGGTGCTGGCCTCGCAAGAGGCGGCCATCGCCAACACCGCCCCCGGCAAGCGCTTCACCGATGGCCATGAGGCGGCGCTGAAGGTGCTCGCGCAGGGCATGCTCGACACCGGCCTGCTGAACCGCGACAAGGTCGGCACGCTGGACGATGTAATTGCCAACGGCGACTACCGCCAGTTTTACATGCACCGCACCGGCCACTGGCTGGGCATGGATGTGCATGATGTCGGCGACTACCGCGACCCGGCCGTATCGGCCACCGAAAAACCATGGCGCACGCTGGTGCCCGGCATGGTGCTGACCGTCGAGCCGGGCATTTATGTGCGCCCGGCGCCGGGTGTGCCCGAGCAATACTGGAACATCGGCATCCGCATCGAAGATGATGCGCTGGTCACAGCCACCGGCTGCGACATCATCACGCACAAGGCACCAAAAACGGTGGCCGAGATCGAAGCGGTGATGCACGGCTGATGCTTGCAGGCTTTGTATGAGAGCGTTGTGTGCGAGTGATAGGTGCGAATGATGGGTGGCGAAGGATGGGCATCGCATGACTGAACGAGTCGACATCGCCATCGTCGGCGGCGGCCCGGTCGGGCTGGCGCTGGCCGCCATGCTGGTAACGCGCGGGATGCCGGGTGAGACCATTGCCGTCATCGACGCAAAACCGGTCGACGTTGCCGCGGCCGACCCACGTTCGATTGCGCTGTCCTGGGGCAGCCGGCAATTGCTGGCGCAGATGGACGCCTGGACCTCGCGCGCCACGCCGATCACGCACATCCATGTATCGCGCCGCGGCAGCTTCGGCCGCACGCTGATCGAAGCCTCCGAATATCAATTGCCAGCATTGGGTTATGTCGCCCGCTATGGCGACGTCTGCCAGTCGCTGGCCAGCGCGTTGGCTCGCACCGACGTGCGCCAGCTGCGCCCCGCGCAAGTAACGGGGCGCGAAGAAAGCGAGGACGGCGTGCTGCTGTCGCTGTCAAACGGCCAAACGCTGACGACCCGCCTGCTGGTGCAAGCCGAAGGTGGCGTATTTGGTGAGCAAGCAGCGCGCAGCGTGCAGCGCGACTATGACCAGACCGCCATCGTGGCCACCGTGCACGCCGAAGGCATGCTTGCCGGCCGCGCTTTCGAGCGCTTCACCAGCGAAGGCCCGCTGGCCTTGCTGCCGCAGGACGGTGGCTATTCGCTGGTCTGGTGCATGCGCCCCGACAATGCGGAGGCGATGCTGGACTTGAAGGATGATGCTTTCCTGGAAGCGCTGCAGCAGGCCTTTGGCCATCGCGTTGGCCGCTTCATTCGCACTGGCGTGCGTCATGCCTATGCGCTGGGGTTGAATGCGGACCCTGACGCCACGGCGCGCTCGGTCGCGATCGGCAATGCGGCGCAAACCCTGCACCCGGTGGCAGGGCAAGGCCTGAACCTTGGCCTGCGCGATGCCGCGGTGCTGGCGCGCCTGCTGGCCCGGGACGCGACGCCCGACGCGCTCGCGCAATTCCAGCGCCAACGTACGGCCGACCGCGGCGCTACCGTACGACTGACCGACCTGATGGCGCGTGTCTTCGCCAGCTCAGCCGATGGCACGCTCACGCAAGACCTGCTGGGAGCTTCCCTCGGCATGATTGATGTCTTCCCGCCGGCCAAGCGCGCATTGGCCGAACAGATGATGTTCGGAGTTCGCTGAGCGTTCGTTCAATTTTTTCAAGCCACCTTGGCGGCGCGCTTGAATGAAATACTTAGCTCGGTATCGGTCGCTTCGGCCAGTTTCTGCAGAGTTCGCAAGGAGGGCAAGGCTACCCCGCTCTCAATCCGGGCAATGCTCGATTGCGATGTACCCATCTTGCTGGCCAGTTCCTGTTGTGACAGGCCGCTCTTGACGCGCAGTTCGATCAATTGGCGTGCCAGTTCGAATTCCAGGCGATGGCTTTCGAAGGCCTCGGCGTAGTCGGGATCTTCAGCCCAGCGTTTGTGCAGTGTCGACAGTTTAGTCATAGCAATCGAGCCTCCTTCGCCCTTTGCAAGGCAATCTGCAGTGTCCGCTCCGGGGTCTGCTGCGTTTTCTTGATGAAGGC
>JACCDY011124553.1_pt1 | contig 15952 bp, 11 predicted proteins | sample 7446391 | NCBI WGS metagenome assembly JACCDY01 (sample SAMN15323451, study PRJNA562643) | freshwater metagenome | isolation source: river surface water | place: USA:Blue River Watershed | collected 2017-08-18
CGCTCGCCGGAATCTGACAACCCCACCCAGCCCGTAAACGCCCTGTTTATCTTCCTCTAGAGCCGATTAATGATCCTAGAAACCGCTTATTCATCGAAATGACCATTGGCAGAAATAGTCGGAATCAGGTGGGAAATTTACCATTCGAGCAAAAACTCTGCAGAAGTTTCGTAATCCGCTTGCTCAGCATTAACCAAGGGGATGCTGCATCATGGTTTGTAGTTGCAAGCCGGTTTCACTCTTAGGCACTGCTCCTTGGTTATAAGAACGCGCTTGATAATGTGATGAATGAGCCTGCTTCTACTTCCCCTCTTTGCTTGCGAGGTAACAGTGCCTGGCAGTCTTCATCCAAGGTGACCCTGTTGATTGCAAATGGAGTGCTCATTTCGGGAAACTGCTTCCCCCTTGTTAGGGCTCTTCTGCCGGATAGATCTCTTCAGATGCTATGATTCCAATGCCCGCTGTTGGAAAGCGCTCCTGCGAATATGCTCAGTCAAAATATTCTGCGATCAGGAAACTGCCGGCTATGGATTTGGTGAAATTCTTAATAACGCGCTGAACGATGCAGCGACTTCGCAGTACGAACGTTTAAATCTCCCTCATCCTACGAAACTCAACGCTCTGGCGACGGGAGCATTCCACGGGAGGGTGTTGTCCGATGGTGAGGACGACGTAGCCATCGGGGCTTTCGGAAACTTTGCCGACTTCCCTCAGATTGACGGCGGTGGCGCGGTTTGCCCGGAAGAAGAGTGTCTCGTCGAAGCGCCTTAGAACGCTCCCCAGGGTTCCGTTGATCGTGATGCGTTCACTTGCCAGGATGAGCTTTGTGTAAGCCCCGACGGATTCCAGGATCTGGATATCACCGATGCGGATGTAGTGGCTCTTATTATTCTCCCTGAATAGGACTTTCTCCTCGGCTCCCAGACGAGGTTCTTCTTTGAGTGATCCCCCGGCAATGCGGCTGAGGGTTTCCATGAGTTGCTTGGGATCGACGGGCTTGAGCAGGTAGTCCGTGGCCCGTACCCGGAAGGCCCTGACCGCGTGTTCCTGATGAGCGGTGATGAAGACCACGGGGATACCTTGGGCAGGCAGCTTCTCCAGGAGATCGAATCCTTGGGTCCCTCCACGCATCTCGATATCGAGGAGGAGCACATCGGGGCGCTCCGCAATGATCGCCTTGAGCGCCTGATTGACCGAGGAGGCCTCGCGGACCTGCTTCAGGCCGATCTCCGCAAGGGCTTCCTTGATGCCGCGCCTGGCGGGGGGTTCGTCGTCAATGATGAGGATGTTCATGGATTTGGGAGTTGGAAGATGGAAGCTAGGAGTTGGGTATTTTCAGTTTCGGGGAATCCGTAGCGAAGTGGTGACTTTACCGCTTGCTGTGGCGGCGAAGGTGAGCTCCGCACGTTCTCCCCACGTCTCGCGCAAGCGAGTGCGGACGCTGGAGACTCCCACGCCTTCCTTCCATGTGGAGGGGTCTGTGCCCGGTCTCGCAAGATTGCCGATCGTGACGGCGAGCCAATCTCCCGAGGTCGTCGCGGTGACGGTGACCTCGGCGATTCCCTCGGAGGAGCCGTGTTTCACGGCATTTTCCACGAGCGGTTGGATGATCATGGGAGCCACGGGGAACTCCATGGCCTCTCCATGCACGCTGATCTCGGTCTCGAGGCCCTCCTCGAAGCGCATCTTTTGCAGTTCCAGATAGCTGCGGATGATCTCCATCTCCTTCCTCAACGGGATTCGGCTTTCCTTGGCTGTATCCAGCGAGGTACGCAGGAGTCGCGAGAGTGAGAGAATGCCACCGCGTGCACCGCTGGGATCGCTTCCGATGAGAGAGTGGATCGCATTCAGGCTGTTGAAGAGGAAGTGCGGGTGGATTTGGGCCTTGATTCGCTCAAGCTCTGCCTCGCGCACGAGGGCCTCCTCGCGAAGTGTCGTCACTCTCTTATGAGCCTCCGAGCCTACTGCAAGGAGAAGCCCTGTGGAGGTCAGGATGGCGATGTAGACCTCGTACTGCCACATCCCGGAGAGCATGGAGATGGAGGAGAAGGGGCCCATCCCCCGGCTTGTGTAGGCCACGGCCACGGCGACGATGCCAAGGATTGCGGCGGCAGTGCTAGGCAGTCCCCGTGAGAGAGCCGTCCAGATGAGGAAAGGGAAGGGGAGGTAGGCCAACACGGCCACGGTTTTCCCTGCTGATCCTGATGAAATCCCAAAGGCAATCCATGCCGCCAGAAGGCAGCAGGTAACTGGCAGGAGGGGCTGAAGGATGCCCGAGCGCCCGTGCCAGCGAAAGCGGCCCTCGGCCACCATGAGGATGACCGGAGCGAGAACGATGGTGCCGGCCGTATTGGCGCATCCGTAGAGCCACCCCACCGGGAGGAAGACCGCCGATGGCATACTCTTGGCAAGGACAAGTAGCGCGGATGTCCAGAATCCTGCGGCCATCATGGGGAGGAGGCTTCCCAGTCCCAGTAGCAGAAGAACATCGCGAGAGGTGGAGGGCTTGCGGCTCCATCCGCTTCGATGCAGGAGATGCGCTCCCCCTAGGAGAGCCGCAGTCGTTCCCAGGGGCGCGAGAAGAGCAAAGAGATGTCCTTCCCCTCCGAGCAGGCAACTGATCCACAGGGGAAGGAGGATTCCCGGAGCTACCCAGGGGCCCTTCAGGATCAAGGCGGCGAGGGCGATACCTCCGGCAGGCCAGATCAGCGTGAGTGCGTGATCCTGACCCTTTTGCAGGAGATACGTCATGATCCCGGCCACGGCAATCGCCGCTGAGAAAAGGACATTGGTGCCGATTAAGGACAACAGCTCTGGAGGCAGTTGAAGACTCCTCCACTTGGGGGATGGATTGACTTTGGGAGTGCGATTCATCCGGGTGAGTGTGTGGCGAAGAGTCCGGGGTTTTGTGATCACGATTCTATTCATGACGGCGACCCAGTTTCTCATTGCAATAGGAGCCCGAGGTCTGTTGGACAAGCTCTTCCGGACAGATTTCCAGATCCTCCGCGGTCTCGGCCATAAACAACTCCAACTCCTCGGGGATCCATCCATCAAAAGAGGCATGGGAGGGGTAGTTGATGTAATGGCTATTCATCGCCCGGACTGGAATTGGTTGTTGGCCAATGATGGTTGCTGCTGGATGGCAGCGGCAGGTGCAGGCTCCTGGGGTGTTTGGTAGGGATGGGAAGAGGTGTTCCGATCGGCTGTGGATCCTACGTAGGCCTGCTGGCTTTGCTGCCGCACGGAGGCACGATACCCTTCCCTCGACCTGCCGTCGTAGGCCCAGCTTTCACCACGATGGTGATATCCTTGCCAATCCTCGCCGCGATGGCAGGGAGGTGGCGGTGGGCAGGGAGTGTTCCATGCATATCGCGGTGCCGGAGTCGGAATTACAACCGACTGATAGACCGGGTAGCTCTGGTAGCTATAGGTCGGAGTGTAGTAGGGATTCTGTTGCATATAGGTTACTGGCTGGTAGTGGTAGCTGCCCGGTGTGCAGCAACTCGTCATCAGGAATCCTGACAAGATAATGAGGGAGCTGCAGGTGAGATGTTTGATTGTGGGGAATGAGTGATGCATAAGCGCGGTATACGCCGCGATGTTGTCACCCTGCAAACGACCGACCGGCCATCTCTCCCACCCATTTTTGGGTGATACCGGAATTGTCCCCGTGGGACCGCTCATCTGCCCGAATCGACCATTGGCAGAAAATGCACCCGAGAGAGATGGTGGCCTCTCAGCAATGCCAAGCATCGAGGCCGATTCATGGGTCTTATTCCTTCGTTCGAAATCCGAATCGAATAGCTGCGAAACGGCGCACTCCTTGGGGGGAGTTCCCGGAGTTCATCACCGCTCACCGGCCGATTTTTACCACCAATACGAAGCGTTTGCCGTTCGATGAAAATCTGTTTCACAAGTGGCAAAACTCCTGCCAACCCTGTCCTACGAAACATCACCCCACACCTACCGCACGACCCACCCTCCCATGAACACTACCACACGCTTCCTCAGCGCACTGATCGCGCTCGCCATTGTTGCCTTCCCGTCCCTCAAGGCGGCCGTCAAACCCACCGAGGACAACGGCCCCAAGCTCCCCCCGATCTGGGAGAAAGCCGGCCCGCAGGAGCGTCTTAAGGCCCTTCGTGCAGCCGAGCTTGATGGCGACCGCCTCCTCGCCGAGCGCGTCTACGGACTCATGGTCGATGCAGATACCAGTGTCCAGGACCTCGCCCTCCAGAGTGATGCCGTGAAGGGTGCCGTCGAGGCCACCCTCGTCGGGGCGATCACGCAGGGCGAGCCCGAGTACAAGGAAGACGGACAAGTCCAGGTCGTTCGCGCCGTGAAGATCCAGGAGATCACCAAGACACTCAGCCGCGTCATCCAGAGCAAGAGGCTTGAGGACGGCTCCATCGTCACGACCTCGGACAAGACCAACGTGAATCGCGACGTGAAGGACAAGGTGCTTGATGTCATGGGCAACGCCGCCCTACCCGGTTCCGAAGGGCAGCAGAAAATCATGGCCAAGCGTGCCGCCGAGATGGATGCCTACCGCCGTCTCGCCGGACGCATGATGGGGGTCAAGGTCTCCGGCACCACCACCGTCAAGGACATGGCCCTAGAGAATGACAAGATCCTCGCCAGCCTCTCCCAGACCCTGAAGTCCGCCACCCCCACAGCCATCACCTACCACAAGAACGACGGCTCCTGCTCCGTCACCATGGAGGTGAAGGTCGCCGACATCATCCGCACCATCCAGCACTACTCCAAGAACGGCGGGGGTAAGACCGAGATCAAGGACGAGATCGAGACCAAGACCTTCTCCGAGACCGGCAATGGTGCCATGCGTCCCGCCGCTGATCCGAACGCTCCCAAGATCGCCGGCAGCGTCACCTCCGACTCCCCCTCCAGCGGCGGCAGCGAGCCCTTCTACGAGACCAAGGCTGTACTGAAAGAGGTCGTCCAGACCGGTATGATCGCCCAGTAAAGGCACTGCGTCTTTCTCTCCTCTGATTGAGCATGAAGAAGTCCCCAGCTTCTAGCTCCCAATTCCTAGCTCCCATCTTGACCATGAGATCCCTTCTATCTCCTAGCTTCCAGCTACTGGCTCCCATCCTCGCCCTAGCCATCTCAGCATGTGCCACCCAGCCGGGAGTGATGACCACGGCATACCACGGTACAGAGACCATTGCCAGCGGACCCGTTGCTGCAGATGACGCCGCCATGAAGCAGAAACCCGGCACTGTAAAGGCCAAGCGGACCTCATTAACTAGCTCCAAGTCTAACGGGACCGACACCGAGATGGATTCCACCGAGACTACCACCGTGGAGGGAGCCTCCGCAGTGGCCGCTCCGGACAGCGAGGTGAAGGTCAACCAATAGGCGATCCCATCATGTCTTCCCGCAAGCCACCCTCACGTAGCCGTAACGGATGCGTAGCAACGGACGGGCAAGCAAACGCGGGTAATGCGGAGTCAGGCCAGAGAGAAACTCTCGTCACGGACCAGATGCAGCCGGATGCGGTCCGGGACCTGCGAGTCAAAGAAGTAGCCCCGCACGGCTTCATCCACGGCGGCACGCATCGCCGCCCAGTCATCCCCCTGCGTCACAATCGGCTCCATGAGGCACTCGGCGACATAGCCGCCATCCGCTTCCTGCGTCACCTCAAAGATCAGCTCCTTCATGGGGTAATCCATAGCCTGCTTTCCAGGTTGAATCAACATCGGCTTGGTTTTCATCACCACTCTGCGTCTCTGCGCCTTTGCGCGAGTTAATGCTTTTAACCATGATCTTCATGCCCCGCCCCGCTTCTCTCCTCTCACGCTCATTTTGGATGCCTTGGTTCCCCAGCTTCCAGCTCCCAACTACGAGCTTCTTGATCCTCTCCCTAGCTTTCTCTCTAACTGCTAGCTCCCAGATCCTAGCCCCCAAGGCGCAGGCTGGCGTTCTCGACGAGGAGGGGGGAGGCCCGGCCAAGCCTGTCGCTCCAGCCTCGGCACCTGCAGCACCGGCCCCTGTCCCCGCTGCCCCTGCATCTACTCCCAGCACTGTTCAGTCTTCAGTCTCACAGCCTACCTCTGCAGCCCTCCCTCCGATTTCAGCTCCTAACAGTCTTCAGCCTAAAAAGCTTCAGTCTAAGTCTCACGCCCCCACCACCGATCTCAGCAGCGTCCCCGACGCCTCTTCGGTTTCAGCCCCTAACAGTCTTCAGTCTAAACCGCTTCAGCCTTCCGCCTCCTCCGGAGGCTCCGACCCCTACATTTCCTTAGCCCAGGCCCTCGCACAGGCCACGGGAACCTCCAGTAGCAATGGGAAGATCAATGTCGGCATCGGGAACTTCGTCTACGAGGACACCGACCTCCTCTCTCCCTACTCAGCCATGTTGAAGGACGAACTGGGGATCGCCCTTCCCAAGGCCGGCAAATTCGAGGTCATCACCCGAGAGCGCCTCGCCGATCTCCAGAACGAAGGCAAGTTCCAGGCCAAGGATATCGTTGAGCCCGGCACTGAGGTGAAGAAAGTCCAGATCGAGGGCGTTCAGGGCATGATCCGCGGCCGCTTCTACTACCAGCCCCCGAACCTCACTATCTACGCCGAGATCGCCTACCTCGACGGGGGAGAGGTCAGGAAGGTCAAAGTCGTAGTCCCCGCCAGCGAAGTCGCAGCCCGCATCTGGCCCTCGGACGCTCAGAAGCAGAACCAGCCCGAAGTAGCCATCGCCCCACAGGCTGTGAAGGAAAGCACCGCCTCCGTCCAGGACGTCGAGAGCAAAGTCCGCAAAGTCCAGAAAGACTTCCCCATCGAGATCCACACCGTCGATGGGAAGCGCGGCTACGCCGAGGGTGAGACCGTCTCCTTCCGCTGCCGCTCTGGCCACGACGCCTACATTGCGGTCATCGACCACCAGATCGACGGCTCCGAGATCCTCCTCTTCCCCAATGCTTTCTGCACCGAGAACTACATCCCCGCTGGGAAAGCCATTGATGTTCCCGGCACGGTGAAGCATGGCTTCGAGATCCAGATCTCACCCCCCTTCGGAAGCGACGTTGTCCAAGTCATCGCCTGCACGAGGAAGGAGGACCTAGAGAAAATCACCAGCACCTTTCCTAGCTCCACCCAGGCGAATCCCTACGCCGTTCGCACGCGTGGCATGAAAGTCGTCGCTGTGGACGAGGCCCAGAAAAATACCTCCATGGCTTCACAGCCGGCACAATGGTCAGAAGACCATATTGTTGTGAGCACCTATCCGAAGGTGAATTGAGGCTTAAGGGGCTAGGTCATGAAAAAGCTCCTCCTATCCCTTGTTCTAGCTGCTGCCTTTGTAACCCGCGAAGCGCCTGCCCAAGTTCCCACCCAGGAGCAGCTTCAGGCAGCGGATGCCCAGCTGAATCAGGTCTATCAACAGCTAAGGGGATCTCTGAATGATGCCCAGAAACAGCAGCTAAAACTGGCCCAGAGAGATTGGATCAAGAAGCGGGATTCCTTTGTCGCGGCTAATTCGGGTAATCCACAGGGAGCGCTGTATCAGGCTACAAAGCAGAGGGTTCCAGAACTTCAAATGGTATTGCAAAAGGTTCAAGGTAATGGAGCAACACTGAAGAAAAATGAACAGGGAATTGTTCACACAGTTCCAGTGAATCAACCTCCTTCAGTAAAATACAATAAGATTGAACCGATCTACCAAGAAGTAAACTGGGATAATACCCATATAATCGCGGAGGCTCTTGGGTCTAAGTTTCGGGCTTTTTCAATTGCAGGATCGAATAAGATTTATGTTTTCGATGTAAAAACTAAGCTACTTTATGGGATAATTGAAATGGCAGTAGGTATGAACTCAGAGATGGATCCTGCGCGTTTCGTTTGTTTCTCTGGTGATCAAAAATATATTTACAGCCAAAAACCCTCAGATAAGGGGGAATGTTATCAGTTTAATGAGGTTCCATCTCTATTAACAGCATTTGGGCAGAACACTTACAGAGAATTAGTCGAGGGTCCATATATAGATAGTTATGGTAACCTTGGTGTTTGCGTTCATAGGTTAGACCAACCAAGCTCATACTACTTTAATCCCTCCACCAAAATAGATATGAATTCGGGGAATGTTGGCCCCATCAATAAAGAATTTTTAAGAAAAAATCCTGAATTAGCAGCTAAACTAGGGGAGTTTTCTGGAAATCCAATAGATCAAACTACCGAACCTGCGCAGGGACTTGTTCTTGATCGAGAAGGTGATTGTGCTGCAAATAGAGACGATAAAAACCTAGAGGCTTTCACAGAAACCAAAGGTAGTAATACTGTAGCTGCAAACTTTGAAAAAAATAAAATATATCTCTATCAGGAAAGCAATAATAATAAAGCCGCCTTATCGATCGACATTGATGATATTAGTTCAAGGAATGAAACTTGGAACGGCCCAACGATTATTAGAAACTCATTGCTTAATGGTGATTTAAGAGGTTATGGGGATGTCAAAAATACAAATGCTCAGTTAGGTTTTTCAGAGGGTATCGGATTTAATTGTTATCACGATACAGCCGGGGAGTTTTTAGGCGTACAGCTCAATAAAAACCCCAATTCCATTTTAATACTGCCAAAACTCACTGAACAAAACAATCCATACACCCATAAAACGTATAAAGCATTTACTTCAACCTCTTCCGGAAATGAAAGTTTAAAAGCAAATTCTTTATATGCATATTGCTATCCAGATGCAATTATTGGTTTTTGGGTTTTCCCGGAGAAGTATTCGGGAGAATACGAGTTAGGCGTCTACAACAATGATTTGGGAAAATGGATAAAAATCCAATCTAATAATAGACTTAATCGATCTTACTCTATGATGCCATCCCACTTCTGTGACCCTCAAAAAAGTCAAATATGGCTTAGTTCAAGCAACTCCATTTTTCAAATTGATTTAAAAACGGGAGATCCTGTTCAAACTTATAATGTCGGCAAGAAATTCGAAGTTTTTGCACTCTCGGATAAGAGAATCTTCGGGATGCCTCGTATGGATGAAAAGCGTGGCGAGATCTGGAATCGGGATCCTCTCAAGAAAGTCTGTGATATCCTGTGGTCAGATGATGGAAACATCATGCTCTACAATGACGATGGTTATTACGCCACCAAAGCCAAGAGCTTTAAGAGTATAGCTGCCAAAAGCGGAGATAGTGTCTATCCATTCGAGCAATTCGATCTGAAACTTAATAGGCCAGACATTATCTTTGAGGATCTTGGGTTCCCTAAAGATCAGATTGAGTTGCTTAAAACTGCAGAATCAAAGCGCCTCAAGCGCATGGGCGTTACCGAGGAAATGCTCAAGCCGGACTTCCATCTTCCCGAGCTTAAGATCGTAGGAGATGTACTAGCCACGACTCCCAACGATCAGCTCGATCTTCAGATCAAGGCGACGGATGACAAGTATCCCCTCGAGCGCCTCCGGGTTTATGTGAACAACGTCCCGGTCAATGGCCGTGATGGGGAACTCCTCCGAGACCAGAAGACCCAAAGCCTTGAGAAGACGATTCCAATCAAGCTCGCCGCAGGTCGAAACAAGATCCAAGTCTCAGTCCTTAATAGCGCCGGAGCCGAATCCCTCTACGCCAATGCCGAGGTGACCTGCACAGCGGAGCGCCCCAAGCCAAAGCTCTACGCCGTTGCCCTAGGAGTATCCCAGTATGACCGCCCTGAGTGGTGCCTCAAGTACGCCGCCAAGGATGCCGAGGATCTGGCCAAGAAGCTGAAGGACCGTGCCGGTAGCCTCTATGGAGAGGTGAAGGAGCTCGTCCTTAAGGATCAGGATGTGTCGAAAGAAAACCTCACCAAGGTTCGCGAGTTCCTGAAGCCCGCGACAATCGACGACTCCGTCGTCCTCTTCATGGCCGGTCATGGCCTGCTCGATGACAAATACGACTACTACTTCGGGACAAGTGACATCAACCCGGCCCATCCGGAACAGCGTGGCATCCCCTTCGAGGAAATGGACGACATCCTGGCAAGCCTGCCATGCCTGAAGAAATCGATGCTCGTGGACACCTGCCATGCCGGAGAACTCGATGCCGACGAGAAGAAGCAGTTGGCTGCCTCCGATGCTTCTGCCCAAGGCGTACCCGTCACCACCAACGCGGGTAACGGAGCCAAAGTGGCCATGCGAGCGATTGGCACACGCGGAATGCAGGTGAAGGCCGTCGAGGGAGCCAAGGGGAGAAACGACTGGTACGAGCGACTCCAGGACATGTTCGTTGATCTCCGTCGTGGAAGCGGCTCGACCATCCTGAGCTCCTCCGAGGGAGCCGAGTACGCCTACGAGAGCAGCGACCAGCAGAACGGCCTCTTCACCTACGCCCTGATGGAAGCCCTTGATGGGAAAGGACATCCCGCTGATGCAAAAAGTCCCGAGGTGACCATGAGTGAAGTGGCCGAATACGTGAAAAAACGCGTCGGCGACCTCAGCAACCACAAACAGACCCCCAACGCCCGTAGAGTCAACCTCGAAGCCGACTTCGCCCTGGGAACGACCAAATGAGAATTATGAAAAAGCTCTACCTGATTGGCCTTATCTGCGCCGTTTTGTTGCCGATCAACGAAATCAACGCCCAGCAAGTCACCCAAGAGCAATGCCAGCAGGCGGATGCCCAGCTGAACCAAGTCTACAAACAGCTGATGGGTTCACTGAATGACGCTCAGAAGCAGCAACTCAAGACAGCCCAGCGTCAGTGGATCAAGCAGAGGGATGCCTTTGTCGCCCAGAATCCAGGAAACCCACAAGGAGCATTGTACCAGGCGACCATGCAGAGGGTTGCGCAGTTGAGAGCTTTCCTTGGGGGAAAGCAGTCGCCCCCTGCTCAAATTGAAGTAGGTAACAATATTGATCCAAAGTATACCCAACAGCGGAGTGTATTAGCTGAGGCAGAGCAACACATCCTTGACACTCAAGATGGAAAATCAAACCAAAATCCAGAAATAAAAACTAATGCAAGTGATGTTACAATTGCACTTCAAAAACCTCATGTCTTTGAAAGTGAAACAAAAGCAGCGGCCCTAAATGTAATTTTCTTAAAAAGGAATAATCTACTTGTCACGTATTGCCAAGGCAGAGATTTGGGAACCACTGAATTGAAAATCTGGGAAAGAGCTACAGGGAAATGTCTCCGAGCGATAGTTCTGAACAATTATTTTAAGTGGATATTTCCAGGACCTGATGAAAAGACGCTCATGGCTATCGCTCCTGATCAAAAAATACGGGTAGGAGAGTGGATTTCCATAGATATCACCAGAGGATCGGTAACACCTAAATATAAAACGCAATATTCACACGAACTTCTTCCCAACGGGTCTGTAAGAGAGAGTACTTTTCATGTTTCTCCATATTACCAATATGAAAAAGACAGAGTTGGCATGTGCGGAGATGCTTTTTGGGCTATTGCGACGAGCAACTCGGAGGATTCCCAATTACAGATACTAAAACCAGATCAAAAAATCGGTATTAGCGTGTATGTGCCGGCTAGAAAAATAAACGCCCATTATGAGTTTTCTGCGGGATCATTATTAAATTCTATCAATAGTAAAGATTTAACTATCAATGATATCTCGGCTGTTTATCCAATTGACGGGGTATCAATATTAGTTCTTATCAAGAATGGGGCGGGAGAAATATTGGTAGGAAAAGATGGTGGGGTTAGGATATTGGAAAGAAGTGCATTAGAAAAATTACTTAATACGAAGAGCCTTCCATCTACTTATTATGCCATAGCGGATCGCTCTTCCTTTGATAAAGGGAGCTTTTTATCAAACGATTATAATACCCAAGTAAAACTCGAAAGTGATCGTGGGAGAATACTCATTTCCACTTCGCCGGATAAAAACTCCCCGCTTGAAGTTGGATTAACAGAAGCGGAATGCATTTTGCCGATACAGATCTCTGTTTCAAATGGTGCGGAGAAAATACTTGTTTCACTTAAAACTATGCTTTCTGGAATCGACCTCAAGACCGGAAATCAAGAAATTAGTATTCGTGCTTCGAAAGGTAAAATCTTTGATAATCCTATTATTTCTCTATCCTCCAGCAATCTCTACTGGACAGAAATTAATAGAATTATGCATTACCCCAATGGGGCGAGTGACCCGTATTGGTTTCAAAAATGTGGATCAACAGACTATGACACGGACAAATTAGGGAGTGTGTATTCCTCCTCTTGGAGTGAACCAAAAGAGTACAATATCCTTTTGCAATCATCTATTCTTCAGTCTGTATCCCAAGACCTCAGTAGAGCTGTTTTTCTGTCATCAAACAATTTTTCTACAATCAATCTGAAAAATGGAAACGTTCAATCAAGTCCACTGTCAATAAATCCACAAAGTTTGCTCCACGCGTGCCTATCTGATGATGCAATTGCAATAATTAATCTTAGCCAAGATGATGTATCTAAAGCCGGGTTATATGCAATATCTTCAAATGACAGTTCGCTTAAGATGCTAGAATCTCTCGCTAGCATAAGCACTAATGAAAACATTGTGGATGGTGCGACTACCATTTCAGATCTATCTTTTTCTAAAAGTGGATCATATTTGGCTCTGATTAACTCAAAGTATAAAAGCTCCGTTCTTTTATCAACAAATGTAAACGTTGCTCCCAAGATATTCTCTTTTGAAGGAATCACTTCCGCGAGGTGGGTTGATAATGATAAATTTTATCTGACTTCTCAGACGGGTGTTTCAATTGTTTCTAATAACGGAAAAGTTTTATCGTCTTGGAACTTACCAAACTCAAAAGCTTTAGAAGGACACCACAAATGGAGTGGGCCTAACTCATGGTTTTATGATTTTCAGTCCCGTAATTTCTTTTTTGCAGCATCCGATGGTGCGGTTCATTCAATAAAGCATAGCAATAGTGATGCCCTTGAAGAGCGATATCAGATTTTTTTCTGTGATAACGGTAATCCAATATTCATCACATCTGAAAAATATTATGCGACGCATACACCAAAAGTCACTGACATTGCTTTTACCCAAGGAATTCATTCCTACCCCCTCGAACAATTCGACCTCCGCCTGAACCGTCCGGACATCGTACTCGATCGTTTGGAAGCTCCTAAAGAGGCAATCGAAGCGGCCAAGTCTCTTCGAGAAAAGCGCCTCAAGCGTATGGGTGTTACCGAGGACATGCTCAAGCCAGACTTTCATCTCCCCGAGCTTCAGATTGTGGGGGATGTACCAGCCACGACAGCCAAGGATCAGCTCAACCTCCAGATCAAGGCCACTGACGACAAGTACCCTCTCGATCGACTCCGGGTCTACGTGAACAACGTCCCCGTTAATGGCCGGGATGGCGAACTCCTCCGAAATCAGAAGACCCAGAACCTCGAAAAGACCATCCCGATCAAGCTCGCCGCAGGTCGAAACAAGATCCAAGTCTCAGTCCTTAATAGCGCCGGAGCCGAATCCCTCTACGCCAATGCCGAGGTGAACTGCACGGCAGAGAGACCCAAGCCAAAGCTCTACGCCGTAGCCCTTGGTGTCTCCCAGTATGACCGCCCTGAGTGGTGCCTGAAGTATGCTGCCAAGGATGCAACTGATCTAATCGGAAAGCTCAAGGCCAAGGCCGCCTCCTCCTACAGCGAGGTGAAGCCTCTGCTCCTAACAGACAAGGAGGTCACCAAGGAAAGTGCCGCCAAGATCAAGGAGTTCCTCTCAGGAGCCACCATCGACGATACGGTTCTCATCTTCATGGCTGGTCACGGCATCCTCGACGACAAATACGACTACTACTTCGGAACTACCGACATCGACCCCTCGAAGCCTTCAGAGCGAGGGATGCCCTACGAAGCGATCGACACCATCCTCGCCGAGGTACCCTCTCTCAAAAAAGCCCTCCTGATGGACACCTGCCATGCAGGAGAACTCGATGACGACGAGAAGAAGGAGCTAGCCGCATCCGATGGATCGGCTACACCCGCCGCTATCCCTGCTGCTGCCACCAACTCATCGCCACTTGCCGGGAAAGTCGCCATGCGATCCATCGGCACCCGAGGGATGAGCGTGAAGGCAGTGCAAGGAGCCAAAGGCAAGAGCGACTGGTATGAGAAGCTCCAGGACATGTTCGTCGACCTCCGCAGGGGAAGTGGAGCTACCGTGATCTCCTCCTCCCAGGGTGCGGAATACGCCTTCGAGAGCAGCGAGCAGTCCAACGGTCTCTTTACCTACGCTCTGATGGAAGCCCTCGATGGCAAGGCCACACCGAACAAAGACAGCCAGATCACCATCAGCACCGTCGGCGACTACGTGAAGAAACGCGTCCAAGACCTCACTAAGGGTAAACAAAACCCCAACCTCCGAGGCGTCAACCTTGAGGAAGACTTCACCCTCAGCTCCGTAAAATGAAAAAGCTTCTCCTAGCCCTTTTGTTATCGGTTGGCACTATATTCAGTGGCGCATTTGCCCAAGTCCCTACCCAGGAGCAGTGCCAGCAGGCGGATGCCCAGCTGAACCAAGTCTACAAACAGCTGATGGGAAGCCTGAATGATGTCCAGAAGCAGCAACTGAAGGCCGCCCAGCGCCAGTGGATCAAGGAGAGGGATGCCATTGTAGCGGCTAATCCGCGTAATCCTCAGGGAGCGTTGTATCAGACAACCCTGCAGAGAGTAGAAGAGATGAGAAGATTTATCAGAGGTTCTGCGTCTCAGCAGCAAATATCACAGACTGAAGTCACCGATTGTACAACAAATAGAAAATCAGGTGACTGCGAACAACTAAAACAAGGTGTTGTAAATCTTTTGGGAGAAGCACAACAGCTAATGCAATCTAAAAGGTACAAAGCAGCTCTTGATAAAGCAAATCAAGCCTATCAATTAAGTGTTAAATATACAGGGAATGAGGGGGTACTATCGTTAAGTTCCTTACAACAGATAGGAAGAGTCTACTTACTTTCAGGAGATCTCCAAAATGCGGAAAAAATAATAGCAACAACTTATCAATTGTATCAAAAGGTTCTGGGGGATGACGATGAAATGACTCTAGATGAATCGACTGATTATACGACGCTTTTAATAAGAAAAGGGGAATATGAAAAAGCGATAGATATTGGGGAAATGGCTTTACAGAGGTGGGAGCAGAAAAAACTCCCGAAAGAAAATCAGACCTACGCACTGATTTTAAGTAACCTTGGAGAAGCCTACCACAATCAAACGTATAATTATATTAAAGCAGTAGAATATTACGAAAGATCTTTGGAAATTAAAAAGAAGTTATATGGGGAAAAAAGCCCATTTGTAGTCAATGCAGAAATTAATTTGGCACATAGTTACGACTGGGCTGGAAATGTTCCAAAATCGATTGAATTACTCGAGTCAATAATTTCCAATTTAAAAAATGATAATAGTGGATTAAATAATGATTTGCAAAGAGTCTATATAAACCTAGGAGCAAATTATTTGGATGCTGGAAATTTTGATAAAGCATTAGAATTATTTAATATTTCCGAAAAAATTGAAGCCGAAAGGCAGAAAACTAAAAATAAAGTTAATCAGTTATTATTCATTAAAAGAAAAATAGCTCAGGCTTACATTGCAAAATCTGATTTTGTTAATGCTATAAAAAAACTTAATGAAGTAATAATAACTGCCGATGATTTCATTAATAATGATTCAATTGACATAGTTGATAGAGTTAATCTATCTTTTTGTGAAGATGGTGCATTACTAACATATCAAGGTGCATTAAGCGATCTAATTAAATTATACAGTGACGATTCTAAGCCTACTTGCAATTTAGATATGGCATATTATTATGCACAAATGAATTTTAATAAATTCAATAATGGGGATTTATTTAATGCAGGAAAATATTCTTTTAAAATGCCTAGCCATAACAACACTGGGCTTTCGATTGGTTCTGAATTGGATTTCGCAAAAACTCTTTTGAGATATGGAAAAAATGATTATGCGAAAAAGTTGGCCTA
>JACCDY010241288.1_pt1 | contig 15937 bp, 11 predicted proteins | sample 7446391 | NCBI WGS metagenome assembly JACCDY01 (sample SAMN15323451, study PRJNA562643) | freshwater metagenome | isolation source: river surface water | place: USA:Blue River Watershed | collected 2017-08-18
CGCGCAAGTCCGGAGTTGATGGCCCAAAACAGCAGACCGTGTAACACCACCACAACCGTCAATCCCACAATGTGTTTGCGGGGTGTTCGCTGCCGGCTGGCGTAGTCAATCATTTAGCAAGTACTCCATTGTTTGAATCTTCAAAAATTTCACATCCATTTGGATGAATGCAGGTTTCACTTTGCAGAGTAGCGATTCTGGTGGATGGTTCATCATGGTGTCATAGTCCGTTAAGACGAGTCGGTGCTTATGTGGAGGCCCGCTGAATTCCCATCTCGGCCAATACCTCTTGGGTATGTTCTCCACACAATGCCCCAGGCGAGGGCTTGCGCAAAGTGCTTCTGGAAAAACGTGGTGCAGGCGCAGGCTGCATCTGACCATTCACATCGACAAACAATTCGCGTGACTTGTTGTGCGGATGATCTGCAGCTTCCGTCAAACTCAAAACGGGTGCAAAGCAGACGTCCGTCCCCTCAAGCAGACTTTGCCATTCAGCACGTGTTTTTTGTTGAATGGTGCTTGCCACTCTTTGTTTCAATTCAGGCCAATGTCGTGCGTCGTATTGCAAGGCTGGATCGACATCGTCCAGTTTTAACAATTGCAAAAGCTGCGCATAAAACTGCGGCTCAATGGCACCCAAACTGATGTAGTGGCCGTCTGCGCATTCAAACACTTCATAAAACGGTGAGCTGTTTGAGAAAAAATTTCGCTCAGCTTGGTCTACCCAAGAACCATTGCTGCGCATCTGGTGCATCAATCCGCTCATGGCCGTTACGCCATCGATCATGGCGGCATCGATCACTTGACCGCGTCCGGATTTTTGCGCTTCAAGCAATGCGCACACCAAGCCAAATGCCAAGAACATGGCACCACCCGCCATGTCGCCCACGATGGTGGGCGGAATCACGGGTGCTTGTCCTTGACGTGCGGAAGTTGACATCACGCCAGTGAGTGCCACATAGTTGATGTCGTGCCCAGCCGCCTGCGCCAGCGGCCCTGTTTGTCCCCAACCTGTCACGCGGCCATAAACCAGTTTGGGATTGCGCGATTCAACGGCATCCGGGCCAAAACCCAAACGTTCCATGACACCGGGTCGAAACCCTTCAATGAGCGCATCGGCTGACTCAATCAAAGTCCAAGCCACTTGACGATCGGCTTCTGATTTGAGGTCCAAGGCAATGGAACGTTTACCCCGCTGCGTGGCAGCTCTTGGGTATTTGGCGGCACGGGCCACGTCTGCAGCCCGATCGATCACGATGACGTCAGCCCCCATGTCGGCCAACATCATGCCTGCAAAGGGCCCTGGCCCGATGCCAGCAAACTCAATGATTTTCAGGCCCGACAATGGACCTTGTGAAACATGGGACGGATTGACAGAGGGGTTTGAAGTGGGATTGGATAACATCGTCAAAAACCAATTGCAAGGCGAGAAAATCATCAAAGCGGTATGTTCGCACTTTGACAGACATTTGCCCCCTCCATATGAAGTATGCAGACAAACCCAGTTTGCGGAAAACTGCCTTCAACAAATTCCTTAGGAAATATGATGTTTAGACTTGACGGTAAGGTCGCTTTGGTCAGTGGCGCTGGAAGAGGCATGGGCTTTGGTGTAGCGCAATGCTTGGCGAGGCAAGGGGCCCTGGTGGTGGTGAATGATTTTTTTGCAGATCGCGCAGAAGCTGCTGCACAAGCCCTGCAAAACGAAGGCCTGGCAGCCGATTTTGCAGTGGCCGACATGACCGACCGCCACGCCATATTTGACATGACGGCCAAGCTGGTTGAAAAACACGGCGCCATCGACGTCTTTGTTCACAACGCCGGCATTCCAGCCCAGGGCTGGGGCTACAGCAAGTTTTTGGAATCACCGCCCGAAGAATGGGACAGCTGGTTACAACTCAATTTGCACGGCCTGATGCACGCATGCCAGGCCATCTTGCCGCACATGATTGAAAAAAAATGGGGGCGCATTGTGGCCATCAACTCAGATGCCTCTCGCACCGCAACTGGCATGGGCCTTTGCGCCTATGGCGCTGCCAAAGCGGCAGCCGTCGGATTCATTCGAAACTTGTCTGGCGAAATGGGGCGCCATGGTATTACCTGCAACGCCCTGTCTTTGGGCACCATGAACAACTGGGAAGGCTCTGAGCAAGTGGCCAGAAAAACAGCCTCAGTGGCCCGCGCAGGTTCGCCGCAAGACGTGGGGGCAGCCGTGCTGTACCTGGCATCCCTTGAAGCCGAGTGGGTCAATGGCCAAGTACTTCCCGTGAATGGCGGTAGTTTGGTATCGTAATGCCATGCCGCATTCATCGTCTTCAGAAAAAGCCCTTCTGTTAGACAAACACGCCTATCAGATTTCGCATCTGATCGCGAGTTTTACGGTGCCCTTGATGCGCAAGCTTTACCATCAATTCGATGGTGACATGGTGCAGATGATTATCTTTGGTGAAATTTCATTGCACAACGTGTCGCAATTTTTTCGCAAAGGTGGTGCAGACGTTCCAGAAAAACTATTGGACGACATGGCGCTGCGCAGCAAGCTCATGAATTCATGCAACGTGCTCTCCATCAGTGAAGCCACGGGCATTCCCCGCGAAACCGTCAGACGCAAGGTCGACCAACTTCTCAAGAAGGGTTTGCTTTACAGGGACAAAAACAATCGCTTGATGGTGCGATCCGGGGTCAGTGCAGGCTTTGCCAAGCGCAATGCTGAAACAACGCAAGAGATTTTGGAATTGGCTGCCAAGCTACAAGCCCTATTGCGTACCGAAGAAGACGATCAAGATTGACCAAGACCGGCCAAGAAGATTGACCGGAAGATCCATTCAAGAGTACCCAAAATGGGTTTTCTGGCTCTGCAAACGCTTCACATTGCGCAAGACTATGGGCACAGCAACGACCCAACTGAACTACCGTCGTTGCCCATTGATTCACAGGGCTAAGGCCTACTAAATGGAAGACACACATGGAAACCTTGATTTACGACCACGTCAGGACCCCCCGAGGCAAAGGCAAACCTGATGGCAGCCTTCATGAAGTGACGCCAGTTTGGCTGGCCAGTCGACCTTTGGTGGCGCTCAAGGAACGCAACCAACTGAACACCGCCGCCATCGACGATGTGGTCATGGGCTGTGTCATGCCTGTGGGCGAACAAGGGGGCAATATTGCCAGGATGGCCGTGCTGCAAGCAGACTATGACCAACAGGTGCCTGCACTGCAAATCAATCGCTACTGCGGTTCTGGCCTAGAAGCAGTTGCTTTTGCAGCCAGCAAAGTGATGGCCGGTCAAGCCGACCTGGCCATTGGCGGTGGCGTCGAAATGATGTCGCGCGTGCCCATGGGCGCAGATGGTGGTGCATGGGCACAAGACCCCCAAGTTGCTGCCAAGACCTACTTTGTGATGCAAGGTATTTCTGCAGACCTCCTGAGTTCATTGCGGGGTCACAGTCGGAACGACGTGGATGCCTATTCTGCAGAAAGTCATCGCCGCGCGCACCGTGCATGGGCTGAAGGCCGTTTTGATGGCGCTGTGGTTCCCGTGAAAGATTTTTTAGGACTGACACTCTTGTCGCGTGACGAAACCATTCGGCCAGACACCAGCACAGAAACATTGTCACAACTGAAACCCGCATTTACCGACATGGGCGAGAAATATGGCTACGACAGTGTGGCCATGCAGCGCTACCCTCAAGTTGAAAAAATTCACCACATTCACCATGCAGGCAACAGCTCCGGCATTGTGGATGGTGCAGCGGCTGTGCTGGTGGGTAATGCGCAAATTGGCAAGCAATTAGGCCTCAAAGCACGCGCCAGAATTCGCGCGTTTGTAGCCATTGGCTCGGAGCCCACTTTGATGCTAGATGGTCCAAGCTTTGCAGCACGCAAAGCATTGGCGCGCGCTGGCATGCAGGCCTCTGACATTGATCTATGGGAATTGAACGAAGCTTTTGCGTCAGTGGTATTGACCATGATGGAAGAACTCAATATTCCACACGACCGCATGAATGTGAACGGCGGTGCCATTGCCATGGGGCACCCACTGGGGGCCACCGGCGCCATGATTTTGGGCACCGTACTGGACGAACTTGAACGCAGCGGACGACAAACTGCACTGGTCTCTTTGTGTGTGGCAGCGGGCATGGGCTCGGCCATGATCATCGAACGCGTTTAAAAATAAATCAGACAGGAAAGAACATCATGCAGGACATTATTCGATACGCAGTCGATGCCGATGGCATTGCCACACTGACCATTGACTATCCCAACAAAACCATGAACGTCATCGATGGCGACTTCATGAACAGTTTGTCATCATGCATCGATCGCGTGGTTGCCGATGCGCAAGTGAAAGGCGCCATCCTGACATCGGGCAAAGATGCTTTTGTTGCAGGCGCTGACTTGATTGCCATGGAAGCCAACTTGGACAGCATGAACAACGACAGCGTCGAGGTGCTGTTTGAAAAGTGTGCATCACTCTCCATGCTGGTTAGAAAAATGGAAACCTGCGGCAAACCATTTGCAGCAGCCATCAATGGCGTCGCCATGGGTGGTGGTTTTGAGTTGTGTTTAGGCTGTCATTACCGAGTGGCGGCCAATTTGCCTTCTGTCGTGCTTGGCTTGCCAGAAGTTCAGGTGGGCCTGTTGCCAGCCGCAGGCGGCACACAAAGACTGCTTCGGCTATTGGGCATCATGGGTGCCATGCCCTACCTTTTAGAGGGCAAACACGCCACTGTAGCCAAGGCCAAAGAAATTGGTTTGATCCACGAAGTGGTCGCGCCTGCTGACTTGCTGTCTGCCGCCAAAAAATGGCTCATGGAATCGCCCAATGCAGTTCAACCATGGGATGTCAAAGGTTTCAAAATTCCTGGGGGTGGCCCCTTAGACCCGCGTGTGGCTCCCAGTTTTGTGGTGGGCAACACCATGTTGCAAGCCAACACGTATCACAACTTACCAGCCCCCCTGGCCATTCAAAGTTGTTTGTATGAAGGTGCACAACTGCCCATCGACAAAGCGCTTCGAATTGAAAGCAAGTACATGGCCACATTGACGCGCGGCACAGTTTCACGCGCCATGGTGCGCACTTTGTTTGTCAACAAATCAAAAGCAGAAAAGGGCATGCACCGCCCTGCCAACATTGCACCCTTCAAAAGCAAAAAGTTGGGCATGATTGGCGCCGGTATGATGGGTGGCGGCATTGCGCTGATTGCAGCACAACGTGGCATTCAAGTGGTTTTGATTGACCGCGATCAGGCCGCTGCTGAAAAAGGCAAAGCGCATGCTGAAAAAGTTTTGAAACGCTTGGTTGAAAAAGGCCGTTCAACCCCTGAAAAAGCCAGTGGCATTTTGGCGCTCATCACGCCAACCACCGACTACAACTTGTTGAAAGATGCAGACATGGTGGTCGAAGCCGTGTTTGAAGATCGCGCCATCAAAGCCGAAGTCACACAACGCCTAGACGCCGTCTTGCCCGCCAACTGCGTGGTGGCCAGCAACACCTCTGCCTTGCCCATCAGTTTGTTGGCCAAGGCCACCAGCCGCCCCGACAGGTTCATTGGTCTGCACTTCTTCTCTCCCGCCGATCGCATGCCTTTGGTGGAAGTCATCAGGGGCACGCAAACCTCTGACGAAACCTTGGCAAAAGCCCTCGACTTTGTCTCGCAACTGAAGAAAACACCCATTGTGGTCAACGACAGCCGCGGTTTCTTTACCAGCCGATTCATTGGCGCCTTCATTGACGACGCCATTGGCATGGTGGCAGAAGGGATTGCGCCAGCCCTCATCGAAAACTGTGCGCGGCATGTTGGCATGCCTGTGGGCCCACTGGCCATCACAGATGAGTTGTCCATCGAACTTTCTGTCCACGCGGGCGAAGCACAAGCGAAAGAATTTCCAGAGTCCTACAAGGCCGGTCGCTCCGTGCCCATTTTGAAGAAACTTTTTGACATGGGTCGCATGGGCAAGAAAGTGGGAAAAGGCTTTTACGACTACGACACAACAGGCAAACAAATTTGGAAGGGTATGGTCGATCTGTACCCCTTGAAATCGCAACAACCCAGTGCACACGATTTGAAGCAGCGAATTTTGTATGTTCAAGCTGTAGAAGCAGCCAAGGCCATGGAAGAAGGTGTGTTGTTAGCACCAGCAGATGGCGATGTAGGCGCTATTTTGGGTGTGGGTTTCCCAGCCTACACCGGTGGGCCTTTCTGCTTCATCGACGGCATTGGTTTGCCCCATTTTGTGAAAGAGGCTGATCGCTTGGCCGACTTGTTTGGCGAACACCTGCGGCCGCCCACACTGCTGCGCGACATGGCTGCACAAGGTCAAACTTTTTATGGGCACACTGCCCGTCCCTCATCTGCTCGTCAAACACAAACCGCTTAAGCCATGAACTTCGATTTTTCAGACGATCAAAATGTGCTTCGCAACGAGGTTCGAAAGTTCCTTACCAAAGAGTGTCCTGTCGCCGTCACACGCACTGTGATTGAAACCGGACAGACCCATGCAGAATCGGTTTGGAAAGGCTTGGGTGAATTAGGCGTTACGACGTTAATGCTGCCCGAATCGTGCGGCGGTATTGGATTGGGCGCGATGGAATTGTGTGTGGTAGCCGAAGAAGTTGGACGACAACTGGGTGCCCTGCCCTTGGCTTCTACTTTGTACTTGGCCACACAGGCGGTGTTGTTGGGTGCCTCAGACGCACAACAACAAAAGTGGTTGCCCCGCATTGCTGCAGGTGCCAAAGCCACACTGGCAGCGCCCCTGGATGAGCATTGCCATGTTTCGCAATTGCCCCGCTATGCAGGTGGCCAATTGAGTGGCACGGCCAACTTGGTCATGGATGGTCATTGTGCTGAATTTGCTGTGGTGCTGGCCCAAAATTCTGAAGGCCAGGCCTGCTTGGTCTTGGCTGAATTGGGGTCAGGGGTGACTCTCACGCCCCTCAAAACCATTGACCCTGCAAAGCCATTTGCACAGCTTGTTTTCAATGCAACGTCTGCTGAATTGTTGGATCAAATTGCGGCTGGCGAAAACACCTTGGCGCTGCTCAACCGTGTCCGCCAACGCGCAGCCATTTTGCTGGCGTTTGAGCAATTGGGCGGCGCAGACACGGCACTGGAAATGTCGGTGGCTTATGCCCGTGAGCGCAAAGCTTTTGGCCGCACCATCGGCTCTTATCAAGGCATCAAACACAAACTTGCAGACATCTATACAGCCAACCAATTGGCGCGCGCGCACTGTTATTACGGCGCTTGGGCTTTAACAGCCGATGCCGCTAGCACAGAGGCTGCGCCTGAGTTGGCCTTGGCGGCTGCATCTGCCAGGGTATCGGCCAGCGATGCCTACAGCATGTCGGCCCAAGAATGCATTCAAGTGCATGGTGGCATGGGCTACACCTGGGAACTCGATTGTCACTTGCATTATCGAAGGGCGCGCATGTTGGCTGTCGAGTTGGGCAGTGTGCATGCATGGCGTGAAGTCATGACGCAGCAGCTCGAAATGAAAATGGACACACCTGCGGTTACCAACTTACGTGGCCCCGTGGTTGATGGTTCAATGGACTTTGATGACTCTCCCAGCGAAGCCAGTTTTCGTGCCGAATGTCGTGCATGGCTAGATGCCAACGCCACACTCAAGGCACGGCCAGACGATTATTTTGCTCCTCACCTCTCGGCTACTGAACGGATGCAAGCAGCCCGCGATTGGCAAGCCAAAAAAGCGGCTGCAGGATTTGGCGCCATTACGTGGCCCACCGCCTTGGGGGGTCGAGGTGGCACACCCATGCAAGAACTCATTTGGCGTCAAGAAGAAGGTCGCTATAACGTGCCCACCAGTTTCTTCAATGTGAGCTTGGGCATGGTCATACCTTCGGTCATGGCGCATGCCAACGATACGGTTCGTTCAACCCACATTGCGCCCGCCTTGTCGGGCCAACATTTGTGGTGTCAATTGTTAAGCGAGCCTGGTGCAGGGTCTGACTTGGGCATGGTGAGAACGCGCGCAGAGCGTTGTACCGATGGCCGCGAGGGTTGGCTCTTGAATGGCCAAAAAGTTTGGACGTCACTGGCACAGTTTGCAGAGTATGGCTTGGTCTTAACGCGCACCGATCCCAATGTGCCCAAGTTTGATGGCCTGTCGACATTCTTCGTCGACATGAAAAGTCCAGGCATTACGGTTCGGCCCATTCGTCAAGCAGGTGGTGAGTCAGAGTTCAATGAAGTTTTTCTTGAAAATGTTTTTGTGCCAGACAGTCAGCTGGTTGGCAAAGTCGGTAACGGTTGGAAAGTCACTTTGACAGGCCTGATGAGTGAGCGCCTTTCAATTGGCGGCGTGATGCCGGCCGAACTCTGGCGCACCTTGGCAGAGCAAATGCGAGAATCACATTTCATGGGCCGCAGCGCCATGGAAGATGGTCGCATGCGCGATCGCTTGGCCAATTTGTATTTGAATGCCCAAGGCCTGTGGCTGCTGCAATGCAGAGCCCTGACCGCTTTGAGCAAAGGCAAGGAACCGGGTCCTGAAATGAGTGGTGCAAAAAATGTGGCTGCGCAAACACTCCAAAACTTCAGTTACTTTGCCATCGATTTGCTGGGCGAACGCGGTGTCTTGGCAGCCAGCGAATTGGGTGAACGATTTGCGTTGGTCGAGCGACTCTGGTTTGGTTCTGCCGGCATGCGCATTGCAGGTGGTACCGATGAAATCGTCAAAAACAGCATTGGTGAACGTGTGCTGGGCTTGGCACCCGAACCCCGCACCGACAAAGGTGTGGCGTTCAATGAACTGTCACGCTGAGTAAGTATTTTGTAAAGGGCAGCTGTATGACCGATCTCATTTGCAAGCACTTAGAGGATGGCATTCTCGAAATTCGGATGAATCGTCCGAGCCAATTGAATGCCTTGAATCCGAGCTTGATCATGTCATTGATCAATGCCTTTCAAAATTTACAAAACGATCGGCAAACTCGCGTGGTCATTTTGACAGGTGAAGGCAATGGCTTTTGTGCCGGCGCTGACATGCAAGAGCCCGTTTCGCCAGGGGGCATTCCAGGCACAGAAGGCATGAACACTTTGGGCTTTGTTTACAAGTTTCAAGAACATCTCTCCAACCTGATCTTGGCCATTCACGAGTGCGATAAACCTGTCATTGCAGCCATTCATGGCGCAGCGGTAGGTGGCGGCTTAGGATTGGCATTGGCCAGCGACATTCGCATTGCCTCAGATACTGCCAAGTTTGGTGCTGTGGCCATCAAGACCGGTTTGTCAGCGGCCGATGTGGGAACCAGTTATTTCTTGCCCCGATTTGTTGGCGCGGGCATTGCATCGGAACTGATGCTGACTGGCCGCATTTTCAAAGCCCAAGAAGCAGCAGATTTGCGCTTGGTGTCCAAAGTGGTACCTGTCGATGCGTTGGCGTCTGAAGCCCTTCAAATGGCGCAAGCCATTGCCAAAAATTCAGAGTACGGCGTATGGATGACCAAGAAAACCCTTCGCAGTAACTTAGATGCAAGCAGCCTCAGACAAGCGCTTGAATTAGAAAATCGAACCCAAGTCTTGGGCACTTTCACAGGTGCCATGGAGGAAGCCCGCGACGCGTTTGCCAGAGGCGAAACACCCCAATGGAAAAAGCTCTAACAAGCTAGAGCGCAAGTGCAACGCGCATGCCTTGCTCAATGGCTCGACGCGCATCCACTTCAGCCGCCTGCTCTGCACCGCCAATCAGGCTGACTGACATCCCCGCTGCTTGCAAAGGCGCGAGCAGTGAAGTGTCTGATTCTTGTCCTGCGCACAACACGATGTGGTCCACCTCTAAACATTGTGCAGTGCCGTTGACCACAATGTGCAGACCTGCATCGTCGACGCCTTCATACACCACACCACTGATTTGCTGAACGCCTCTGCGCTCCAGTTGAGTCCGTCGGATCCAACCCGTGGTCCTGGCCAATCGCTTGCCTTGCTTGCCTGGACTTCTTTGAAGCATGGTGATGTGTCGACCAGGCGCTTGAGGCGCAGGAGCGACCAAGCCACCAGGCTGCGTCAACGAGGGGTCAATGCCCCACTCGCTGCGATAGCGCGTCAATGGATCTGACGACGCCATATGAACGGGTTCACTCAGCATCTCGGCCACATCGAATCCAATGCCACCCGCACCAATCAGCGCAACACGCGGCCCAATCTTTTCTGGCTGCTGAATGGCCTCAATGTAGGTTTTGACTTTGGGATGGTTGAGTCCACTGATTTGAGGAACGCGTGGCCTCACACCTGTCGCCAACACCACTTTGTCAAATTCAAGCAATGTGGTCACCGACACGCGTTGGCCGAGACAAACCTTTACATGTCGCTTCTTGAGAAGATTCTCGAAATAGCGCAAGGTTTCAGAAAATTCCTCTTTGCCAGGAATGCGCCTTGCCAAGTCAAATTGGCCCCCAATGTGCGGCGCACTCTCAAACAAGGTGACATGATGCCCACGGCCAGCGGCCTCTGTGGCGCAGGCCAACCCTGCAGGCCCCGCACCCACCACAGCAATTCGCAGTGCTTTGGGTGCTTTCTGAATCGGCCACAAAGTTTCGTGACACGCCCTCGGGTTGACCAAGCAACTGACCGCTTGTCTAGAAAAAATTTGATCGAGACAAGCTTGGTTACAAGCAATGCATGTGTTGATTTCTTGCGATCGACCTTCTGCTGCCTTGTTCACAAATTCTGCATCGGCCAAGAAAGGCCGTGCCATCGACACCATGTCTGCATCGCCGCGGGCCAAGACCGCTTCTGCAATGTCTGGCGTGTTAATTCTGTTGCTGGTAATGACCGGTATAGAGACAGCCTCGCGCAACTTGCGTGTTGCCCAACTGAAAGCAGCCGGTGGTACCACTGTGGCCACCGTTGGAATTCTTGCTTCGTGCCAGCCTATGCCTGTGTTGAAAATGGAGACGCCCGCCTTTTCAAGGGCGTGTGCCAACTCAATGACTTCTTCAAATCGACTGCCCTGCGCGACAAAATCAAGCAAAGAAATTCTAAAAATGATCAGCCCATCAGGACCGAGTGCTTCTCTGACTTTTTGAACCACCGCAATGGCAAATTGTTGGCGTGCTTGAACACTGCCGCCCCACTGATCGTTGCGATGATTGGTTTGTGGGGCTAAAAACTGATTGATCAAATACCCCTCAGAGCCCATGATTTCTACACCATCGTAGCCCGCCAAGCGTGCCAACTGAGCACACCTTGCATAGTCTGCAATGAGCTGCTCAATTTCTTCATGGGTCAATGCATGCGGCACATGCGGTGACAAGGGCGATGCAATGGCAGAAGCAGAAACGCCACCTGTGGCGTAGTCATAGCGCCCTACATGCAACATCTGGAGCGCAATGCAGCCACCCGCTTGGTGCACCGCTTGGGTCAGCACCCGATGCTTGATGGCTTGGTCTTCAGAACACAAGGTGGAATGCGCTGCATGCTCTGCCAAGCCCAGGGCTTGCGCATTGATGCCAAAGCCGCCAGTCACAATGAGTGACACGCCGCCTTTGGCGCGCTCTGCATAAAACGCTGCAAGCCTTTCAAAGCCGCCAGCCAAGTCCTCCAAGCCGGTGTGCATGGAGCCCATGAGGACTCGGTTCTTCAGGGTCAATGACCCTAAAGTGAGAGGCGCAAACAGATGAGGATATGGCGTTTGCGACATCTGCTGCTTCAAATAACTTTAAGGTGCTTTGGGAGGTGGCTGACGGGTGGCGTCATCGGGACGCAAGCTGCCGCCTGTTTGACGTGGCGGTGTTTCACGCAAGCTCATCATGTGTTCGATTAGCAAGTCTTGAATTTGTCCGCCAATCCACGCTTTGCGCAAAGCCAGCTTATTGGACTCATTGCCACCGCGTTGCTCATAGGGGTCCATACGCAAGTTAAAGAATGCATAGCTTTGCTTTAAAGGATCAAAGAAACCATTGCGCTCTTTCAACATGCCTTTCCAGGGGCCAATGCGAACACCCACCAATTCACGCTCGTTGTAATAGATGAAGCTGTTGCGTGCAGAAGGCTGCTTGCCGCGCCAGTGTTCAATGTTGTCGACACCGTCAATGCGAACGTTGTGGCTGTTTTTCAAAACCGACGCAACGTTGGGCACGCCGGCTGCCGAAGCCAGCGTGGTGAACAAATCGTAGTGCGACTGAATGCCATTGGAGACAGAGCCGGGCTTGATTTCTGCAGGCCAACGGATCAGCATGGGAACTCTGTAACCGCCTTCCCACGTGGAGGATTTTTCACCCTTGAAAGGGGTGGTACCGCCGTCGGGCCAAGTGAAACTTTGCGGGCCATTGTCTGAAGTGAACATCACAATGGTATTTTTGGTTAAACCCAATTCGTCGAGCTTTTTCAGTATCAAACCCACATGGTTGTCCAGTTCAATCATGCCGCTGCCATAAATATCCTCTTCAGAAGAATAGGGCTGCGCCAGGTACCTAGACTCGGGTTTCAAGTGCGTCCATACATGCATGCGTGAGCTGTTGTGCCACAAAAAGAAGGGCTCTTTGGCTTTGGCCGCTGACTCGATGAATTTCAAAGAGCGTTCAGTCACCACATCGTCGATGGTTTCCATGCGCTTGACTGTTAAAGGGCCTTTGTCTTGCGGTGGCTTCCCCGCAAAAGCTTCAATGATGCCGCGCGGCTTGTACTTGGTCAGTGCTTTGGTGGGATAGTCGCGTTGCTCAGGCTCTTCCTCTGCATTCAGGTGGTAAAGGTTGCCAAAGAACTCGTCAAAGCCGTGATTGTGCGGCAGGTGCTCATCGCGATCGCCCAGATGGCTCTTGCCAAAATGAGCGGTTCGGTAGCCCTTGGATTTCAATAACTCCGCCAAAGTTGGATCGCGCTTGTCGATGCCAATGGGTGAACCTGGCAAACCCACCGTGGTCAAGCCTGTGCGGATGGGCATTTGACCTGTGATAAAAGCTGCCCGTCCGGAAGTGCATGATGGCTCGGCATAGTGGTCTGTGAAGAGCATGCCCTCTTTGGCCAGACGATCGATGTTGGGCGTGGGCACCATCAAGCCATGGGTATAAATACCGACGTTGGCAGGTCCGATGTCGTCCGCCATGATCATGAGAATGTTGGGGCGAGTGGCGGTCTGCGCCATGGCCACAGCACTGGTCAACAAAATCATGGCACCTAGACATTGGTGCATCTTCTTCAAACAAATTTTCATGCGCTTGTCTCCTTGAATCTGGAAAGACTTTTAAACAGCAAATTGCATCACAGCGAGTGAAGTTTCGTTTGAAATTGAATATTACGCACCAGTAATTACCCAAATTGGGTAATTGAGTGGACAGCGGCGCCTACAGAGCCCCAGAATGGCTCATTTGCAACGCAAAGAAATACTGTCAAAGAGCGGCCAGTTTGGCGCTCAGTTGTAGGAGACACAGAATGAACGCAAGAGCCTTGCATGCATCGCCCTCACACGAGGAAATGCGCCTTCACCTAGCACGCCAGCGCATGGCCTTCATTTCTGAAGGGCCTGTCGAAGCATCGGTTAGAAAAGATCGTCTCAGAAGATGCGTCGAGTTGCTGAAGCAAAACTCTCATCAAATTTGCGATGTCATCAGTGCTGACTTTGGCGGTAGACATCCCGTCAGCACCATGATGTTGGACATTCAAGCGCCCATCGAAGCCCTGAAATACGCCATCAAACATGTCGACGAATGGATGAAACCTGAACGTCGTGCAGGCTTGTTTCCTTTCAACCTTTTTGGCGCGCGCGCAGAGTTGCGTTACCAGCCCAAAGGCGTGGTCGGCATTGCAGGCACATGGAATGGCCCTTTGTTCATGATTTTTGCGCCATTGGCTGGTGTCTTTGCAGCAGGTAACCGGGTGATGGCCAAGCCATCCGACCTGTCGCCACTCACCTCCGAGTGGCTGGCCAATGCGGTGCCTCAATTTTTTGATCCGCTTGAATTTTCTGTAGTGACGGGTGATGTCGAAGTGGCGAAATCATTCACGCAGCAAGCGTTTGATCATCTGGTGTTTACGGGAAGCACACACGTTGCCAAACAAATCATGCGTGATGCAGCGCAAAATTTGGTGCCCCTGACTCTGGAACTTGGCGGCAAATCACCCACCATCGTGGGTCGCTCCGCCGACCTCGATTTGGTGGTCGAAAAAATTGCAATGGCACGCGCCCAAAACGGCGGGCAACTTTGCGTCATGCCCGACACGGTTTACTTACCCCACGAAATGCTGGAGGACTTCACCCATCGATTTCGCAAGACGTGGACTGAGATGTTTCCCACCACAACGGGCAACGCCAATCTGACCAGTGTGGCCAATTCGCGCCACTTGCAAAGAATTCAAGCCAAGATTGAGGAAGCTAGATCTGCGGGAGCACGGATTGAAGCTTTGGGGGAGGTCAACCCCGAAGCCCAAGACAGGAGATGGCCGTTGCACCTGGTCATCGATGCACCCAAAGACACGCTCATTGCGCGAGAAGAAATTTTTGGCCCTGCCATGTCCTTGGTCAGTTACTCAGACATTCAAGACGTGGTGGAGACAGTCAATGGCCAAGATCGCCCCTTGGCGCTTTACTATTTTGGCCGCGACAAAGAAGAGCAAGAATATGTTTTAGGCCACACCTTGTCGGGTGGTGTGTGTGTCAATGATGTCATGCTGCATGTGGGGCTGAACGATGTGCCTTTTGGTGGCGTAGGCGCTTCAGGCATGGGGGTTTACAACGGCCCCGAAGGCTTTGCGCAATTTAGCCATTTGCGCGGCGTCTATCACGCCGGTTGGTGGGATCCACGCAAAAAACTGGGTCTGTTACCCCCCTACTCTCAGAAACTTAAAAAAATGATGCAGTCCACGATTGACCGCGCTTGATCGCACTGCTCAAATACAACCGAACTAAAAAAATAAAAAATGACTGACAAGCAAATCTTCGATTACATCGTTGTGGGCTCTGGTTCTGCGGGGGGTCAATTGGCCGCGCGCCTGACTGAAAACGGGCAGCATCGCGTTTTGTTGCTTGAGGGCGGCGCCAGCCACAAAAGAGATTTGATGGTGAGCATGCCTGCTGGCTGGGGTGCCATGACTTACAGCGCAAAGCATTCCTGGTGCCACATGACAGAACCTGAAAAATGGGCCGGCGGCAGGCGCCTCATGATGCCGCGCGGCAAAGTGCTGGGCGGGTCGTCGTCCATCAACGGCATGATTTACATCCGTGGCCACCGCCAAGATTATGCTGATTGGGAAGCGGCGGGTGCTGAAGGGTGGAATTGGAATCAGCTGCTGCCCTACTTTGTCAGAACAGAAAATCAAACACGCATCCACAACAAATACCATGGCCGTGGCGGCCCTGTTCATGCAGAAGATTTGCCCTCTGTGCACCCGCTGACCTACGCCATGATCGAAGCTGGCCAACAGGCTGGATTAGAAAAAGTAGATGACTTTAACGATGGCACGGCCCGAGGCGTTGGCACTTATCAAGTGAATGTGCACAAGGGTAAGCGCGCCTCCATTGCCGTCAATGCACTAGAGCCCGCCATGAAGCGCGCCAACTTAACCGTCATCACTCAGGCCATGGTTTTAAAAATCACCTTGACCGGCACGCGCGCAACCGGTATTCAATATCAAATTGGCGATGGTCCTGTTCAAACAGCCGAGGCCCAAAAAGAGGTGTTGTTGTGTGCGGGCGCCATCCACTCACCCCAGCTCATGATGTTGTCTGGCCTGGGGCCTGCAGAACATTTGCGCGAACAAGGCATTCCTGTCGTGGCTGACCTGCCGGGTGTGGGCAGCAATCTGCAAGACCATTGCTGCGTTCCTATGTCTTGGAAATTGCGCCCCGGGGTGAAGAGCATGAATGCCAGGTTTCAAGGCATGGGTCTGGTTGGCTCGGTCTTGCAATATCTGGTGACCCACAAAGGGCCGATGACCAGCCCCCCTGCAGAGTTTGGTGCTTATCTCAAATCCGATCC
>JACCDY010787618.1_pt1 | contig 15935 bp, 12 predicted proteins | sample 7446391 | NCBI WGS metagenome assembly JACCDY01 (sample SAMN15323451, study PRJNA562643) | freshwater metagenome | isolation source: river surface water | place: USA:Blue River Watershed | collected 2017-08-18
TCGTCGCGCCCTGGGTCTGGGGCGCCGACCGGCGCTGGCGCCTGTGGGGCGCGCTCGCCTTGGGCAGCTACCTGCTGGCGCTGCTGGCCCTGCCGGCGCTGGCCCAGTGGTGGACCGGGCAGTCGCCGACGACCCTGATGGGCCGCATGGCCACCGACCTGGGCTGCGTGAGCCGCAAGGTGCTCTGGCGCAACGCGCTCACCCTGATCGCCCAGCACCCCTGGGCCGGCTGGGGCCTGGGCGAGATGGACTACGCCCACCATGTGACGCTCTACCCGGGCGAGCGCTTCTGCCTGATCGTCGACAACGCCCACAACCTCTTCCTGCAGGTTGCCGTCGAACTGGGCCTGCCCGCCGCCGCCCTGATGACGGCGGTGATGGCCTGGGGCCTGTGGAAGGGCCGCCCCTGGGCCGAGCGTGCGCCGGGCCGACTGCTGGCCTGGGCCGGCTTGGGCGCGGTGATGCTGCACAGCCTGGTCGAGTACCCGCTGTGGTACGGGCCTTTCGAGCTGGCGGCTTTGCTCGCGCTCTCGCTGCTGTTCGCGCTGCGGCGCGAGCCTGCCTTGCAGGCGGGCGTCCAGTCTGCCGCCATGGGCGCCCCGGCTTCCGGCTCTGCCTCAGAGCTGGCCGTGGCGCCCGGCGCCCGGCAGGCCACCGCCTGGGAAGCCTCGCGCCTGGCGCTGTGCGGCCTTGCCCTCGCGGCCCTGGCCTATGGGCTGTGGGACTACCACCGCATTTCCCAGCTCTATCTGGCCGAGGCCGACCGCGCGCCCGCTTACCGGCACGACGCGCTGGCCCAGGCCCGCGGCAGCTGGCTCTTCGCCTCGCAGGTGGCGTTCGCCGAATTCACCACCACGCCGCTCACGCCGGCGAATGCTCGCGCGATGGCCGACCTGGGCGAGCGGGTGATGCACTACTCGCCCGAGCCGCAGGTGGCGCAAAAGCTGGTGGAGGCGCTGCGCCGTGCCGGCCAAGAGGACCGTGCCATCTGGCACGAGATGCGTTTTCGCGTGGCTTTCCCTGATGAGTTTGTAGCGTGGCAGCGCAGCGCTGCCGCGAGCGGGCCAATGACACCTTCGGGCAGCGAGCCCTGAACACCCGGCTGTTCTGAAGACACCCGCGGGCAGCTTCAGCGGCCCAACATGTTGCCCAGCCGGTTTAAAAGGTTGGCGCCGCCCTGCCACTCGATTCGCTCGATTTTGATCTTGGGAAAGAGCGTGCCTTCCTGGACTTGGCCATAGAACTCGCCCGAGCAGGAGACATGCTGGCAAAGGGTGAGGATCTTTTTGCGATCTTCGCGCGCCAGGTCGTCTATTTCCGCCATGACAGGATTGCTGTCCAGTTCGTTGCGGCGGAGGAAGGTGACATTCATCGATGACTGGATCGATGCCTTGAGTCGGATGCGTTGACCTTTCATCTTGCCGTGGTCTAGCAGAAAGTCGGTGTAGGCGATCGGTTTGTAGCGGGACGTGCTGCTATCGGATGACTCGGGCTGTGCGCGCGCATTGGCAGGAGCGTCCGTGGAGGGGCGTGCCGCTGGGGGAGGCGGGGTGCGTGCAATGGTCGCGGCCGTCGGGGTCATCTCAGCCTCCGGTGCGGCGGCAACCCGGGTGTAGGTGGTCAGGGAAAAGAGACTGCCTGGGCAGGCTTCGCAGAAGTGGGCCCGGTAGACCGTGGTCTCATCCAGGAAGAAAAGGGTCGCGGTGTCACCGGTGAACTGGTCCTCTGTCATGGCCGGCATCACCTCGACAGTACGGAAAGTCGCCTGGCTGATGCCGTCCAGCAAGGCCTTGTTGCGACGCAACGTTGTCTCGGCGTCCCTGCGGACTTGTGGACCCTCTTCCTTGCCGATCATGTCCAGTGCCGCAATGAATTGGCGCTGCTTGGCCAGTAGCTCGTCCTTGTTGACCGTGCCGCTGTAGTAAGCCACGCAGGTCTTCGCGTCGAACCCGGTCGTCATCCGCCACGGACAGTTCTTGAGGCCATCGGTCGAAATGCGCTGGGCGTTGATCGACAGCGCCGAGCCGTCGCTGCCTTCCCACTGGCCATACCAGCGGGGATGCAGGGCCTGGGCCTGTGCTGCGCACAGAGGCAGGATCAGGAAGCACAGGGCCAGCAGGCGATGAAAAGCAGGCAAGGACATGGCGGATGATTCGTGGTCGTTAAGACCATTATCTCCAGCGTCCGGACTCGAATCCGTGGGACCATTTCCAGTTGTGCAATGGGTGCCTTCAGCGGCCGGGTTCAAGCGCGGCGATGCACGCGGCCTAAGGGGCCGCCCAGTCGCCTGATTTGCCCCCGCGCTTTTCGAGCAGCTGCACGCTCTCGATCACCATGCCGCGGTCCGTTGCCTTGCACATGTCGTAGATCGTGAGCAAGGCCACCTGCACCGCGGTCAGCGCTTCCATTTCCACCCCGGTCACGCCCACCGTCTCGGTGGTGCAGCGGCACACCACGGCAGGACTGTCGGCTTCCAGCGCGAACTCCACTGCCACCCGGGTGAGCGGGATGGGGTGGCACAGCGGGATCAGGTCGCTCGTCTTCTTGGCCGCCTGGATGCCGGCGATGCGCGCCACGCCCAGCACGTCGCCCTTCTTCGCGTGGCCCTGGGCCACGAGGTCGAAGGTGGCCTGGGCCATGCGGATGCGGCCCTGGGCCACCGCGACCCGGTGGGTCGGCTGCTTTTTCGATACGTCGACCATGTGGGCCTGGCCCTGGGCGTCAAAATGCGTCAATGGATTCATCTCGGGATATCGGAAGTCGTGGCCTTCGGCCCATGATACGGGCCGCCTTCGCGCGCCTGCGCCCTCTGGCATTCCCGCTGGCCCTGGCCCTCGCAGCCTCGCCGGTCGGCGTGCCCGCACAGGGCCTGCCGCGCGCCGGTGGCGCCGCGGTCTCGGGCGGCCTGCCCACCCTGGGCGATGCCGAGGGCCTGAGCGTGGGCGCCGAGCGCCGCCTCGGCGAGCGCATCGCGCGCGAGTTGTTCCGCGACCCCGACTACCTTGACGACGCGGTGCTGAGCGACTACGTGCAGCAGCTGTGGGTGCCCTTGCTGGCCGCCGCCCGCCAGCGCGGTGAGCTGCCCCCCGACATGGACGAGCGCTTTGCCTGGCGCATCCTGCTCGGGCGCGACCGCAGCATCAACGCCTTCGCCCTGCCCGGGGGCTGGCTGGGCCTGCACCTGGGCCTGATCTCGGCCACCACCACCCGCGACGAAGTGGCCGCAGTGCTGGCGCACGAGTTGAGCCACGTCACCCAGCGCCACATCGCCCGCATGATGACCCAGGACAGCCGGGTCTCGCCGCTGGTGATGGGCGCGATGATCCTGGGCGCCGCCATGGCCACGCGCAATCCGGCCATGGGCCAGGCGGTCGTGGCCGGCGGGCAGACGGTCGCCATGCGCAGCCAGCTCAATTTTTCGCGTGACATGGAGCGCGAGGCCGACCGGGTCGGCTTCGGCGTCCTCACCCAGGCCGGCTTCGAGCCGGCAGGCGTCGTCGCCATGTTCGAGAAGCTGCAGCAGGCCTCGCGCCTGAACGACGACGGCTCCTTCGCCTACCTGCGCACCCACCCGCTCACCACCGAGCGCATCTCCGACATGCGCGCGCGCCTGCCGATGGACATGGGGTCCGCCGGGCCGAAGGCTTCGCGTCCCGACCTGCTCCACGGCCTGGCTGCGGCGCGCGCCAGGGTGCTGTCGGCGCCGGGCGTGGACGCCCTGCGGGTGCTGGTGCGGGAGGCGCAGGCCCTGCCGGCCGACGCGCCCCTGCCTCGCCAGGCCGCGGCCCTCTATGGCGGCGCGCTGGCGTCCCTCAAGCTGCGCGACGCAGCCCAGGCCGCGCGCCTGCAGGCGCGGCTGGCGCGGCTCGACCTCGCGGGCGACCCGGCCGCCGCGCGCTTCGTGCGCCTGCTCGGGGGTGAGCTGGCATGGGCCGCGGGCGACAGCGCCGGCGCGCTGGCCGCCGCCGGCATGCGGCCGGTGGAGCGGCCGGAGGTCCTGCTGGCCGCGATGGCGCAGCTCCAGAGCACGCAGGTGGAGGCCGCGGCCCAGGCGGCCGACCGGCTGCAGTCCTGGGTCCTCGACCATCCGTCGGATGCCACGGCCTGGCAGCTGTTGGCGCAGGCCCAGGGCGCGCGGGGGCTGCCCCTGCGGGCACTGCGGGCGGAGGCGGAGGCGCGGGTGGCAGTGCTCGACTACCCGGCGGCGATGGACCGCCTGCGGGCGGCGCAGAACCTCGCGCGGCGCGGCACCACGGACCATGTCGAGGCGTCCATCATCGACGCCCGGTCGCGGCAGGTGGAATTACTTCTTCGAGAACAGGCCGCCGAGCGCTGACTCGATCACCACGCCCACCAGCGAGTAGGCCAGCGAGCCCACCAGGGCGGCGCCGAAGCCGCGCACCTCGAAGCCGTCGAGGATGCCGGCTGCCGCCCAGAACAGGAGGGCGTTGATGATGAACATGAACAGGCCCAGCGTGAGCACCGTCACTGGCAGGGTGAGGGCCACGAGCACCGGCCGCAGCACCAGATTGAGCAGGCCGATCACCGCCGCGGCGATGAGGGCGGAGACGAAGCTGGTCACCACGACACCGCTGTAGAAGTGGGCGACGAGCAGGAGGGCCGAGGCACTGAGCAGCCAACGGAGCACGGTCTTCATGCGTCGAGAATAGCACCGGCCCGAAGGGGGATGCTCCCGGGCGGTATCATCCGCCTCCCGCCGCGCCGCCCGCGCGGACGGACCCCACCCTCTTCCCATGGCCAGCATCCACATCACCGACATCGAGTCGGCCATCAACTTCTGGCGCGAGCGCAAGCCCTCGCCCGATGGCGTCACGCTCGCACCCGAGCTGCGCGCGCTGGCCGAGGTGTATGCGCTCATGGTGTTTCACCACGAGGACGAGGCGGCGGAAAAGGGCTTTCCGAAGAAGGCCTACGAGGCCTGGAAGGCCTGGTACGACACCACGCCCGACACGCCCTGCATCGCGATCTGCTCCACCAGCCAGGGCGACCCTGATTGCAAGGGCTGCGGCCGCACCTTCGACGAGGTGCAGCACTGGCCCGCGATGAGCCCCGCCGAGAAGCGCGCCACCTGGCGCCGCATCACCCTGCAGGGCGACGCCTGGCGCTTCAACCGCTATCGGGAGCGGGCTGCGGAAGGCGCCGCACCGCAAGCTGCGCCCCAGGCGGAAGGCGAGGCCGCGCAGACGGCTGCCAAGGCCGCCTGACCTGGCGGGAAGAAGCCCGGCCGCCTCCACCACGCCCTGGCGAGAGCCGTAGCTCTCGCGGCGCTTCTCACTTCCAGCGAACCGGCTCGATGTCCACGCTGCGCTGGCCGTCGCCCAGCGTGAGCACCCCTTCCTGCACCGTGGCCTGCAGCTGCATGCTGCGCTGCGCCAGCTGCGCGAGCGCCTGGCTCGCCTCGGTGGGCAGGCGGAAGGCCTCGAGGTTGGACAGGCGCGAGAGCTTGCCCTCGATACCCTTCCACCAGATGTCGGCGGAGTGGGCGAAGGCGTAAACCCGCACCCGGTCGGCCTTGCCGCAGGCCTTGGACAGGGGCTTGTCCTCGGGCTGGCCGACCTCGATCCACAGGCGGTTGCGGCCGGTGAAGTCACGCAGCCAGACGTCGGGCTCGTCGGGATCGGACAGGCCCGCGCCGAAGCCCAGGGTGCCGTCGCCGCCGCAGTCGTCCTGCAGCGCGTGGGCGTTGAGGGCCAGGGCCACCAGCCGCACCATCATGCGTTCGTCGGTCTCGCTCGGGTGGCGGGCCAGGGTCAGCGCATGGTCGGTGTAGCAGCCGTGGTCGATGTCGGCCAGCTGCAGGCTGGCCTTGAAGACGGTGGACTTGAGCGCCACGGGTTCAGACCCGCCGCGCGAGGGTGGCGGCCAGGCCGGTGTAGCTCGCCGGGGTCATGGCCAGCAGCCGGTCCTTCTCGGCCTGCGGAATGTCCAGCGAGCGCACCAGGGCCTGCATGTCCTCGGGGCGCACCGTCTTGCCGCGGGTCACTTCCTTGAGCTTCTCGTAGGCGCCCTCGACGCCGTAGCGGCGCATCACGGTCTGGATCGGTTCGGCCAGCACTTCCCAGGCGGCGTCGAGGTCGGCGGCCAGGGCTTCGGCATTGAGCTCGAGCTTGCCCAGGCCGGTGCCCAGCGAGTGATAGGCCAGCGCGGTGTAGCCCAGGGCCACGCCCATGTTGCGAAGCACGGTCGAATCGGTGAGGTCACGCTGCCAGCGCGAGACGGGCAGCTTCTCGGACAGGTGGCGCAGCAGCGCGTTGGCCAGGCCCAGGTTGCCTTCGGCGTTCTCGAAGTCGATCGGGTTGACCTTGTGCGGCATGGTCGACGAGCCGATCTCGCCGGCCTTGAGCTTCTGCTTGAAGTAGCCCAGGCTGATGTAGCCCCAGACGTCGCGCGAGAAGTCGACCAGGATGGTGTTGGCGCGGGCCACCGCGTCGAACAGTTCGGCCATGTAGTCGTGCGGCTCGATCTGGATGCTATAGGGCTGGAAGGCGAGGCCCAGGCCCAGCGGCTCGGGCGTCTCGACCACCTTGCGGCTGAAGGCTTCCCAGTCGAAGTCGGGCGCGGCGGCCAGGTGGGCGTTGTAGTTGCCCACCGCGCCGTTCATCTTGGCCAGGAGCTTGACGCCCGCGATGCGCTCGCGCGCGGCGGCCAGGCGCATGACCACGTTGGCGATCTCCTTGCCCACGGTGGTGGGCGAGGCGGTCTGGCCGTGGGTGCGAGAGAGCATCGGCACCTCGGCGAAGCCGTGGGCCATGCCGCGCAGGGTGTCGGTCAGGCGGTCGAGGCCCGGAAGGATCACCTGCTCGCGGGCGGCCTTGAGCTGCAGGCCGTGGCTGGTGTTGTTGATGTCCTCGCTGGTGCAGGCGAAGTGCACGAACTCGGCGGCGGCCTTGAGCTCGGGGCGGGCCTCGAACTTCGACTTGATCCAGTATTCCACCGCCTTGACGTCGTGGTTGGTGGTCTTTTCGATGTCCTTGATCGCCTGCGCGTCGGCTTCGGAAAAATTCTCCACCAGGCCCAGCAGGTAGGTGCGCGCGCCCGCCGACAGGGGCTTGAATTCGCCGAAGCCCGCATCGGACAGGGCGATGAACCAGCAGATTTCGACCTGCACACGGCGGTGCATGAAGCCCATTTCGCTCATGAGGGGGCGGAGCGCGCCGAGGCGGCCGGCGTAGCGGCCGTCCAGGGGCGAGAGGGCGGCGATCGTGGAGTGCGTCATGCCCCCGATTGTAGGTGGCGCCCCTCCGGAGGGAGCCCTCGCCCGGCACCGCCTAGAATCAACTCCCTTCCCGAGAAAGTCCAAGAGCTTGACCATGAAACTGATCGGCGCCATCACCAGCCCCTACGTGCGCAAGGTGCGCATCGTCATGGCCGAAAAGAAGCTGGAGTACCAGCTGGTGCTCGAGGACGTCTGGTCGGCCGACACCGCCATCAGCCAGTCCAATCCCCTGGGCAAGGTGCCCTGCCTCGTGATGGAAGGCGGCGAGGCGCTGTTCGACTCGCGCGTCATCGTCGAATACCTGGACACGCTCTCGCCGGTGGGCAAGCTCATTCCGGCCGTCGGCCGCGAGCGCGCCGAGGTCAAGACCTGGGAGGCGCTGTCCGACGGCGTGCTCGACGCCCTGATCCTGGCGCGCCTGGAGGCCACCTGGCCGCATCGCCGCGAGGGTGAGCGCAGCCAGGCCTGGATCGACCGGCAACTGGGCAAGACCCGGGACAGCCTGCAGGCCCTGAGCCTGGGCCTGGGCGACAAGCCTTTCTGCACCGGCAACCACCTCACGCTGGCCGACATCGCCGTCGGCTGCACCCTGGGCTACCTCGACTTCCGCTTCCCGCAGATCGACTGGCGCACGCCCCATCCCAACCTCGCCCGCCTGTACGAGAAGCTGATGCAGCGTCCCAGCTTCACCGAGACCGTGCCGGCCTGAGCCGGGTCGTCGCGATGGCTGCGACCGCCGCCCTGCCCCTGCCGGAGTTCCTGGGCAAGATCGTCCCGCGCGACCAGGCCCCGGCCCGCCTCGCGCGCCTGGCGGGGCCGGTGGTCTTCACCAACGGCGTCTTCGACGTCCTGCACCGCGGCCACGTCACCTACCTGGCGCAGGCCCGCGCCCTGGGCGGCTCGCTCGTGGTGGGCCTCAACTCCGACGCCTCCGCGCGCCGCCTGGGCAAGGGCCCGGACCGGCCCCTCAACCCCGAGCAGGACCGGGCGCTGATGCTGGCCGCCCTCGCCAGCGTGGACTTGGTCACCTGGTTCGACGAGGACACGCCGGTGCAGCTGCTCTCGGAGCTGCGGCCGTCCATCTATGTGAAGGGCGGCGACTACGACATGGCCACCCTGGCCGAGACCCGGCTGGTCGAGGGCTGGGGCGGCCGGGCGCTGGCGATTCCCTTTGTCGACGGCTACTCCACCACGGCCTTCGTCAAGCGCATTCGCGGCGAGCAGGGCTGAGGTTTCCCTCGCGGAAATGAAAAGGGCGAGTCCGCGGACTCGCCCTTTTGCCTGGTGCCGCTCAGTGCCCGGCGTCGCCGGTGGCCGCCGGGGCCCCGCGTCCGCGCAGGCGGCGGAACTGCCGCTTGCTGAATTCGAGCACGTCGTCCACGTAGGTGAACACCACCGGGATCACCAGCAGCGACAGCACGGTGGACGTGATCAGGCCGCCGATCACCGCGATCGCCATCGGCGAGCGGAAGCTCGGGTCGGCGGTGCCCCAGCCGATCGCGATCGGCAGCATGCCCGCGCCCATGGCGATGGTGGTCATGATGATGGGGCGCGCCCGCTTGTGGCAGGCGTCGATCAGCGCGTCGAAGCGGCTCATGCCGTGGTCGCGGCGGGCGACGATGGCGTACTCCACCAGCAGGATGGAGTTCTTGGTCGCAATGCCCATGAGCATGATCAGGCCGATCAGCGAGGGCATGGAGAAGGACTTCTGCGCCACCAGCAGGCCGACGAAGGCGCCGCCCAGCGCCAGCGGCAGCGCCGCCAGGATGGTGACCGGGTGCAGGAAGTCCTTGAACAGCAGCACCAGCACGATGTAGATGCACAGCACGCCGGTGAGCATGGCCAGGCCAAAGCTGGCGAACAGCTCGCCCATCACCTCGGCGTCGCCCACCTCCACCACCTTCACGCCCGCGGGCAGCTGACGGATGGAGGGCAGCTCCTGCACCTTCGCGGTCACATCGCCCAGGGGCAGGCCGGACAACTCGACCTCGAAGGTGATGTTGCGCGAACGGTCGTAGCGGTCGATCAGGGCCGGGCCGCCACTGAGTTCCAGCGTGGCCACCTGGCCCAGCATCACCGGGCCGCGGCTGCCCGGCACGGTGAGGCGCTCGAGCACCGACAGGTCGCGCCGCGCGGATTCATCGAGCTTGACGACGATGGGCACCTGGCGCTGGGCCAGATTGAGCTTGGGCAGCTGCGCGTCGTAGTCGCCCAGGGTGGCGATGCGCAGGGTCTCGCCGATGGCGGCGCTGGTCACGCCCAGGTCGGCGGCGCGGGTGAAGTCGGGCCGGGCGACGATTTCGGGGCGGATCAGGCTGGCGCTCGAGGCCACGCTGCCCAGGCCGGGGATGCTGCGCAGGTCGCGCTCCACCGCGCGGGCGGCGGTGGCCAGGGCCTGCGGGTCCTCGCCGGTGAGGACGAGGATGTACTTCTCGCCCGAGCCGCCCAGGCCCACCTTGCTGCGGATGCCCGGCACGCCCTCGAGCGCCTGGCGGATGTTGTTCTCGATCGGCTGCTTGCGCGGGCGGGTGCCGCGCTCGGCCAGCTGGATGGTGAGCGTGGCCTTGCGCACCTCGGCCGCGCCCACCGAGGCGAAGGGGTCGCCGCCGGCGCTGCCGCCGCCGATGGTGGTGTAGACGCTCTTCACGTGGTCCACGCCCATGATGCGCTGGCGGGCGACTTCCGCCACGTCCTTCGTCTGCGCCAGGGTGGAACCGGGCGGCAGCTCGAGGTAGACCTGGGTCTGCGAGTTGTCGTCCGGCGGGATGAAGCCGGTGGGCAGCAGCGGAATCAGCAGGATGGAGCCGACGAAGAACAGGAAGGAGAACAGCACGGTGAGCACCCGGTGCTTCATGCACCAGCGCGCCGCGACCAGGTAGGTGCGCATCCAGCGCGGGTCGCCGTGGTCCTGTACCACCGGCCGCATCAGGTAGGCGGCCATCATCGGGGTGAGGATCCGCGCCACCACCAGCGAGGCGAACACCGCCAGCGCCGCGGTCCAGCCGAACTGCTTGAAGAACTTGCCGGCGATGCCGCTCATGAAGGCGGTGGGCAGGAAGACCGCGATCAGGGTGAAGGTGGTGGCGATCACCGCCAGGCCGATCTCGTCGGCCGCCTCCATCGCCGCCTGGTAAGGCGTCTTGCCCATGCGCAGGTGGCGCACGATGTTCTCGACCTCCACGATCGCGTCGTCGACCAGGATGCCGATCACCAGCGAGAGCGCCAGCAGGGTGACCACGTTGATCGAAAAGCCCAGCAGGTACATGCCGATGAAGGCGGGGATCGCCGACATGGGCAGGGCTACCGCCGAGACGAAGGTGGCGCGGGCGTCGCGCAGGAACAGCCAGACCACCGCCACCGCGAGGATGGCGCCTTCGTACAGCAGCTTGAGCGAGCCGTCGTACTCCTCCTCCACCGGGGTGACGAAGTCGAAGGCCTGGGTCAGCACCAGGTCGGGGTGGGCGGCCTGCAGCGCCTCGAGCGCGCGGCGCACGCCGGCGCCGACTTGCACCTCGCTCTCGCCCTTGCTGCGGGCGACCTCGAAGCCGACCACCGGCTTGCCATCGAGCATGGCGGCGGCGCGCGGCTCGGCCACCGTGTCGGAGATGGCGGCCACGTCCTGCAGCTCGATCCGGCGGCCGCCAGAGAGCGGGATCTCGATGCGGCCGATCTCGGCCGCCGAGCGCACGGTGGCCAGGGTGCGCACCGGCTGCTCGCCGCCGCCGAGATCGGCGCGGCCGCCGGCGCTTTCGAGCTGCATCTGGCGCAGCGCGCGCGAGACGTCGGCCGCGGTCACGCCCAGGGCCTGCAGGCGCTGCGGGTCCAGCGCCACCTGCACGATGCGGTTGACGCCGCCGACGCGGGTGACCGCGCCCACGCCCTTGACGGCCAGCAGCTTGCGCGAGATCTCGTTGTCCACGAACCAGGACAGGGCCTCCTCGTCCATGCTGGGCGAGGCGATGGTGTAGGCCAGCACCGGCTGGCCGGCGAGGTTCAGCTTGCTGATGACGGGGTCACGCAGGTCGGCGGGCAGGTCGGCGCGGATGCCGGCCACCGCCGAGCGCACGTCATCTACCGCTTCCTGCACCGGCTTCTCGAGCCGGAACTCGGCGATCAGGGTGGCGGTGCCGTCCTGCGCCTTGGTGGTGATGTGCTTGAGCCCCTGGATGGTGGCCAGGGCGTTCTCGATCTTGCGGGCGACGTCGGTTTCCATCTGCGCCGGCGAGGCGCCGGGCAGGATGGCGGTGACGCTGACCGTGGGCAAATCAATGTCGGGGAAGTTCTGCACCTTCATCGCCTGGAAGCCCAGGAGGCCGGCGAAGGTCAGGAGCACGAACAGCATCACGGCCGCAATCGGGTTGCGGATGGACCAGGCGGAAACGTTCATTGCGGCAGGCTCCGGTGGCTCACTTGGCGGCGGGCTTGGAAGCCGCCGCCTTCGTCGGTGCAGAGGCCGATGCGGCGGGGGCCGCGGCGGCTGCGGCCACCCGCACCAGGTCGCCGTCGGTGAGGAAGCTGCCGCCGGAGGCGACGATGCGGGCATTGGCGTCGAGCCCGCCGGTCACTTCGGCGCGGTCACCGGCCACGCGGCCGACCTGCACCTTGGTGGCGGCGACGCGGTCGCCCTCGCCCAGGCGCATCACGTAGCTGAAGCCGTCACGCACCACCAGCGCCGTCTGCGGCACGGTGAGCGCGTTGCTCGCGCCGAGCTGGAACTCGCCGCGGGCGAACATGCCGGCCAGGGCGCGCGAGGGCTGGCCCGGCGTGGCCACCGGCGCCACATCGACATAGACCAGGCCGTTGCGGGTCTGCGGTTCCACCGTCGGGCCGATGGTGCGCACCTTGCCGCGCAGCTGGGTGCCGCTGGCGGCGGTGACGGTGGCCGGCGTGCCGGGCGCGAGGCGCGCCAGTTCGGCGCTGGTCACTTCGGCGCGCCACTCGAGGCGGCCCTGGCGGATCAGGCGGAACAGCTCGGTGCCGTTGCCCACCACCGCGCCCACGGTGGCATTGCGGGCGGAGATGATGCCGTCGTCGGGCGCCAGCACCTGGGCCTGCGACAGGCGCACCGCCTGCGCCTCGTAGCTGGCACGCGCGGCCTGCACCCGGGCCTGGGCGGTCTTCTCGGCGGTGATGTACTGGTTGATCTGCGAGGCCGACATCGCGCCCGAGGGCTGGAGCGCGCGGGCGCGCTCGGCGTTGGCGGTGGCTTCGGCGGCGGCGGCCTCGGCCTCGGCGACCGAGGCGCGGGCCTGGGCCGCGGCCGCGCCCAGGGTGTCGGTGGCGAAGACGGCCAGCACCTGGCCCTTCTTCACCACGTCGCCCACGCTGGCGCGCACTTCCACCAGGCGCAGGCCGCCGGCTTCGGCGCCGACGCTGGCCTCCTGCCAGGCGGCCAGGCTGCCGTTGGCGGCCAGGGTCATGGGCAGGCTGGCGCGCTGGGGCGTGACCACGCTCACGGTGAGCGCGGGCCGCGGCGCGGAGGCCGGGGCCTTCTTGTCCTGGGCGACCGCGACCAGGGCGGCGGTGGCGGCCAGGCCGGCGGCGCCGAGCACCAGGGCGCGGCGGGGCTGCATACGGGCAGCGAGGGAGGTGAGGGAGGGCTTGGAATTCATGGCGTCGTGATGCGAGGAAAGGGGTGGCGCGGAAGTCGCGGGTCGGCGGGGGCGGGTCCTGCGGGTGGCGTGCTCGGGCGCGGGGGTCAGCGGCTCGCCGCGGAGGTGGATGCGGGCGCGGGGATTGCGGCGGAGGCGGGAGCCGCTGCGGCGGCCGGGGCACCAGCCTGCCAGCCGCCGCCGGCGGCGCGGTACAGGGCGATCCAGCCGTCCTGCAGCTCCCGCTGCAGCTGCACCAGGGCGGTCTCGGCGGCCAGCACGTTGCGGCGCGCGTCCTCGAGCTCGACGAGGCTGGCCAGGCCGTTGCGGTGGCGGGTCTCGGTGGCCTCGAAGGAGGCGCGGTAGCCCTCGGCCGCGGCCCGTGCGTCGGCGCTGCGGCCCCGCGCGGCGTCCAGGGCCAGCAGGGCCTGCTCCACCTCCTGCACCGCGCGCCGGGCCTGGGCCTGGTAGCGGGTGACGGCCTCGTCGTAGCGGGCCTTCGCGGCCTCCACGTTGGCGGCGCGGCGGCCGGCGTCAAAGATCGGCAGGGTGAGCGCCAGCGGGCCGAAGGACCAGGTCTGGGCGCTGGTCTCGCTGCCTGCTGTACGCACCTGGCCCGAGGCCACGCTGCCATTGAGCGTGAGGCGCGGGTAGCGGTCGGCCTGGGCCGCGCCGATGTCGGCGACGGCCGCGGCGACCGCGCGCTCGGCCTGGTACAGGTCAGGCCGCTGGCCCAGCACCTGTGCGGGCACGGCGGACACCGCGAAGAGGGGCGTGCCGGCCAGCGCGGTCATGGCGCTCACCGGGTCGGCAGGAGCGGCGTCGCCCTGGCGGGCGAGCCGTTCGCCCAGGGCCGGCGCGGGCTGCGCGGTGAGGGCGGCCAAGGCCTGCAGCTGCGCGTCGCACAGGGCCTTCTGCTGGCGCAGGCGGGCCGCGCCCTCGGCGGCGCTGGCGCGGGCCAGGGCGGCGGTGGCGGGCGCGGTGAAGCCGGCGTCGGCCGAGGCCTGCACCAGGCGGGCGGTTTCGGCGCGGGAGGCGGCATCCTTCACCGCCACCGCGCGCTGGCGCTCGCAGTTGCGCCAGCCCAGGTAGGCCGAGGCGGTGTCGGCGGCCACGCTCACGCGGGCCTCGTGCCAGCCGGCGTCGGCGGCGGACAGGCGCGCCTCGGCGGCCTCGCGGCCGGCACGCCCGGCGCCGAACAGGTCGATCTCCCAGCTGGCCTGCAGGCCGGCCTGGGCCACGGTGTTGGGCGGAATGAGCAGGTTGGTGTTGCTGCGCGTGCCCGAGGCGCTGGCGTCGACCCTGGGCAGGGTGGCGGCGCCAGCGGCCACCAGGGTGCCGCGGGCCTGGACCAGGCGGCTGCGCGCGGCGGCCAGCGTGGGCGAAGCCTGCTGCGCGGCGGCTATCAGCTCGGACAGCAGCGGGTCGTTCCACTGCTTCCACCAGGTGGCCAGCTGGCCGACCTGGCCGCCGTGCGGCGGCGGCACCGCCGGCGGCAGGGCCGATTGCCAGCCGGCGGGAGGGGTGACGGCAACGGACGCGGCCGGCGGGGTGACGCTGGCGCAGCCGGCCAGCGCCGCCAGGAGGGAGAGTGCGGCGAGGCCGCGAAGACGTGGAGTCATGGGCGGGGATTGTCCCAGCGATTCAGGGGCGGCCGGCGCGGGCCCTGCCATTGACTGGCCCGGCATGGGGTTGCCGGACGCGCGCGGCGCGCGTGAGATGCGGCCGAGCTACGCCACCCCGGACACGGGGTGCGCGCAGCGGCCCTGGTCCCCCGCTTCAGCCGCCGAACACCGCCTGCCACAACGCCAGCACCGCCGCGCGCTCGGCGGCCAGCTCGCCCTCGGGCACCTGGGTGGGCTGCTCGTTCAGGCGGGCCGCGTGCTGGGCGCGGCGCAGGTTGCGGTAGGCGTCGGCGGCGGCGCGGCCCACGCCGGCGGGCAGCAGGCCCGCGGCCTCGGCCCGCTGCAGCAGGGCGATGTTGCCCACATTGGGAATCAGCTCGCGGTGCGCCGCGGCATGGGCCAGCACCAGGTACTGCACCGCGAACTCGGCATCGACCATGCCGCCGGCGCTGTGCTTCACGTCGAAGTGGCCCTCGGGCACCGGGCGGGCCTGGGCCACGCGCTGGCGCATGCCCACGATTTCCTGGCGCAGGGCGGCCTGGTCGCGGGGCGCGGTGATCACCGCCTCGCGCACCGCGTCGAAGCGCGGCGCGAGCTCGGCCTCGCCCATGACGAAGCGGGCGCGGGTCATGGCCTGGTGCTCCCAGGTCCAGGCGGTGTTGCTGCCGCGGTTCTGCTGGTAGTCGGCAAAGGCGCGGAAGGTGGTGACCAGCAGGCCCGAGTTGCCGTTGGGGCGCAGCGCGGTGTCGATCTCGAACAGGTCGCCCTCGCCGGTCTTGGTGGTGAGCCAGTTGATCAACTTGCGCACGAAGGCGGCATAGGCCTCCGGCGCGTTCTCGTCCTCGTCGTCGTAGACGAAGACGATGTCCAGGTCGCTGCCGTAGCCCAGCTCCTTGCCGCCGAGCTTGCCGTAGCCGATGACGGCGAAGCGCGGCGTCTCCCGGTGCCGGTTGCGCAGACGCTCCCAGCACCAGCGGGCGGTCACCCGCAGCGTGGCGTCGGCCAGGGCGCTCAAGTCGTCGGCGACCTGTTCCACCGTGAGCCGGTCTTCGATGTCGCGCGCCAGGGTGCGGAACACCTCGGCGTGGTGGGCGCGGCGCAGCAGGTCCAGCAGCGTCTCGTCGTCGTCCTCGCGGGTGCGGGCCAGGGCGGCGCGGCGCTGCTCGAGCTCCTGCTCGAAGGCGGCCGGGTCGAAGCGCTCCTCCAGCAGGCTGGAGCCGGCGAGTTCGTCGATCACCCCCGGGTGCTTGAGGAGGTAGCGGGCCGGCCAGCGGGCTGCGCCCAGCACCCGCAGCAGGCGCTCGTGCACGGCGGGCCGCTCGACCAGCAGCGCCAGGTAGCTCTCGCGGCGCAGCAGCGGCTCGATCCAGTCGGCCATGCGCAGCGCCGCTTCCTCGGTGACGCGGTTCTCCTGCAGCCACTGCGCGGTGCGGGCCACCAGGCGGCCCAGGCGCGCGCGCGAGTCCTCGCGCAGGGCCAGCA
>JACCDY010321600.1_pt1 | contig 15928 bp, 6 predicted proteins | sample 7446391 | NCBI WGS metagenome assembly JACCDY01 (sample SAMN15323451, study PRJNA562643) | freshwater metagenome | isolation source: river surface water | place: USA:Blue River Watershed | collected 2017-08-18
CCGCTTTCCCCAGCCTTGATAATTTAGTAACAGCCGCCCAGCTGTCGACAATGAGTACAGCAATCGGCTCCCAACAAGCATCAACGGGCGCTCTTTCAACATATGTTGCCGTCTCCGTTCCCACCTATGCAGATATCTCAACACTCTCAGCAGCAATTGGCATCTTAGATGCGAGTTCAGCCTCTTTATCAACCTATGTACATACACAGACTGCGACAAAGGGTGAACTCTCTACATTATCGAGTTCAGTCAAAACTCTATATTCAGATGTCTCAGCAATTGCATCATCCCTAACTGTATTCCAACAGGGGGCAACAGGCAACGATCTCTCCACACTCAGCTCGGCCCTTTCAACAATCAACTACAACTTCACAGATCTCTCAAATTATGTCTATCGATCCACCGCAACCACTCAACAATTTGCCACTCTTAGTTCAGCAGTCTCCACTTTTGGCGGGCAGGCAGCTGCGATATCGACATATACTCAGACACAGACGGCCAAGAAGTCAGATATCTCAACCTTGTCGGCGTCTATCCAGGCCCTTGAGGGGAACTTCTCGACCCTGTCGAGTGCTTTCCAGACATATGTCGAGACGAATGTGACAGCAGCAGATATCTCAAACATCAGTACGAATATTGGGCTTACAAACCAAGGGCTCTCTACCCTTTCATCGACATCACAAACTAATTACAACAGTCTGAGTACATATTATATTAATCTCGGCGCCCAGGTGTCGACACTTTCTGCCCAGGTCGCAATCCTTGGTCCAGGTAAGACGACCTCAATTAACAATTTCTACTATTCCACCAACTATTCGACGCTCTCCTCTTATATTGAGGCCCTAACTGTCAGCTACGAGCAGCTCTCAATTTATGTTGGTGCATCAACTGCAACGAAGGCGGATATTTCAACTCTCTCTGCGTCAATTAGGAGATACAATCAGGGGTATGCAGGGCTTTCGACGTATATAGGGGTGTCATCTGCAACACAAAATGATATTTCCACGCTTTCAACCTATATTCGACAGACACGTAATCAGTATGCAGATCTCTCTACATTTGTTGCCACATCTGTTCCTACAACGGCAATCTTGAGTAGTTTTAGTACGGGTATTGGCAATAATACATCAACCCTCAATCAGCTCTCAAACTATGTTGTTGCATCAACTGCGACGAAAGCCGAGGTGTCAACTCTGAAGGATGATCTCGTGCGTTTGACAGATCAGTTAAGCAATGTGTCGATCTATGTCTATGCCAGTACACCTACTCTAGCCCAGTTTGATACTCTCTCAACAGCCCTCAAGAATTTCATTGGATCAGCCGTATCTTCAGATAACTTGTCGACTCTATCGACAACTCTCGGTCAATATAATGTGTCTACTCAATCATCCCTAACTGTACTCGCGGTTGATGTATCTGAGTTATCCACATACGTTGCATTCAATACAGTTAGTCAGGCTGATTATGATACATTACTAGGCGGCATGAATATGTTGGCTGAAAGTACACTAGCACTCTATAACTACGCTATAGTATCAACCGCAACCTACAAAGATATCTCAACACTTTCTGAGTCTATAGGTTATCTTAATACGCGTGTAGTGGTGCTCTCCACTTATGTGCAAAATAGTACAACAACACTTAAGCAGTTTAGTACATTCGAATCGACCATAACAGGACAATTAGATAGTAGTATTCGTGGTATTCAGGAGCATCCTATTTTTGTGGGTGAGTTAGCCCTTAAGAGTATTTATACCTATGCGGTTAAGGCGGCAGAGGATCCTGTTGATTCAGGGCCACTCTACATCGTTGGCGATCCTCAGGGTGGTATAAATGTTCGTGCAGACATGACTTCTTTTAGTAGTTTAACAGGGCAAGGACTTGGGCAGGTATATGGTAATTTCTATGGTACGCTCAATAATGTTGGTGGTACATTTACTGGTACGCTGGACAATGTGGGTGGTACTTTTACTGGTACTGTTAACAGTCTCGAGAGTATTGATTTGACATCAGGTAATTTGCGAGTGCAACAGGGATCTGTCACTCTGCAGAATGGTAATGTGTATGCATCATCGGGCAATGTGTACGCTAATAACTTCTATGGTAATTTCCAAGGAACGGTCCAGGCAACCGCGACGGGTCCTGTGGATACTGCGTATGACATCCGCACAACGCAGAACCTCTATGTTGGTGGAAATACTTATGTCGGCGGATATTTGTCGACGCACACGGCGGTCATATCGTCGATCGGTGTAGGGATCCAGAACCCTCAGTATCCTGTTGATATTGCAGGATCCCTACGTGTACAGGATCTTGTTCAGCAGATGAAGCCATTGACCCTGACGCCGGCTAGTTCATGGACGCCGGCGCTCTTTCAGATACCTAATAGCGATGGCTATTTTGAGATTGAGATTATTCAGCCAGTTAATAATGTATTACAAAATACCACAGCTAATCCCACTGGACTTGTTGTCAACACAGCTGGTTATATTAAAATAGCTGGATGTGGTGGTCTAACACAATCAGATACAATACGTACATTTAATGCGACGAATGTGGATCTTGAATTTAGTATAGGAAGAAATGCTACAGGAGTCCCTAACTATACAAAACTGTTTTATGATATTTCATTTATTACGATGGATAATGACACTAGTTCGTTTTTAGTTGTATATTTGAACACAGGACCATCTCGGACAGCACCTGCTCAACCTTCTTTTTTACCATCTGTATCAGGATACACATACTACTACCGTATCAAGACAGGTGCGCGGTTTATTAGTATAGGACCAGCAACATATCAATCAAGAACAGGTCCAAAAACACTAACAGACATAACATACTCAACATCACCAACATCACCAACCCCTAATGGTATTTTCAACACAATGACAAGTGCAAAGATCAAGGGTTATAAAACCTTTTCTCCACAAATGCTATCAAATGCATTTACAACCACAGTACCTGTGGGTGATTTAAATACGACTGTTGGTGTCAATAGACCATTTGCCGCTGGGTACAATTTGGATGTTTCTGGTACAGCACGTATAACAAGTAGTTTAACAGCAACAATAATAAGAAGTGTTAATTTGAATGTAAGTACAATAACTGCAAATAGATGTGCATCGCAAATTATAAATGTTAATCAATTACTAGGTGTTGGTATGCCTCCAAATAATAATTATGCAGTGAGTATTAGCGGTGATCTATATGTATCTGGAAATATTATTGGTCTTAACAGTATTTCTCGAAAAGCCATACGTATTGTATTGAATTCAAATAGATCAGAATACCCTCAACCTGGGTCAATAGAATGGCCTACGCAATTCAATTTTGTTAGAATCTACTACATGGGTGGTGGAGGTGGTGGTGCAGCTGGTGTTCGAGTAGAATCAACATCAGGTTCAACTGATTTGTATAGTGTAGGTGGTGCGGGCGGAGGTTCAGGGCAAGTTAAAGTGCAGACATTCCAGCGCCCAGATCGCACTACGCCATATTATTTCCAGTATATATTAGGTTATGGCGGGGAACCAGGAAAAGCCCTTGATCTCAGTGGAGGTTCTTCAACTGATACTAATAACTACATTAAAAATATAGATAGGATAACATTCCAAAATATTATGGATCTGCTTGGTGGTGGTGGTGGATTTACTGTTATACAATGTGCAAATAGTTCTGGTACACTTGTACCTTTAACGGGTTATCCTGAAAATAATGTATCTAAAATATATGCATATGGTGGTAATGGGGGTGGATTACCGTATGTGACAAGTAATTACTACAGCAAATCACTAACAGATGTAGTATCACAAGCACCATCATTTACAATAACACAAACATCTAGCGGATGTTCTTGTCCAACTGTATCTAATCCGCAATCTCAAAATGTAACAGGCATGGATGCAAAGCCGGCTGATGCGACAAAAATCTATCCTGCTTGTATAACATGGGGCGGTAATGGTGGCGGTATAGCACAAAATGCTGATACAGGTGCAATAACATTTTTAGATTCAAATGGATTTAGTTATGGTGGTGGTATTGGAGGTAGTTTTGGAGGATCAACTGACTATACAACAGCATCTGCACCTATCAATTCTAGTAGTAATGTTGATCTCAGTACAAAACTCTCTTTATCTGGTGTAGGTTATTCAAATATAGGTTTGAAGTTTGATTATATGGGTGGTAGTTATAATACAACAACAAAGAAATATCATACTAATAGGGAACAGGATCGCGTTGAAGCACCAAATACACCAACTGGATCATTAAAATCAGCAGGAGCACACGGAGGGGCGATTGCCCTTTCCAATGCAGATGCATATGCAAAAGGATCTCCTAGATATACTGGTTATAATGGTAGCACTAACTTAACAGTATCAGGTGCAGGTGGTGGCGGTGGACCACTTGGTGGGCGTGCAGCGTATGGTTCAGGAAATGATAAATATAATGGTGCGCGTGGTATCTTTGGCTGCGGTGGTGGCGGTGGTATGGCATTTTCTGTATATAATCCAAATAACCCTTCTCAATTTGCAGGAAAAGCATCTGGTGGGCGTGGCGGTGGTGGCTGGATCTCATTCGAATTCTATAACACGGCCGCTACTATAGATTTCATCAATATTAATGCGCAAGGTAATGCATATGATATTACACCTGTTGTTGATGATAATTTGTATGATTTTCCTAGTACAATAAACTTCTAATTGCATCAGCGCCCTGCGCTGGCACATGCCCACCGCCTCTCTCACACTCCTAATAGTATGGCGACATCCAATCGTGTGTCCCTGGACACGAATGTTATTAATCTGAGGACGATGTTTGCATTTTCAACTGCAAACATCCCTGTTTCAACAAATTACATACAAACAACCGGCACACAAGGGCTCTTCCAGTGGTCTGATGCACTACAGAATCTCAGCAGCTACGGCGTCAATCTCCCTTCGAGTATAGCCGCTGTTAAGACGGCGATCGTTAATACATCAACTGCAATAACAGCTCCTGCGCGCATCTATGCCTCTCTCACACTCCTAAATGTATTATCCAACTACACCCATACTGCTATATCTACCACAGCTCTCCAGGCTGTATCTCAACTCTCCTCATTTTCAACCTCAATAGCTGATCTATTATCCACCTACAAGTACTATTCAACAACAAGTCTCGCAACCCCTCAAAATCTGCGTCAAACAACAATAGCCGTTCAAGCAGCTAGTGATGCATCTTATCGTCGTGAAGCAATTAATATGTCAACCATTTCATCCAGCACTGGCTCTGATACTAGTACTATAAATGGGGCTCTCAGACAGTTTTCAACAAACTACCAGACTCTGTCTACATTTATGACAGCTACTTATGCTAATCAATCTACTGTGGTTAGGTCCATACAATTAGCGCCTTCAACGATTGCATCAAATTTATCGAGTCTAATTTCAACACAGTATGGAGATATTAATACTGTATCCAGTCTACTTTCAACGCAGTCGAATTTCTTTGCCACGCAGACATTTGGGCCACAGTATTCGTCGCTGTCGACATCAATTAATCAGACGCTCAGTAGTGTTAGTACAGCCATTTATGAGCAGACAATCTACTATTCAACCCTTTCATCGTATACTGCATCAAACACTATTCCTGCATCTCAGATATCCTCTTTTGCTGCGAATGATCTCATCCCGCCTGGCTACAGACCGACCAAAGAGTTCCTCATCCTCGCAGATACAGCACCAGGCAGATATCTCCTCATCCCAGATATCTCAGCCATCTCGACGACTCAAACAGGACTCTTGACAATCGAGGAGATTGGGGGCTTCTCCTCACGTCAAGATATCATTGGTACAACAGATCAGATACTCGCATTTGGACGAGATAATCTGACTAATCTGACACTTTTTGATACAATAACGCTGCAACCAACTGCATCATATTATGCACCCATCGGCGCTAACGGTATCTATCGCGCCGGCATCTATCACCCTAAATACCATTATGTACTTATTGGAACAAACTCTGCATTCCCAACACAAACACTAACTCAATTTGTAGAGACAGATCCATACAGAATAAGCCTTTTTAACGTTGGTCAATATATCCCAGATATACGGGCAATAGCTAAGTCGCCTACAGGAGATATTATAGTTGGTGGAACGGCGAGTGGTATTTCAGTGGTGGGATATAATCCAGCCACTGACTCTGATCTGATTTTTGAGACATTCTCATTCTATTCCTCGGGTGCCACACTACCACCTAATGGTATAACAGCTCTGGACTGTAGCGCGGGCTACTGGATTGCGGGTGGTCGAGGAGTCCCAGATAAGATTGTATCTTACATGACAGATATCTCTGGTAGGAACCTTAATCGTTGGGCACGGGCAGATATCTCTCAAGTTCCTCAAGATCTGTCGTCTGCGATCTATCTCATCTCAGATATAACCTGGGCCGCTGGTAAATGGATTTCTATAGCTACGCCAATCGCTGCACCACCAACCAGCTCGCTACCACTTCTAATCTATGAATCATCTAATAGTATAACATGGACAGTTAGGAGAACAACACTGTCTGGAGAGGACCTATTTGGAACAACACCAGATCCTACAAAACTGCATTTATATGCAGCAGCAAATGGAATAATCTATCTTCAGACACAGACCTCATTGTATCAAGCATCTATATCTGCACTGACAACCTGGCGCCTTGCCATACCACGAACAACTCAACGATTTAATTCACTTCTTGGTACATATATACCAGCAAATACAATTGAGTATAATACACTATATTTAAAAAAACAGATTGAATTGAACGATACGCTTTATAAGACAACTTCAAGTATATTAGCAATAAGTACAGCAACACGTGATAATATTTCATCGTTGTCAACTCAGCTAGCGCAAGGCACAGATGGCATCTCTCAAGACACACTCTCAACATTGTCTACTGCGCTCGGTTATGTATCAGAATATCGCATTCAGACAGCATCCAGTTTTACAACAACATATACCACACGAACAGATATTTCTAGTTTAACAACTCAATACAACACAGAGATAAATCCCAGTTTCTCATCGCTCTCATCCTATTTTTCGACGTCAGTTAAGGCGGCTAATCTATCTACATTATCGACGCTATTTGCGGGTAGAACAGATCCGCAGACGACCACCGCGGAACTCATATCAACTACTGCTGGAATCTATTCGTATCCTGTCTACTCGACGATAACAGCACCGCAAGTACAGGCTCAAAGACTGAATATAGCTCTACAAGATATCTCAGATCAAATAGCCCTAACTGTACAATTAGGGGCAGGTGGTAGATTTTATATTAATAGTAATGCTGATCCAAATGCTACAACAATGTCTTATGCAGGGGGGATAACAACAATGAATACAAACTTTGTTGTGGATGGCTATTTGTCAAAGGTGGCAGGTACGTTCAATATCGAGCATCCTGATCCAGGTGCAGCAGCGGCGGGCTACAGACTCCGTCATTCATTTGTGGAGGCACCGACACGTGGTGAAAATATTTACAGATATGTTGTATCTGTACACGATGGCCGAGGTTTGGTTGAGCTTCCGTCTTATTTTGAATCGTTGAATGAGAATCCGCAAGTTTGGGTGCAACCTGCTACCTTTGCCCAGGCCCGTGCAGAGATCAGTGGCCGATTCCTAACTGTATTTGCGTCAGAGGATTGCGAGGTGTCGGTCATGGTTGTTGGAACTCGTGCTGACCCAGCAGCTCGCAAGGGCTTTGATGATCGTGGGGGGGTTTATTTTTCACGATGAAAGTCTATGAACTAATAAGGAATGTCGTCGAATCTCAGAAGTTATGACACTAATTTAGTCATTTTGAGGAATGCATTTGCATTCTCAAATGCAACTATCCCTGTCAGTACAAATTATCAGCTAGTTGTGTCTGGACCAAATGGGTTTGCCCAGTTCCAGGATTCAATGAAGATCCTGAGCAACTATCCTGGTGTCGGTTATCTGCCGACCGAATTCTCGACGTTCTCTGGACAATTAGCTGATCTGTCAACATTAAATGCGACAATTGCGAGTAAATACATAACTTCAAGTCAGCTGGCCTCTACAACGCAAACACTTTTAGGGGAGATCTATTCAACACCCAATGCATTTGCCAGTTCAGCAGCTACTGTTCAAAATGCAGCAGTGTCAACAGCAGCACTTTTTGCCAAGTTTTATGTTTCAGGGGTTATTTCGACAGTGGATCTGTTTTCAACACAGACAAGCCTCATGTCAACTGTGAGTGGCTTCAACACTGCCAATCTAGCTGCACTTTCTACATACAGTAATTTCTATACAACAAATGGTCAAGCCGTCATGAACCAATATGGGCAAATTTCTGCAAATATGTATGGTCTCTCAACTTATAATTCGCAACAATATAGTACGCTAACAGGACTTTTGGCGCAAGAACTACCGCGACAGACTACACTTGATCAGGGGCTTAAAGCTGCGAACCAGGCTTTGTCAAATCGTTATGCGCAACTGGAGGCCGATTTTGTGGGTGTATCAACTTACTACAATACAAATCCGCCGTCGACTATTCAGTTGTCTTCATTTGCAACTCTCGTCGGTTCACAATTCATTGTACAAGGTGCGGCATTGGCTGCATTAACGCGCGATATCTCTGCACTGTCGCATGCGCTTTTAACACAGACAACAACAAAGGCCCAGCTCTCTTCATTATCAGCTACATTTGCATTTTATGAGTCTGTGTTGCCAACTGAGCAGACAATTATTGATTTATCTAACCAGATTGCTGCACAGACTGAACGGATTTCGTCATTGTCGTCGTATGTGTTGAATTATATTCCACCAAGATCAGCCCTCGATGCTATCCAAGCGGGAGCGAATGCATTGAGTGCGCCATTTACAGTTGCAGAATTTTCAACGCTATCAACGACACTGGGTGTTGAAAATAGCGCAATCTCAACCTTTGCAGGGGATACGCGATCTATATATGAGTCTAATAGTATAACACCGCAGTATACACTTGCTGGATTTTCAATAAGAGGTAATAGATATTTTGCAGGGGATGATGCCTCTGTTGCGAATATAACATCATATGGTCTTGCTGAATTCAAATATGTACATTCATCGGATAAAATACTATTAGCAACAACTGGATCAAGTACTAATGGTGGATTCCCAACAAATACTCTCTATTATTTTCAGGGATCAATACCACGAAGAAATATTGCCTCTGCAATGATACCTGCAACAGGATTTTATACAACTGAAATGGCGGATTTTGATTATGGATATCTTAATAGTGTTCCAACATGGATCGCAGGAGCAGCATCAGAGCCTTTCAAGCGAAGCCCAGATGGAAAGTCTTGGACAAATATACCAGTTGTTTCGGGTCAACCTACTAACCCTAAGTGTATTCTTGCGCCAAAGTTGAACTACAAAGAGTGGAGAATTATTGAACAAAGCTCTACGCCCCAGATGTATACAACAACAGATTTTATAACATATGACCAGATTTCTATTAGTACTGCAACTGGTCGAACCATTCTAGCGGCTGATTCCATAGGAGATACTATTGTTGTTGGTGATCAATCTGGACGCATACATGAGTATAAAGATGGTATTTGGACTCAGATAACATTAAATGTATATTTTAAATTTATTAGTACAATTAAATATATACCAGAAAAAACAATATGGGTTGTATCAGGAACCAATACAAATTCAAATACTGAAAATGCAATTTTTTGGTCATATGATGCTATAACATGGCAGAAAAGTGCATTTTATGACAAAGTAGTAATGCTTCCTGTTATTATTTCATGGACAGGAGTACATTGGCTAGTTATTGCACAAATAAATACAAGTCAAAATAGTACAGGGATATATATGTTTATATCATATGATTTAATAGTATGGAGACAAGGCCCTGAGATAACTAATTTTAGTAGTTTACCAATTCCTACATACTATGCAACGCATCGTTGTTTAACAACATTCAATTACAAGCGCGCAACAACCGCCGAGGTTGCGGTCTCGACATTCACAAATCAGCTGTCGAGTTTTTACGCAGATTATATGATTAATAACATTTCATCTGGACACATCTCATCGCTCTCTACAAGTTTTGGTGAGGTTCCTGTTAAGGGTGATCTCAATCAGACACAGTTGAATAGTACAGTTAGGGGTATATATGGAAATCCTATCATGACAGCAGCGCTGACAGTATCTTCCCAAATGACAATCGGTGGAACTAACCAACCCCTAAATGTATCATGGAGACCAGCAACAGGAACAACAATAAATGCACCTAGTGGCTTGAATATAACAGCGCCAATTGTGTCGCTACCGAATATGAATGTGTATAAATCGCCAATGTATATTGCACAGACACCATCACAGATCTCTTATTCTGTCGATTTGACAGCATGGCAAACGGGTACGAGTACAATTAGGGGTGTTGATGGACTGAAAGCGGCTGGACCAAGTGGAGAGTTTTATGCAATTCAAGGAGGATCTGTACTCAAGAGTGTGGATGGTATTCTCTGGCAAATTGATGTATCTGCTGGAACGTTCCAGGTGCTATCTGCGCTCGAGACAGATATATCTCAAGGGGTTGTTGTTGCTGGTCGCAAGGCTGGGGTACTGGCTATCTCACGGCTACAGAATGGTGTCTGGAGAGATATGGGGGTCAAACCCCAGATGTCTGAGATATCTGTTCTTGCGTATAATTCGACTCAAGACCTATGGGTTGCCGGCGGACTGAATACATCTGGTCGGCCAGCGATTTATCACACAGCAGATATCTCATCTGGACCATGGACCCCTGGATCTATCCCTCCTGGAAAACCTACATATATTACAACGCGTTCTGTCCCTAGAAGTAGTGCAGCCTCATGGCTAATTGGTACAGATCAAACGGCATCACCAGTTCAAACTTCAACCTATTTTAGCACTGATGGTAAAACATGGGCGGTATGTAATGATGCCTATATTAGGCCGACGGGTTTAGCAACATCATTATCACGTTGGGTTGCATCGGGTCATATTTTGCTCAAAAACAATGGTACTCAAATTATAACAGCATTTGCACATTCCACTGATGGCCGCAGTTGGAGTGCAGCAACGTCAGGCGCGGATAATCTGCGTGGACTTTGTGTCGAGTACTCGCCGTGGTCTGATAGTTGGTTTGGGTTTGCAGAGGATGCCGTTTATTTAGGAAATTACTATTTTATGAGCAGCTCTGATGGTATTAACTGGAATCGTGGTCAAAAAGTTTCTGAGTCTGTTGCACGGCTAGCAGCATTCAGATCTAATCCATATGACAGCAAAATTTCTATATATGATACACTTAGGGTTGCTGGTAATTTAGTTAAATCATCAGGTTATTTTGAGATAGAGCATCCGTTGCGGCCCGCTGTTGGCTTAAGACACTCATTCGTAGAAGGTCCGACTCGCGGGGACAACATATACAGATACAGGGTTCATACAGTTGCAGGCAGAGCTGAGATAGAGCTTCCCACATACTATCCGTATTTGAATGAAGATCCGATGATCTGGTTGACGGCTGAGGGCGGTCCAGCTCTAGCGACAGCAGAGTATGACCGTCAAACAAATAGGATCCATATAAGATCCAAGGTTCCCAATGCAACTCTAAATGTATTGGTTATGGCAACGCGTCGCGACTTAGCGGCCAAACAGGCATTTGAAGGCCGTGGTGGAGTAGAATTTATGCGCTATCCAAAGGCGCAGTAAAATATTCCTCTCATATAATAATGTCGTCGAATCGCGTGTCCATTGACACGAATGTCATTATGTTTCGAACCATAATGGATGGTGGCCCCCCTAAGCCGCTGAATTATTTGACTGTTATCAAAGATATCGGTCAAATTACATATGTTCCGCCACTTGAACACTTTAGTTCGTACGGCGTAGGTTATTTACCATCGACACTCCAAAATTTTCTCTCAGAAGCATCGACAATATGTGGAACTATAATACCTTTTCCTCCAGATACAGTTCCTAGTTCTTATGTATTTTCAACGCTGTCTACTATTGATTCTGCCCTCAATACCCTAACTGTACAATTAGGCGCTCAGGTATCAACTGTATGTACTTCCATGGTTGCATTGAGTAATTCTTATGCAGCCAACGTGGCAACAAAAGTTCCATCGTCGTTGCTTATTTCATCACAAAATGGAATGCTTTCTACAATTGCAAAACAAGAGGCACAGTTCCTAAGTACGTATGGTGTAGTCTCTACAGCCGAGCGTTTATATTCAACGCTTGCGTCTACAATAAATGGATTTCCTTTTGCTAGCTACCAGGCTCAGGTTGTTGCAGCAACAACGGATATATCGCAGCAGATTCAATTTCAGCAGCAGAATATCAGTAGTGTAGGGCTATCACGCGAGGATCAGATCCTAACTGTATCTACAAATATTCAGAATCTCTCTAATGTAATGGTTGCGTATTCAAATTACCTTGATCAGCAGACGCAAGGTCTCCAGATGTCTTCATTTTCATCTTCAGTCTTTGCGCCAACAGTTGCAATCTATGCGCAGTTGGCTGCAAACACCGTTAATCTGAACAACATGTCAACCTATTTGTATAATAGTACAATAACAAAGAGTGAATTTATTAATTTTTCAACTCTTGTATACACCGACTACTTTAATATAACATATGAGTCTTTATCGTCGTTATCAGCACCACTTGGAGTAGCAACTGAAAATATAAATGGATTAGCGGCGTATGTTGTAAATGATACAATTAGGCCAGCAGAGGTGTCGTCGCTATCGACTAAGATTGGTATTAATCATGGGCAATTTTATCCTAATAATATTTCAAGTATATCAACGGGCATAGCTGCATCTTATTCAAATATTAATCAGATATCAACTGCGGCAGTTAGGAGTACATTTCCTATAGTCTATTATTCTAGTTTGGTTGAACAGACATCTACACAGGTGTCAACTCTGGTTGGTCTTTCGCAAGAGATCTATACAACAACACTGCAGTCAACTACACTAGCGGCATTTTGGAATTCTTATTGGACACGTGGTTCACCAATTGATGGTGTATTATCAACACAGTTAATCTCGAGTACTCAGGGGATCTATGATAATGCAAAATTTACAAATACATTTAGGACAGCTCAAGGACTAACATTAGGGGCTGCAACAGCAGGAACAGCTGCAATTAGTTCATTTATATACGATCCATCATATATAAATATAAATACAAGTAATTTGAATGTTAATAATATTTTTAAGATGGAATCAGGTTTTAATCAGTCAAAAACAGCTGATATAACAGTAGTGCAATCAGGGTTAGACTATTTTGTTAACAGTAATGTGGCAGGTGTATCACAAAGACAGACCTTAGGTCAACTGAAGCCTTATGGATTAACAACGGACGGTGGTTATAGTTTGTATTCAACGCCTACCTATTTCTTAGCGTTTGGCACAGAGAACTCCTATTTACAACCATCTGATCCACCATCAAATATACAAACTATACCTAATTCTTTTTCGCAGATCTCAGATGCAATATTTAATAATGGTGCAATATATCAGGCTGGGCAAGCCAATGGTCAGGCAGCAATTCAGAAGTATACATTAGGATCAGGTGTCTCGCGTATTATAGAGGTTCCTTCATTGACAAGACTAACATCACTAACCTATGATACAGCCCTAATTGTATCAGGTATTTCAGGTGCGTATGATTATTTTATGTCATATTCATATGATGATGGTCAGACATGGAAACTACTGAATTTGAATACTCTATCACTTGGTATGAAGTATGTATCTGCTGTGCGTCGTGTGGGAATTCAGACAGTTATTCTCGGACGTTCGAATGATCCACTTAATCCAGTATATGTAGTGCGGATAGATGATTTATCTAGTAATACATTTAGTCCAGATAGAAGTTATCAAAATATTAGTACAAATGACAGTTTCAGAGTAATTGATATTGCATCAAATAATGCTGGAATAGAGGTTGCTATTATCTGCCCTGGTAATATACAAGGTAATCCAAATGTATCAATTATACCTATTGTTAATAGCGGTGGTCAATGGAAAGGTTATAGTAATCCAATAACAAACATCCCTGTTTCACAAAGCGGATCGATCAGAATATTTTATCAGCATCAACAGGCTTTATGGATTATACAGGGAGATAAATACATTTATACAAAACAAAATAATGTTATAGAGACTACTCAAGCATGGGCTCAAATACCTTTTAGTTCAATATTCCCCATTCCTATATGTCCTGGCTACTATACGCTACCTACGAGATCTCTTTATTTTAATGCAAAAACAAATGTTGCCACTCAAATTATTCAAAAAACCTCAGGTTCATTTGAGATTCCCCATACAGATCCAGAAAAGGCTGCAAGGGGTGCTTGGCTCCGCCACTGCTTTGTAGAAGCGCCAACGCGTGGAGACAATATCTATCGATTCAGAGTGCAAGGGCCGGCTGCAACTATTGAGTTGCCCGAATATTTTGCCGCATTAAATGAGAATGTTCAGACATTTGTCAGTGCAGAAAATGTTCTGACAGATGTATGGACAGAACCATATGATCCTGAGACTAATACAGTTAGGGTCTATTCAGCAACCCTTGCAACCCTAAATGTATTAGTTATAGGAACACGGAAGGATCCAGATGCGCGTAAGGCGTTTGATGAATGCGGCGGTGTAGAGTTCAAGCAAGAATCCCATTAATTGTTCCGCCGACAGTTAGGTCTCCAGTTATAGAGACTGAACCATTTACTACAAGATTTCCTGTAATGGCAAGATCAGTTGCATTAATAGTAATTGTATTTCCTATAATGACGACGGTAAAGTTTGCCGCGGTCATTGAGGCTGTTCCGTCGCCGATTGCAGTTGCTGCCGTCGATCCGCTCGCGCTAGTAATCCCTTGTACATCGACAATATTAACCACATAGGGGTTCGCCATAGTTGTACCAGTTGTAGACATTGCAATTAAGCCGCGAGGGTTCTTAAAGCCCCATTCCTACCCCTAAAAGTAGAATGAGTGTCAAGACACAAGCGGAACGTATTAAGGAGGGGTTGTATTTACTCGAGCAGGTTCGTGGAACGGGAATTCTGCAGACGAATCCAGGATACATTGAGCTGAAAGAGAAAATGGCGGAGTGGATGCGGATGGGACCGGCCTGGTCAGGTGTAATCTTCTTCCCTGATTGTGATCGAAAGGCAAAGATCGTGCTGCCGGCAATTGCCGGCCGACCACCAACTGTCCACTTGCGTGCACCTTAGCAGCCATACGAAACAATATGCCCAGCAAGATCGCTAAATGATTCTCGCTGAATCCCAAGGCGTGGATTGAAGGCATACCAGCGACCGGCAGGCTGCAGACGTTTCCAGATCTGATCATTTGCATAAATCCAGTGTGCTCGTGTTTGTACAAGTAGTGGAAAATTTTCTTCAAACAGTGCAATCAGTGTTTGAAGATAGCTACCATGAACAATATATCCAGATGCGGTCTGAGCCTCGAGTACTTTTAGGAGTTCAGGATGATCAGGAACGGGCTCAGCCACTTGAATGAGGTGGCTGAGCATGAGGACATCGTATTCAAGTCCAGACTCTAATACACCTCTAACTGTATTCCTAAAAGTCTCAGGGTCAACAACCGCCTTGAAATCATCTTCAAGAACAAGGATATGAGAATATCCACGACTGGCGGCGATGCGAAGAACCTCGAGATGTGAGTATGCGCAGCCTGCACCAGACCATGACTTGACTAAGCCTGAAAAGCGTTCAGCAGAAATGCCAAGGGTCTCGAACTCCTGTTCCATGAGTTCCCGTCGATCAGTTCGCCGGTCCAGATTAATATAAATTGCATGTTCTATGCCACAACTCATATCCTAACAGTATCAGCACAAAGTCTTTAATTATTAAAGAGGAGTGATA
>JACCDY011450600.1_pt1 | contig 15923 bp, 15 predicted proteins | sample 7446391 | NCBI WGS metagenome assembly JACCDY01 (sample SAMN15323451, study PRJNA562643) | freshwater metagenome | isolation source: river surface water | place: USA:Blue River Watershed | collected 2017-08-18
CCAAGCTGCGCCTGTTGAACAATTATTTCTATCAGGAGCTGGGCTTCGCCGGCAACCTGAACGATTACTACAACCCCGACAACAGCTACTTGCACAAGGTGTTGGCCACCCGGCGCGGGATACCGATCTCGCTGGCGGTGATCTACATGGAGCTGGCACAGCAGGTCGGGCTGGATGTGAGGGGCATTTCCTTCCCCGGACATTTCCTGATGAAGATGTCGGTCAAGAGCGGCGAGATCATCCTCGACCCTTTCAATGGCGCGAGCCTGTCGCGCGAAGACATCGAAGAACGGCTGGAGCCCTATTTCATCAACGGCCGCAACCCGGGCGATCCGCCGCTGGCCAGCTATCTGGCCGACGCCGCACCGCGCCACATCCTGGTACGCATGCTGCGCAACCTGAAGGCGCTGTTTGCCGAGCATCCGCACTGGCGGCACTACCTGAACGTGCAGCAGCGACTGGTGATCTTGCTGCCGGAAGACATAGGCGAGCGGCGCGACCGCGGGCTGGCCTATGCCAATCTCGATTGTCCGCAGGCGGCGCTGCAAGACCTCGAGGCCTATCTCGCGCAATGCCCGCGCGCGACCGATGCCGAGGGTTTGCGGGCGAAGCTGCCTGAATTGCGGGCCGCCTCACGCAAGCTGAACTAAGCGGCGTCCGGCAAGCGTTGCCGCGAACTGTCAGGCGCCTTTGGCGCGCGCCTCGATCTCTTCCCAGCGCTGCAATGCTGCCATCATCGCCTCGTCAATCTCGGCAAAGCGCTGGTTGAGGCGCTGCGCCTCGGCCGGCTCCCTGCGATACAACTCGGGATCGGCCAGCTTTGCCGAAATCGTCGCTTGCTCGGCTTCCAGGTCCGCGATCTGCTGTGGCAGTTGTTCCAGCTCGCGCTGCTCCTTGAAGCCGAGCTTCTTCGGCCTGGCCGCCGGCGCAGCGGCGCTGGCGACTGTCGCTGAGGCGGCTGTGGTTGCCGCCGCATCGGCCTTGACTGCCTTGTCGGCCTTGTCAGCCCTGGACTGGGTTCGCTCTGCCAGTGCTTCCGGCGCACGACGGCGCACGCGCTCCCAGTCGCTGTAGCCGCCGACATATTCGCGCCACAAGCCGCCGCCTTCGGCGACGATCACTTGCGTGACCACGTTGTCGAGGAAGGTGCGGTCATGGCTGACCAGGAACACGGTGCCCTGGTAATCCTCCAGCAATTGCTCGAGCAGTTCCAGCGTATCGATATCGAGGTCATTGGTCGGCTCGTCGAGCACCAGCACGTTGGCCGGCTTGGCGAACAGGCGCGCCAACAATAGCCGGTTACGCTCACCGCCAGAGAGGGACTTCACCGGCGAGCGCGCGCGCTCGGGCGCAAACAGGAAGTCGCCCAGATACGTCATCACATGCTTGCGCTGGCCATTGACTTCGACCCAGTCGCTGCCGGGCGAGATCGTGTCCGACAGCGTCGCTTCTTCATTCAATTGCTCGCGCATCTGGTCGAAGTAGGCGATCTGCAGCTTGCTGCCCTGGCGCACGGTGCCGCTGTCGGGCAGGATTTCGCCCAGGATCAGCTTGAGCAGCGTGGTCTTGCCGGCGCCGTTGACGCCGATCAGGCCCACCTTGTCGCCGCGCATGATGGTCGCGCTGAAGTCGCTGACAATGTCGCGCCCTTCATAGGCCTTGTCGACGTCCGTGAGTTCGGCGACGATCTTGCCGGACCGCTCGCCGGCGGCCACTTCCATCTTGACCTGGCCTTGCTGGTCACGGCGGCTGGAGCGCTCCGCGCGCAGCGCTTCGAGCCGGCGCACGCGGCCTTCATTGCGGGTGCGGCGCGCCTCGACGCCCTTGCGGATCCAGACCTCCTCCTGCGCGAGCACCTTGTCGAACTTGGCGTTCTCGATCGCCTCGACGGCCAGCTGGTCAGCCTTGCGCACCTGGTAGGCGCTGAAGTTGCCCGGATAAGACAGGATGCGGCCGCGGTCGAGCTCGACGATGCGCGTCGCGATATTGTCGAGGAAGCTGCGGTCGTGCGTGATGAACAGCAGGCTGCCGCGAAACTCGCGCAGCAAGCCTTCCAGCCATGCGATGGATGAAAAATCGAGATGGTTGGTCGGCTCGTCCAGCACCAGCACATCCGGCGAGGCCACCAGCGCACGCGCCAGCGCGACGCGCTTTTTCATGCCGCCCGACAGCGTGGAAATCACGCGCTGCCCATCGAGATTCAAGCGCTGCAGTGTCGTTTCGACACGATTGGAGAGGTTCCAGCCATCGACCACGTCCAGTTGTCCCTGCACATGGTGCATGCGATCCATCAGTGCGGCGTCGTCGCCCTCGCCCATGTTGGACACCAGCTGGTCGTATTCGGCCAGCAAGGCCTGGATATCCGACACGCCAGCGGCGACCGCATCAAAGATGGTCGAACTGAGATCGAATTGCGGCTCTTGCTCGACATAGGCAATGCGCAAGCCTTGCTGCTGCACCATCTGCCCGTCATCGAGCTTGCCCTGCCCGGCGATCACTTTCAGCAGCGAGGATTTGCCGGTGCCATTGCGGCCGATGAGGCCGACGCGCTCGCCTGCCTCCAGCGAGAGTTCGGCGTGGTCGAGCAAGGCCACATGGCCAAACGCGAGCTGTGCATCAGAAAGGGAAAGGACTGCCATGGCGGGAGATGAGGGCGCGCGGAGCGCCGGTATGGGACGAGAAGGCCGCTATTCTACCGACCGCGGACGCAGCACGCTGCTTTGCTGCGCCGGTGCGACAGGATCCGCCCGCCGCTGTGGGCCGCCGGTGGCGCTGGGCTATAATCCGCAGCGTGCTGCTGTGCAAACTGCGGCCCGCGCGTCTCGCCGTAGTTCAATGGATAGAACGAGTGCCTCCTAAGCGCTAGATACAGGTTCGATTCCTGTCGGCGGGACCAGTCAGCGATTTTTCTCTTTCAAAAGAAAAGATTAGGTGATCGGTCAGAACTGGGGTAGGATGCGCCAGCAGTTCACCAAGTTGATCACCGTAGGTCTCTTTCCTGTCTGGCTCTCCCGCAGAGCGATTCCCGTCTGACTCCCCCCGTTTTTTTCCTTGCTTGATCTGCGTGCCGCATGCGCCTGGCGTTGCCTTGCGTGGCTATTTATCACCATTCCAAACTGAAGGAAAACTACATGAGCAATCAAACCGGTATCGTCAAATGGTTCAACGACTCCAAGGGCTTCGGCTTCATTACCCCTGACGCAGGCGGTGCTGACCTGTTCGTCCACTTCCAGGACATCACCGGCGAAGGCTTCAAGAGCCTGGCCGAAAACCAGCGCGTGAGCTTCGTCAAGGGCATGGGCCCGAAAGGCGAGAAAGCTTCCAACGTGCAGGCTATCTGACGATTCAGCGCCGGCCGGCAACGGCCTGGCGAGCAGCGCATGTCATGTCACCTGGCAGATAGCCAGGGCTGTGGCAGGCGTGAGGGGCACCCCGCAGATAGCAGGGGTCCTGAGTGCGAACTGATCGAAACCCGCCCTTTGTGGCGGGTTTTTTATTGCCTGTCGATGAAGTCCCTGCGGCGACAGCGCGAGCCGGGCTGGATTGCGTTGGATTGCGCTGGATTGCGCTGGATTGCGCTGGAAAAACACCCGCCCCCTGGCCAAGCCGCAAGACGCGCGCTGCCAGCGACGCGAGGCTTGCGTTAGTGCAAAGCGGATGACGAAAATCATGCTTCACTGTTGAACGGACTGCATCCTAGCCTGCCTGCCCGCCGGCCACCTTCCCGCCACCGCGCCGTCAGCTGGCCGCTGCCCGAGCGCCCACTTCCGGTCACCTCCAGGAGCTCCCCATGACAACGCAAATCCCCGCGGCTTCCAATCCTAACCAGGCACTCTGGGAAAAAGGCGACTTCACTCGCATTGCAGCGGCGATGCGTGACAGCGGCGAGGCACTGGTCAAATCGCTCGGCGTGCAGCGAGGCGAGAAGGTGCTGGACCTTGGCTGCGGCGACGGTACGACGGCCCTCCCTGCGGCCAGCGCAGGCGCCGATGTCCTTGGCGTCGATATCTCCCGCAACCTGGTGGCGGCAGGCAATCGGCGGGCTGCCGAAGCAGGCCTGGCCCATTGCCGTTTCGAGCAGGGGGACGCGTCCAATCTCTCCGGGCTGGAAGACAAGCGCTTTGATCGCGTCATCAGCATTTTCGGTGCGATGTTTGCACCCAAGCCCTTTGACGTCGCCAAAGAAATGGTGCGCGTCACGCGCTCGGGCGGACGCATCGCGATGGGCAACTGGATACCGAACGACCCCACCCTCGTTGCGCAAATCCTGAAGATCTGTTCGGCCTACTCGCCGCCGCCACCCGAGGGCTTCATCAGTCCGATGACCTGGGGCGTTCCCGCCAATGTCGAGGAGCGGTTCGGTGCAGCCGGCATCCCGGCGTCGGCCATCCGCTGCACGCCGGCCACCTACACATTCAATTTCGACGGCTCACCCTCGGCATTCCTCGATGCGTTCCGCCATTATTACGGTCCGACCATGAATGCCTTCGAGGCGGCCGACAAGAATGCGCGCAGCGATTCACTGGCCACGGAACTCGAGGCGCTGTTCACGGCGCAGAACCGCAGCGGACGGGATGATTTCACATCGATACCCGCCACCTTCCTGCTGGTTCAGGTCGAGGTCCAGTGACCCTGTCCCAGCCCTGACCCAGAGGGCACGACTGCGCCGCCCCCTGCCGGGACGGCGACCACCGTGGCGCAGGCGATGCCGGTGCCGGTGCCGTCGCTCGGTATATCATTTCGTCAAATCAGCACAGAGGCAGCAGCGCCCGCGTTCCGACGGCGTAAAGCCGACTGCCCCGGCCACCGACTACTCACCAGCGAAGAAAGGCCTCCGTGAATCGCGCCTTGTATGCCGGCACCATCTTTTCGAGTGCCTTTCTGCTGTTCCTGGTCCAGCCCATCGTCTCCAAACACATCCTGCCCTGGTTCGGCGGTTCGGCCGCGGTATGGGCAACCTGCCTGGTGTTCTTCCAGACGCTGCTGCTGCTCGGCTATGCGTATTCGGACACCGTCAGTCGCCGGCTAAAGCCCTCGACGCAAGTCGCCCTGCATGCGCTGCTGCTGCTGGCCAGCCTGGCCAGTTTGCCGGTGCTGGCCGGCGACGCATGGAAGCCTGCCGGTGACGAAGACCCGAGCCGCCATATCCTGTTGCTGCTGGCGGCCACGGTCGGCCTGCCTTACCTGATGCTGTCCACCACGGGTCCGCTGATCCAGTCGTGGGCTGCACGCAGCGGCGACAGCGCGCGCGTCTACCGTCTGTTCTCGCTGTCGAACCTTGCCTCGCTGGCGGCCCTGATCAGCTATCCCTTCCTGATCGAGCCACGGCTGCCGCTGCAAGGCCAGTCGTCGGTGTGGTCAGCGATCTATCTGGCCTTTGTCGTGCTGTGCATACTGTCCGGCCTGCGACTGCTGCGCAGCGCGCGCTCACGCGCGGCAGACCGCTCCGCTGACGCCACGGCCAACACGGCCGCCTCTGGCACCGCTGGCAGCGCTGGCCGCGCTGATGGCGCTGATGGCGCTGCAGCTTTACCTGCCACCGATGTGTCGCAAGAGCCAGCCCGCGCCGTGCCCGCACCGACCACTGCCACCCAGTTGTTGTGGGTCGCGCTGGCGGCGATGGGCTCATGGCAGTTACTGGCCGTGACCAATCACCTGACACAGAACATCGCGTCGATTCCTTTCCTCTGGCTGCTGCCGCTGGTGATCTACCTGTTCAGCTTCGTGCTGTGCTTCGAGAGCGATCGCTGGTACCGACGCTCGCTGTACCTGGCATCGCTGTTCGTGCTGGTGTTCGCCGGTGCTTATGGGCTCTACGACAGCCGGATCGGGCTGGATCTGAAGCTGGCGCTGCCGCTGTACTCGGCCGGCCTGTTTGCCAGCTGCATGTTCCTGCACGGCGAGCTGGCCGCACTGAAGCCTGCGCCACAGCACCTGACGCGTTTCTATCTTGCGCTGTCTTTCGGCGGCGCACTGGGCGGCATCCTGGTCGGTCTGGTGGCGCCCAAGGTACTGCCGGCCTATTACGAATTGGGCATAGGCTTCGTGATCATCGCGCTGTTGGCAGCGCTACTGCTGCGCCAGTCCCGGCTGTTGCTGGCCTCGGCCTGGCTGCTGTGTGTGTGCTGCGGGATTTTCTTGTGGCAGCAGATCGCGATGGACCTCAAATCCGCGCGCATCCTCGAGCGCAATTTCTATGGCCGGCTGCTCACGCGCGACCTCGGTGACGGCAGCATCCATGTGCGCAGGCTCACGCATGGCGCCATCCTGCATGGCGAGGAATACCTGGACGGCAGCAACCGCCACAAGCCCACCACCTACTACGGGATCAGCTCGGGTGTCGGGCGATTGATGCTGGCCACGGCCATGCAAGAGGCGCGCCACGTCGGCGTCATCGGCCTGGGCACGGGCACGCTGGCCGCTTATGGCGAAGCCGGCGATCGCTTCCGTTTCTATGAACTGGATCCGGCCGTGATCGGTGTCGCCAGAACTGAGTTCAGCTTCCTGCGCTCGACCCCGGCCAGAGTCGATGTCGTGCTGGGCGATGCGCGGCTGAACCTGGAGCGGGAAGCGAGCAATCAATTCGATGTGCTGGTGGTCGATGCCTTCTCGGGCGACGCCATACCGGTGCACCTGATCACGCGCGAGGCGCTGCGCGTATATCGCCGGCACATGAAGCCGGATGGCGTGATCGCCTTCCATGTGTCGAATCGCTACCTTGCTCTGGCGCCTGTGGTGCAGAAGCTGGCCGAAGACCAGGGGCTGCGAGCGACGCTGGTCTCGGATGTGCCAAAGGCGCCGCTACTGAAGACGGACTGGGTACTGGTGTCGGCCAATGAAAAAATACTCAGCCAGCGGGCGATTGCCGAGGTGGCCAGCGTGCCGGCGGCCATCCCCGGTCTGCAGGCATGGACGGACGACACCAATGACTTGTTCAAGATCCTGAAGTAAGCGACCCATCGTTGCGCCGCGCCTTGCCGGCTCCAGCCCTGGCGCTTATTTGCAGATCTTGCGGATCAGTTCGTCATCCGTGCTGCCCGCCCTGACCGAAGCCAGTCGCAGCGGGGTCTGCATGTCGCCAACCACCTCGCCGCCTGCCGCCTTGCGGGCGTAGCGGATCACCTGCTCGGCGCCTGACTTGCGGCTGGCGCAGTCGATGGTCGTCAGGGTCTTTTCGGATGAGTATTCCCTGCCCTCGAGGCTGGTCAGCGCCTGGGCGTGATTGGTCAGCGTCCAGAGCCGGATGCGCCCCTGCTCGCTCGACAGGAAAGCATCGTCGTACAGTTCGTCGACACCGGCGCGCTGTTGGTAGGACACCCAGCCAGCCTGGGCGGGGACCACGGTCAGCAATGACAGGGCCGCAGCAGCGACCAGCGCCGGCAGGCGCTTCAGGCAAGCAGCTTTCACGATGGACGGCCTCAGTTGAGCTTGCGCGGCTTGCCGAAGTTGCCTTCCTTCGGGAACAGGAAGGTGGTCTTGCTCGGTCCCATGCCGACGATTTGCACCATCGCCGGCTGGTCCGTGACCGAGCCGTCGAAGTGCACGGCGCCGGCCGGGTGGAACATGTAGCTGCCGGTCTTCAGTGGCGTGGTCGACTGCGGATCCCAGCTGTCGTCGGTACCGGCGTTCCAGGTACCCTCGACCACGATCACATGCCGGTCTTCGCCATGGAAATGCGGCGCGCTCATCACGCCGGCCGGGAAGTAGGCGCGGATCACATACATGCCCGGCTGCGACGGATCGCCATAGATTACGGCGACCCTGGCGCCGGCGCCGGCGTCCTTCCAGACGATTTTCTCGGGCGGGACGACGATGAAGTCCTTGTCGCTGTTGGCGGAAAAGCTGGGCGACATGGCCAGCACGGAGGCGATGGCCGCGGCAGCGGCGACGAAACGGAATCTGGTTTTCATAAGGGGGGCTTTTGAAAATCAAGAAGATGACAAGGATGGATTGCTGAATTATCACAGATAATTCCGGCCATGGTGCGCATGCCATGCGGCCGGCAGTCCATGAACATGATTGGGGGATGAACCATGAAGCTCGTACGCTACGGCCGGCCAGGCCGCGAAAAACCGGGAATGATCGATGCCGACGGCAAGCTGCGCGACCTGTCGGGCGTCATCGCTGACATCGGCCCCGAGCAGCTGTCGGACAAGGCGCTGGCGAAGCTGGCGCGCATCAAGCCGGCCAGCCTGCCGCTGGTGCGCGGCAAGCCGCGCTACGGCGTGCCGCTGACGGGGGTGGGCAAGTTCCTCGCCATCGGCCTGAACTACTCGGACCACGCGGCCGAATCCAACATGCCGATACCGAAAGAGCCCATCCTGTTTACCAAGGCGATCAGCTCGCTGTCGGGACCAAATGACGACGTGATGCAGCCGAAAGACTCGACCAAGATGGACTGGGAAGTCGAGCTGGGCATCGTGATCGGCACCCGCGCCCACCATGTGAGCGAGCGCCAGGCGCTGGCGCACGTGGCCGGCTACTGCCTGGTCAATGATGTGTCCGAGCGCGCATTCCAGCTCGAGCGCGGCGGCAGCTGGGACAAGGGCAAGGGCTGCGATGGCTTCGGCCCGGTCGGCCCGTGGCTGGTCACGCGGGACGAGGTGCCGAATCCGCAGCGCCTGGGCATGTGGCTGGACATTAACGGCGAGCGCCGCCAGACCGGCAATACGCGCACGATGATTTTTTCATGCGCCAAGATCGTCAGCTATGTCTCGCGCTTCATCACGCTGATGCCCGGCGATATCATCGCCACCGGCACGCCGCCGGGTGTGGGCATGGGGATGAAGCCGCAGCGCTTCCTGGCGCCCGGCGATCAAATGCACCTCGGCATAGACGGCCTCGGTGAACAGCGCCAGACGGTGGTAAAGTTCCGGAAGTCCTGAGCCGGGCAGCGCGCCGGCATACGGCAAGACAGAGGCAGCGGCAACAGCAGCAGCAAGGCAAGGCACCGGCAGTGGTCCGCTCGGACGGCTGCCGGTTTTTTTATTCCGCGTCCGGCTGCTGTGCCGGCGAGGCCGCTGCAAAGGCCGGCAGCTGCAGGCAGGCTTCATTGAGGCGCAGCAGGGTCGGCATCGCCGACAGGTCGCAGTTCATCCGCTGCGCATTGGCGACCTGCGGCACCAGGAAGCAGTCGGCCAGCGACGGCTGGTCTCCATAGCAATAACGACCGACACGCGGGTCGCTGGCCAAGACCTGCTCGACACTGGCCAGGCCCTGCTCGCACCAGTGGCGGTACCAGCGGTTCTTGTCCTCTTCCGAGAGCTTCATCTCGCCGGTCAGGTAGCGCAGGATGCGCAGGTTGTTGATCGGATGGATATCGCAGGCAATCGACAGTGCCAGGCTGCGCAGCCAGGCGCGATCGAGCGCCTTGGCAGGCAAGAGGGCCGGCTGCGGATGCACCTCTTCCAGGTACTCGATGATGGCCAGCGATTGCGTGACCACCTGCCCGCCATCCAGCGCCAGCGAGGGCACAAGCGCATCCGCATTGAGCTGGCGGTATCCGGCTTTGAACTGCTCGCCGCCGTCGCGCAGCAGGTGCACCGGCACCAGCTCGCAGGGCAAGCCCTTCAGGTTCAGCGCAATCCGCACCCGATAGGATGCCGAGCTGCGGAAATAGGTATAGAGCTTCATTCAGCCTCCGAGGTAGGCGGCGACCACGCGCTGGTCCTGCAGCAGCTGGTCGGCGACATCGGCCAGCACGATGCGGCCGCTTTCCATCACATAGCCGCGATCGGCCACGGCCAGGGCCTGGCGCACGTTCTGCTCGACCAGCAGGATCGTCACGCCCTGGGCCGCGATATCGCGGATCACGCCAAAGATGCGCTCGACCATGATGGGCGACAGCCCCATCGAGGGTTCGTCGAGCAGCAGCAAGCGCGGCTTGCTCATCAGCGCGCGCGCCATCGCCAGCATCTGCTGCTCGCCGCCGGACAAGGTGCCGGCCAGCTGCGCGTCGCGCTCCCTCAGGCGCGGGAAGATCTCGTACCAGCGCTCGATGTCCTCAGGCACGCGCTCGCGATCATCGCGCACATACGCGCCCATCAGCAGGTTTTCGCGGATGGACATGCGTGCAAACACGCCGCGCCCCTCGGGCACCATCGCCAGCCCGCGCTCGGGCAGCGCAAAGGCTGGCACGGCATCGATCAGGTGGCCGTCGAACCTCACCTGCCCTGCGCGGCGCGCCTTGGGCAGCGTGCCGGTGATGGCTTTCAGGGCGGTGGTCTTGCCGGCGCCATTGGCACCGATCAGGGTGACGACTTCACCGGCCCGCACATCGAGGTCGATGCCGCGCACGGCCTCGATGCCGCCGAAGGCCACGGACAGCCCGCGCACTTCCAGCAACGGCTGCGCCGTGCCCGGATCGGCCCTCAAGCCTTCGTTCAAGCCTTCGTTCAAGCCTTCGTTCAAGCCTGCGTTCCGCTGGCTGCTCATGCCGCCTCCGTGCCAAGGTAAGCGGCAATCACGGCCGGATCATTTTTCACTTCGCTGGCCGTGCCGTCGGCGATGACCTTGCCATAATCAAGCACGGTGATGCGGTCGCACAGGCCCATCACCAGCTTCACGTCATGCTCGATCAGCAAGATGGTGGTGCCGGTGGCACGTATCCGGCCCAGCAATTCGCGCAGCGCTTCTTTCTCGGTCGCGTTCATGCCGGCCGCCGGTTCATCGAGGGCCAGCAGCAAGGGCTCGGTGGCCAGCGCGCGCGCAATCTCCAGCCGGCGCTGGTCGCCGTAGGACAGCGTGCGCGCGGTGCGATGGGCCAGCGATCCGATGCCGACGAAGTCCAGCAGCTGCATCGCCTTTTCCCGGATCTGGCTTTCTTCGTCGCGCGCGGCGCGATGGCGCAAGATCGCGCCCAGCACACCCTGGCGGGTACGCACATGGCGGCCGACCATCACGTTTTCCAGCGCGCTCATGTCGCCGAACAGGCGAATGTTCTGGAAGGTGCGGGCGATGCCGGCCTGCGCGACCCGGTGCGGCGCCGAGGGTGAATAGGCGCGGCCGTCGAGCGCGAAGTCGCCGTCATCCGGCTGGTACAGGCCGGTGATCACATTGAAGCAGGTGGTCTTGCCGGCGCCATTGGGGCCGATCAGGCCATGGATATGGCCGCGCGCCACCGACAGGCTGACCCCGGACAGCGCCTGCAGGCCGCCAAAGCGCTTGCAGGCATTCACGACAGCCAGCAGCGCACTCATGCGGCGCTCCCGTTGGCTTCGCCGTTGGCGCCGGGCAGCAGCCGGTCTTCGCGGCGCGGCGATGGCCACAGGCCGGATGGACGCGCGAGCATGATCAGCACCAGCGCCAGGCCATACAGCAACTGGCGCAGCACTTCGGCCTCGATCCAGATGGTGCCGAACAGCGCCATCTGCACCGGCTCGACCGTGTGCCGCAGCACCTCGGGCAGCGCCGCCAGCAGCACTGCGCCCAGCACGACACCGGGGATATGCCCGATGCCGCCCAGCACCACCATCGCCAGCACCGCAATCGATTCCATCAGCGAGAAGGACTCCGGCGAGACAAAGCCCTGGAAGGCGCCGAACATGGCACCGGCAACGCCGCCGAAGCTGGCGCCCATCGCAAAGGCCAGCAGCTTGACGTTGCGCACATTGATGCCCATGGCCTTGGCCGCGATTTCGTCTTCGCGGATCGCGATCCAGGCACGCCCCAGCCGCGAATGCTGCAAGCGATGCGAGAAGAACACGATGGCCACGCACAGCCCGAGGAAGAGGAAGTAATAGGCGTTCACCGAGGGCATCGCCAGGCCGGCCACGGTGACGATGCCGCCCGAGCCCGGCGCGCCGGCCAGTGACACGCCGCCCAGGCTCACCGGATCGATCAGGTTGATGCCCTGCGGGCCGTTGGTAATGTTGACCGGGCCGTTCAGGTTGTTCATGAAGATGCGGATGATCTCGCCAAAGCCCAGCGTGACAATGGCCAGGTAATCGCCGCGCAGCTTCAGCGTCGGTGCGCCAAGCAGCGCGCCGGCCAGGCCGGCCACGGCGGCGGCGATCGGCACGATCAGCCAGACCGACAGATGGATGCCGCCGCTGGCCAGTGTCGGCCCGACCGCCTGCAGCAGCCAGGCGCCGGCAGCCGGATATTCCATCTGCAGCGATTCGACGATGGCGGCGAACTGCGGCGAGGCCAGCAGGCCGGCGAGGTAGGCGCCAATGGCGAAGAAGGCGATATAGCCGAGGTCGAGCAGGCCGGCAAAACCGACGACGATGTTCAGCCCCAGCGCCAGCATGATGTAGAGCAGTGCCACATCGGCGATACGCACCCAGGAATTGCCGAACTGCGCAGCGACGAAGGGGAAGGCAAGCACCAGCAGCGCCAGCAACAGCTGCCGGGCAGTGATCGGCAGCGCGACGTGATTGTTATTGTTCTTGTTCGCTTGGCTCATCAGGGGTCAGGGACGAAAACTCAAGAACGATCCGCGACGCGCTCGCCCATCAGCCCGGATGGCCGCAGGGTCAGCACCAGGATCAGGACGATGAAGGCGAAAATGTCCTGATAATGGCTGCCAAGCACGCCAGCGGTCAGGTCGCCAATGTAGCCGGCACCGAGGCTCTCGATCAGGCCGAGCAGGATGCCGCCCAGCATCGCGCCATAGATATTGCCGATACCGCCCAGCACGGCGGCCGAGAAAGCCTTGAGGCCGGGCACGAAGCCCATCGCGAACTGGGCCGATGCATAATTGGCCGCCCACATCACACCGGCTACCGCCGCCAGCGCGGCACCGATCGCAAAAGTGAACACGATGACGCGATTGGCATCGACCCCCATCAGCGCCGCCACCCGCGGGTTTTCGGCCACGGCGCGCATCGCGCGGCCCATGCGGGTACGCTCGACCAGCAGCACCAGCGAGATCATGCCGAGCGCAGCCAGCACCAGCAACAGCACCTGGGTCGGCGTGATCAGGGCACCTGCCAGATGCAGCGGTTCATTCGGCAGCACCTGCGGGAAAGGCAGCGGATTGCGGCCCCAGATCATCATCGCGAAAGTCTGCAGCAGGATGGAGACGCCGATCGCGGTGATCAGCGGCGCCAGCCGTGGCGCATCGCGCAGGCGGCGATAGGCTATGCGCTCGATCAGCACGCTGACCACGACACAGACCGGTACTGCGCCGGCGATGGCGATGATCAGCTGCACGATGCCCGGCAGGCCGGGGGCGAGCTTTTGCAGCCACTGCAACAGCGTCCAGCTGGTCATGGCGCCGATCATCAGCACTTCGCCATGCGCGAAGTTGATCAGGTTGAGCACGCCATAGACCATCGTGTAGCCCAGCGCCACCAGCGCATACATGCTGCCGAGGACCAGGCCATTGATCAGTTGCTGGACGAAGATATCCATGCGTCAGCGGCTCACTTCGCGCGCCGAAAGCCCCTTGGGCAACGGGAAGATCACGTTTTCCTCGACGCCGTCGAGGGCGCGCACGCTGCCCGCCCCCAGCGCTTTGAGGCGATCGATCACTTGCTGGACCAGGATCTCGGGCGCCGAAGCACCGGCGGTCACGCCGATGCGCGAGACGCCCGTCAGCCAGGCCGGATCGATCTGCTCGGCCTTGTCGACCATGTAGGCTTGCGCGCCGAGATTGGCGGCCACCTCGCGCAGGCGATTCGAATTCGAGCTGTTCGGGCTGCCGACCACGATCACCAGCTGGACCTGGGGCGCCATGAACTTGACGGCCTGCTGGCGATTGGTGGTCGCGTAGCAGATGTCGCCTTTCTTGGGCTCGGCAATGCCGGGGAAGCGGCGCTTGAGCGCGGCGATGATGTCGGCCGTGTCATCGACCGACAGCGTGGTCTGCGAGACGAAGGCCAGTTGATCGGGCGAGGCCACTTGCAGGCTTTCGACATCGGCAATGGTCTCGACCAGGTGCATGCCGCCTTCGCTCTGGCCCATCGTGCCCTCGACTTCCGGATGGCCCTGATGCCCGATCATCACGATCTCGCGGCCTTCCTCGCGCATCTTGGCGACTTCGACATGAACCTTGGTCACCAGCGGACAAGTGGCATCGAACACCTTCAGCCCGCGCTGTTCAGCCTCGGCCTTCACCGCGCGCGAGACGCCGTGCGCGGAGAACACCAGGTGGCTGCCGGCGGGCACGTCGTCCAGCTCTTCGATGAAGATGGCGCCCTTGTTGCGCAAGTCGGCCACCACGTAGGCGTTGTGCACGATCTCGTGGCGCACATAGACTGGCGCGCCGAACTGCGCCAGTGCGCGCTCGACGATCTCGATCGCGCGATCAACACCGGCGCAAAAACCGCGCGGCTGGGCTAGCAGGATTTCCTTGTCCATATCGGGTCTCGCTGAAACGGCGGAGGTCATGGTTGGCTCTGGCCGATGGAAAGATTCAATGAAAGGCTCAATTCAAACCTTCCGTCGCAGGCTTCGATCGAAACATTCAGTCGACTGCATCGGCTCAAAGCACACCGATGATCTGCACTTCGAATTTCACTGGCTGGCCAGCCAGGGGATGATTGAAATCGAACAAGGCATCACGCTCGCCCATGTCCAGCAGCACGCCGGCAAACTTGCCGCCGCCGGGCGCATTGAAATCGACCATGTCGCCGACCGCATAGACCTCGTCGGCGTCCGAGTTCTCGCGCAGCGTGGCCAGCGACACGCGCTGCACCAGCTCGGGGTTGCGCGGGCCGAAGGCCTCGCCGGCTGGCAATTCGAAGACGGTGTGCGTGCCATCGGCCAGGCCCAGCAGCCGCGACTCGAGCGCCGGCGCCAGCTGACCGGCACCCAGCTGCAGCGTGGCCGGATTGTCGCCAAAGGTGGTGACGATATCGCGGCCATCGGCCGAGGACAGCCGATAGTGCAGCGTCAGGAACGCGCCTTCGGTAACGACGAGATGTGGCAAATTCGACATAAATAATACGGTTGGAAATTGACCACGTATTGTAAGCCAGCCAGCCGTCACCGCCGGATGCCGTCGCGCCGGATTCCTCGCTAGATTCAGTCCTTTTCGCCGCCGGAGGGACGAACGATGCGAATGACCGACCTGCCGGCGCTGCTGCGGCCGCGTGAACGCCTGATCGCACAAGGGCCGTCCACCCTGTCGGATGCCGAACTGGTTGCCATCTTGCTGCGCACCGGCAGCGGCGGGCAAAGCGCCATCGAATTGGCCGAGCAACTGCTGACACGCTTCGGTTCGCTGGGCGGCCTGCTGCACGCAGCGCCGGCCGAGCTTGAGGGCATCCGGGGCCTGGGGGCCACCAAGCGCGCGACCCTGCTGTGCCTGAACGTGCTGCTGCGCCGCTCGCAGGAAGCCGAGCTGCAGCAGGCCTCGCTGCTGAACTCGACCGATGCGGTGCGGCGCTACCTGCGCCACCGCTTTGCGTGGATGGAGACCGAATGTTTCGTCGGCCTGTTCGTCGATACCCAGTCGCGGCTCATCGCCAGCGAGGATCTGGCCACCGGCACGCTGGACCGGGTCAATATCTATCCGCGCGAAATCATCCGGCTGGCCCTCCGACACAATGCCGCCGCCGTGATCTTCGCGCACAACCATCCGGGCGGACGCGCCCAGCCCAGCGCGCTCGACAAGGCGCTGACGCAGCGACTGAAACAGGCCATGGCCTGCGTCGAAGTGACGATGCTGGACCACCTGATTGTGGCCGGCAGCGACACCTGGTCCTTCCATGAACATGGCTTGTGTTGAGCTCCCACCCGGCAAAACCGTGTATTGGCGCGAGCAATTGTTAAATATCGACGCTGGCTGATGTTACACTTTTTATTCGCAAGTCATTGAATATTCATATTTTTTTCTGTATACTCGCGATCTTTGCCAAATTCTGGATCAACAAGGAGTCTGCTGTGGCACGTGAATGCGAAGTTACCGGGAAGAAGCCGATGGTCGGCAACAATGTCTCCCACGCAAATAACAAGACCAAGCGCCGCTTCCTGCC